>Ga0129301_1001236_pt1 | contig 12722 bp, 12 predicted proteins | sample ConPoolayeHmetaG_FD_94489 | JGI IMG/M metagenome (GOLD analysis project Ga0129301, IMG submission 94489) | Hot spring microbial mat communities from California, USA to study Microbial Dark Matter (Phase II) - Cone Pool mat layer H metaG ...
CCGGCATAATCTTTGATTATCTTTTCAACGATTACTATGTTAGAGGGGTCTAGGTTCGCAGTTGGCTCGTCAAGCAGTAGTACTTGAGGTTCCAGTGCTAGGGCTATAGCGAGACAGAGCCTTTGCGCTTCACCTCCAGATAGGGTGTAAGCGTGTTTATCTTTATAATCCAGAAGATTGACTGCCATCAGAGAATCCTCGATCTTTTGCTTTAGCAGACTTCTGTCGAAATGCCTGATCTTCAAGCCTAACGCTACATTTTCAGACACCGTCATGTTATATAATGTTGGCTGTTGAAAGACCACCGCCATCTTCTTTCTGTAAACGACCTTATCCTTTTCTTTGAGTGCCAGAATGTTGACGTCGCCAAATAGGATCTCCCCTCTATCAGGTTCATCAAGCATGTCGATTATCCTTAGAGTTGTTGTCTTTCCAGATCCATTTGGTCCGATAATACATAGTATTCTGCTTTTTTCGGCTTTGAAGGATACTCCTCGAAGCACACTTCTTTCTCCAAAACTCTTCCAAATATCACGTGCCTTGATCATTTCTAGTCACTGAACCTTGGTAATTTAAACCCCTTTCTTGCATCAGGCTTATACCTAGACTGTAAATGTGTCAAGAAGAGATTCACAACAAAGGATGTGGAGAGAAGTATTATTCCAAGGCTTATTGCTATATCGAATTCGCCTGTACTTGTATAAAGTACTATCGCTGTGGTCAGAGCTCTAGTCAAGTATCTTATGTTTCCACCTACAAGCATTATTGCGCCGACCTCCGAGATTGCTCCGCCAAAAGCTGCAACTAAAGCAGCTAAGATCCCAACTTTAGCTTCTCTTATGATGATCCATGCCAGTTGTCTTCTGCTTGCTCCTAAAGACACTGCGTGGTCGATGAGTCTCTGTGGCACAACAGCTATTGCAGAATATGATAGCCCAGTTATTATGGGTATCGCCATTATAAACTGCGCCAGAATCATCGCCCATGGAGTATAAAGTAGTTGCAAGGGGCCTAAGAAACCTGACCTGGAGAGCAGCAGGTATAGAATTAGACCGATTACAACAGGAGGCAACCCCATTAAGGTGTTTGTTAAAGTTATGACGAGTTGTTTCCCTTTGAAATCTTTTAGACCTAGTAAGGTCCCCATTGGTATGCCGACAATTGCTCCGAGAAAAACAGCTGACAGGGAAACCTGGAAAGAGAGTACCGTAATGCTAACGATCTCGTTATTTAGAAAATCAATAAGAAATGGGTGAAGCGATATCATGGTCTAATGCCTCAATTTGCTCTTCCAATACGCTACCTCTTGGTCCTCATAGGTGTCTTGGATGCCTACTTCACCGAGTCTTCCGAATAGTGGGTTGAACAGTTTCTGTCCTCCTTTGGTGTAGTTTCCGATGAAGGTTTGGGTTTCAGGCGATACTAGGAAGAGTACGAACCTTTCTGCCTCCCCATGATGTAGGCTAGGATACTTCGTTTGGTTTATTAGGAATACCCTGTATATGTTAAGAAGTGTTGGGTCTCCTTCGAAAACGAGTTTCAGATTCAATTCTGACATCAATGTATACCATGTCGCTCTGTCTGTAAGAGTGTAGCCTTGAAGATTGTTAGCAACTCTGAGGGTTTGAGCCATTCCCTGTCCAGTTTCCTTGTACCAGGCTTGACCAGAAGCGTTGATTCCTGCATTCTTCCATATCTCAAGTTCTTTTGTATGCGTCCCAGATTTGTCTGCCCGTGACGCAAAAGTTGTACTACCTTGTTCACCCGCTTCTGCAATCTTTTTGAACGCATCAACAACTGTTTTAGTTGAATTTACATTAGCGGGATCGCTGGCTGGACCTACGATTATGAAATCGTTGTAGGCGATCCTAACACCATGGATGCCGTAGCCATCTTTAATGAATTGTTCTTCGTAGAGTGGACTATGAACTATTACGAGATCTGCATCACCTCTTCTTGCTATTTCAATCGCTTGCCCCGTTCCAACCGCAACCCATGTTAGGTTTATATTTGGATTCTGCTTCTCAAAGTTCGCTTTCAAAGCATTTAAGAGACCTGTTGCATCGAAGCTTGTCGTCGTTGCGAGTCGAAGAAGAACTTTCCCCGATGGAGTGCTTGTAGTTGTAATACTTGATGTTGAACCTTGGATAAAATTATATGCAGTGAAAGCGGTAACAAGCACTATGATCAAGCTAATGACAATAATTAAGATACTGTTTCTAGTAATGGACATATACCGTTATGACTTATAATCATAACGGTATAAATAGTTTTTTTGGTAATATTCAATAAACCTTTGGAAATTTAATTCCACATTTGCACAATTTGACTTATTCTTTCCTTATCTAGGACAGAGCTATGATTCATTTTAGCTTCACTACAATTAACCTTAAGTAGTCAACCGAGTCTTCGCATGAGTCGTTTACCATTTCTAAGGAGTAGAAAAACTGTGATAGAAGGATAAATTCACCAGTGGTCATAGTATCTGAAGGCAGATCTTTGATCAACCCTTTGACAGTGCCGTGAATTTCATCAACTTCTTCCTCTATCCTCTCAACTGCATCCCCATATTTCATAGCGTCTTCGACGCTTGAAGTAAGACTTTGAACAGCCCTTTTTAACATGTTAACGTTATCTAGCGTTTTTTCGACAAAGACAACTGCAATATCTTTGATTTCATTTGGGTATTTTTCGAAAGAGAGCAGTTTGAGACCTCGTCCGGCACTCCTCGCATAATCTGCAACCATGTCCACCCTTTTTATCAAGTGCATCAAGTCATCTCTTTGAGTTGGAGAGAATTCGCCTTTGGAGAGTTCGTGCATTATATTACCTCTTAAAAGATCCGCTTCTTTCTCCTTTTCATTCAACCTGGATATGTGGACTAAGGCACCTTGTCTATCCCCTGAAATCATCTTTTTCGTTGCGTGCGATATCTCTTCTGCGCATCCTGTTGAGAGGACTAGATGGTCTTGTAACATCTTAACTACATTTATCTCCCTTCTTTTTGTCAGCCAATTTAGTAGTTCTTTGCTCATATTAGATGTTGTCCATCAACACAGGTTATTATATAAACTTATTTACTTCAAATATATGAATTTATTCAAGTTTGAAAGCTGACTCTAAACCTCCCTCAGGGAATTTGAAGATCAAAATATCTTCTTCACCAACATGGAAGTCGACTGTGTCTCCAACGTCTAAATTGGGGGCGTCAATCCTTAAAGCTCTGGAGGTGAATATGGTTTCCCCTAATTTAATTAAGAGTTCTATTTGCCGTCCTAGGAACCTTTTCCCAATCACCTCTCCTGTGAAGTCGTTGTATCCCTTTTTTTCGAATATTATGCTTTCAGGCCTAAAGAAGACGACGACGTCGGAGCCTAACTCGAACCTTGAGTAGCTTTCAAAGACGAGTTCACCGCATTTTACAGCGCTTTCCTTGTATTTCCTACGCACTACCTTCCCTGGAACAAAGTTTCCTTTCCCCAAAAAGTAGGCAGTGAATATATTTTTAGGCCGGTAATAAAGTTCTTCTGGGGAACCTATTTCAACAATGGACCCCTTTTGCATGATGACGATCTTATCTGCGACACTCATTGCTTCTTCTTGATCGTGTGTAACATGGATCGCGGTTATTTGTAGTTGTTTAACGATTTTTTTCACTTCTTGTCTTAACGATATCCTGACCCTGGAGTCTAGCGAGCATAGTGGTTCATCTAAAAGCAGTAGTTTGGATCCTGTGGCTAAAGCGCGCATTAAAGCGATCTTTTGTTGTATACCTCTACTACTAATTTGCTCAGGATATCTATTTCTCCAAGGGTCAACCTTCCCGAACAAGAACAATTCTTCAATGAGTCTACTTCTTAGCTGCGGGTTAAGGTCTTTGACTATAGGGCTGTAGGCGATGTTTTCAAAAGCGGTCATGTGAGGGAATAGGAGGACGTTCTGGAAGACGAAACCGAGGTCGCGATCTTCTGGAGGAAGGTGACTAACATCTTTATCATCTATAAATATTCTTCCACCTTCATCTTGTTTGATAATACCCATTATGACTTTAAGCAGGGTGCTCTTCCCACAACCAGATGGCCCTACAATTACCACGTATTCACCTTCTTTGACTTCTAGGTTGATGTCTTTAAGCGCAATAACCTTACCATAGGTTTTAGAGACGTTTTCGACCTTTAGCTTCATATTACCACTTCAACCTCCTTTGTGAAACCTAAAAGAGGGTAATGGAAAACCTTCATGTCGTTTATATCGAAACTGAGTGAGACGATGTCGTTCACTTTATAATTTAGTGAGTCCTTATATGAGGTCTCTATCAGAATCGGCTTATTCGGCCCGAAAAGCGTGGCTTCAACGACTACATACGAGCCCATGCTATTCTTTTTAGTGACCCTGGCGAAAAGCAACCCACCTTTCCTCTTGTGTAGCCGGATGGAGGATGGCCTTATACAAAGTAATACACGATTTCCTACCTTAAAGTTACCGTACGCTTTGATCCTATGGTACACATTCTCAACCATCAACTCCATAACATCGCCTTTCCTGTCTTCGACGTATCCTTCAAGAAAGTTTGTCCCCTCTATAAAGTTCATAACAAACGGGGTCTCTGGGTTCTGATAAATGTCGTATGGACACCCTACCTGGATCAAACGCCCTTCCTTTAGTAGCCCAATTCGATCAGCTATAGCCATAGCTTCATCTTGGTCCTGTGTCACATGAACGACCGTCAACATGTTTTCCTTCGCAAACCTACGAAGTTCTTCTCTTAACTCTAGCCTAAGCCTAGCGTCTAAAGCACCGAGTGGCTCATCCAACAACAGTAGCTTAGACCCTGATGCCAATGCCCTCGCAAGAGCAACTCTTTGCTGCATACCACCACTAAGTTCATCGGGATATGCGTCGGCGCGGTCTTCTAAATGGATCTTTTTAAGCAGGTTCATCGCAATCTCAAGGGACTTGTCCTTTGGGAGGTTCTTCTCCTTTAATGGGAACATGACATTCTCTAATATGTTCATTTGGCGGAAAAGCGTAGGGTTTTGGAACATCATAGCAGCACCTCTTTCCCATGATGAAACATCGGTGACATCTTTATCGTCAAAAAGGACTCGTCCTACATCAGGCGAATATAGCCCTGCAATAATCTTTAATGTGGTTGTTTTACCTGAACCGGAGGGCCCAACTAGACAGAAATACTCTCCTTCTTCTATGGTAAGTCGTATATTGTTTAGGACAGGGTTACCGTTGAACGATTTTGACACCCTAACCAATTGAATTTTAACCATGCTTGCCACCTACTTTACGGATAAATAGTAGCATTACATACGAAATCAAAATTAGGGTTAATGTAGCAACACCTGCGTCAGCTAACAAGCCTTTCTTAACAAAATCGACGATAATGACAGGTGCCGTAATCGCTGAAGGAGCAACTGCTAGGGTCGCACCAGTTTCGTCGATACTTCTGGTAAAGGCAAAGATAGCGCCAGCGAAGATAGAGGACTTTATCTGCGGATAGATCACCTTTGTGAACGTGCTAAATGGGGTTGCACCTAGTGTCTTTGCTGCGTCCTCGAAGCTCTGGTCAAGCGCGTTAATCGCGTTTGTTATTGTCCTAACTGTGAATGAGTAGGTTATTGCGACATGAGCTAAGATTATGAGAACCAAGTCATTAAACACTAAGAATGGGGTAGAAGGTGATATTAAATTCAACCAGAAGAGATTAAGCGATATTCCTACAGCAACCGTTGGGAAAACCATAGGAATTTCAACGAGATTGTCTATGATGCCTCTAAACCTGCTACTCCCCCTCGCTATGAAAAGCGCGAGTGGCACACTAAAGACCAGATCCACGACCGTCACGATAAATGCAATAATAAAAGAGAAGATTATGCTGTTACCAATTAGATAGAACTTTTCAAATAAGATGCCTATGTGCTCTAAACCATAAAGCATTGAGAAGGTCGATGGAATAAGTGCAATAACAATGAAAAACAAACTAGTAACCGCGTTTTTTGCGCTACTCCATTTGCCTTTACTGAGCTCTGTCTCAAGTGGAAGATAAACCCTAGTAAACGGCAATCTGAATCTTTTGACAAAAAACTTTACTCCAAAGAACAAGACTGACGATATAAGTATCAGCAAAAGGCTGACGAAGGCGCCTGCGTACAAGAAGGTCGGGTCTTCCGCAGATTTTAAACGCCATAAATAGATCAACGTTGGCGCGGTGTTTGTTGTCTCAAGCGCCCCAGTAAGTGTTAGAGCGATACTCGTTGCTCCTGTTTCACTCAAACTTCTCGCAATAGCCAATATGGTACCTGTCAGGATACCCGCCTTAACTAAAGGGAGCGTGATAGTCCTGATCGCGGTGAATGAGCGAGCCCCAAGAGTCTTTGAAGCGATTTCGTAGGAGACATCGAAGTCAGTTAAAGCCGCAGAAACACTTCTGACCATGTAGGGGATCGTGAAGGCTACATGCAATAGCACCAATATGGAGTACGCGTGCAAGTCGTCTTTGAAGACCAGTGGCCAAAAGAGAGCTACTGAAAACCCTAAGGCTGATGTTGGGGTGACGATTGGGATTTCGATGAAAGTGTTCATCAGGGTTGCTGCCCTCCCTTTGCTTCTCGCTAGGAAGAAGGCTAGAGGAATTCCGAAAAGTATGTCGATTAGCGAGACAAGTATCGACAGTAATACGCTGAGTTGAAGGCTTTCCATTGCGAGCTTGAAATTTTCTGCTTCTGTGAAGAGTTTTGAACTGATCTCCAGCCAGTTTATTGGAACGTAGCTGACTACGAAGATGGAAGGAACTATGACAAAGAAGATGAAGAAGAAGACTGAAAAAGCTCCAAAGAGAACGCGCAAGACCTTGTTTTTTGACCAAAGAGAAAGCTTATGTAAGAATGTAGAGAGGATATTCACCATAACTATTTCGCCTCATATGGAGTTAATCCTCTAGGGTCTTGCAACTGACCTCAAATAGGGCTTCGAAGAGTAGTGTAATAAGTATTTTCCGTTTAGGTAAACAGGCGGCATATGCATGGTCGAACATGCGCAATGGAGGGTTTTGCGATAAAGAGGGAGCCAAGCGTAAACCATATTAGTTATTCTTCAACTTGACAACTCTATTTTATTTGTCTTTCATAATAAAGTAGGGTAAGCGCGGTCTTAGCGTCTAAGATGGGGTCGTTTAGAACCAATCCAATAGCCTCTTCTATTGGAACTTCTAATATTTGTATGTATTCGGTCTCCTCAGGTGATGCGACCCCCCTCTTTAGACCCTTAGCTAGAAATACGTGGATCACTTCAGTACAGAAGCCTGGTGAAGTATACAGCTTAAACAGCTCTTTAACCTCATCGGCGATAAAACCTGTCTCTTCCCGAAGCTCCCTCTTGGCACAACCTTCCGGTGTTTCATTCTCCTTATCCAATGTTCCAGCGGGCAGTTCGTGAACCCAACTATTAACCGCGGTGCGGAACTGCCTGATAAGGATGACCTTATCGTCCAGTATAGGAAGTACTACCACCGCACCCGGATGCTCTACTATCTCCCTGCGAAAGGTTCTCCCACTAGGAAGCTCTGATTCGATGACTTTAATGAAGATCCGCTTACTTCTTAAAGAATGAACAGGCTTACTTTGTTCTTCCAAAACACATCCACTGGAGCCTATTACTTAACTGCTTATAATTTTGTAGATTTTAAGCAAAAGAAAACAAAAAAGCAGTGATCGGGTTTGACTATTTCTTAGGATAGATTCTGTAGAACTTTGTCAAAGCGGCTTTAACTATCTCCTTCGCATCATCTATGTTCTTCCATTCCCTCACTTTAACCCATTTACTAGGCTCTAGCCTTTTGTAGGTTTCAAAAAACTCTTGGATTTCGCGTAACTTATGGGGGTGAATGTCTTTAATGTCGATGTATCCATTGAATCTAGCGTCGTTTACTGGCACAGATAACATCTTCGCATCCAACCCCTTCTCGTCTTCAAGAATCAGCGCACCTATGAGCCTCACTTTGACTAAGCATCCAACTTCAAGTGGCTCGTACGTCATCAACATGATATCCAATGGGTCGTCGTCATCAGCCCACGTTTGAGGCACAAAACCATAGTCAACAGGGAAAACTACAGAAGATGGTATTACCCTATCTAAGATGAAGATCTCTAGTTGCCGATCGTATTCGAACTTATCCCTTTTACCTGTAATAACTTCTATGATCATATTGAGTTTGATTGGAGGGTCGTCTCCAGGGGGAATGTCTTTCCAATAGTTCATTTACTTTTCACCTTTGAACAGAGAAGAGGTTAAGTGATATTTAAATGTAGATGTAACCCACCTTAAGTCATTATATCTTCTCCTTCATCCAAGCTAGAACCTTATTGTTAATATAATAGGGTGAGTTCCTCTCTAATAGGAGAGGCAATATTTTTTCGTTGTGTATTTTCATTAGTTTGTAAAATGCGTTCCAAGTTATGACTTTGTATGCTACCATCGTCTTTACCTCAACGAGGAGCACTCTATACTTTCTACAGTATTTCGCAACCTCTGGAACAACTTGCACCCTCTTGAAAAATGATGTCCTAGCATAGAATCCCAACGGGGCTTTAGTCTTCGCCCTTGAGAGAGCAACTACGTAAACGTAGTCTGAGTTCCCCTCAGAAATATTCCAATACTTGTTTCCCTCTATCGCAGCCTTGAGGTTAACTCGTTTCCGCTCTGAGATATCTCTGTAGACAGAAGGGGTTTTCTTATTCATTTTCCTAAATTTAGCTCAGAGTAGTTATAGATGTGGTCATATAGCACACTTGGCAATACCCATACTGTATAGGCATTCGGAGCATGAGTTAGTATTACTTAGGCAGTCCACCTTATTTGAACGGACGTAAAAACAGTTTAATGTGGAATAAGGGCAATCACCGCACCACGGTATAGTATCGTCTTTGAATTGTCTTAAGTCTCTGAACTTAACGTATTCGCCATCACTCCATATGTTAAAGATGGAATCCACATTTATATCCCCAAAGATAACTTCGTCAACTTCCTTTATGTGAGAGTTTACGAACTCTCTATGTGGGTACATGAATTCAAGACATGGAGTCACCTTCCCATCAGCTCTAACAACCGTCATTTGGTTCTCAATGTAAGGACAACTTCTCGTCTTTTTGTCGCCCAACAGCTTCGGAAGCTCTAACTTAATATCATCTCTTCGAGCCATCTTTGAAACTATTTCAAATACGTCATTTACTTTTTCTATTTCAGAGATCCTATCTTGTGAATCAAGGATGAGAGGCAGATTCAACCAATAACCCTTCTTTCTCGCCTTTGCCTGGATGCGCTCAAACGCTCTAAGGTTTCTCCCATCGTATCGACCGGTATGGGACTTGCTATAGACACTGATGACAGAGTCGTAGATGATCTTCCAGCCTTGATCTATTATGTTCCCAACTAGTTCATACGACTGTTTACTATACGTCATAAAGAGTTGGCGGTCCATAAGGTCTTCGGAATACGACACCACATTTGTTACTAAAATTTCGTCTACTTGATTTTCAGAGGCGAACTCCACTAGGCTTACCAGGTCCTTATAGTTATCCTTCATCAAGACAACCTCTAAAGAAAGGGAGAACGGGAGCCTCGCTTTCTGCTTCAAGTTAGACACGTTCTTCAAATTTCTTATTATTTCCGCTTCTTGGGAACCTACTCTAAGCTTTTCCAGGCTCGTATGGTCAGGGGTATCTAATGAAAAAGAGATCTTGTTAACACCCTCCTCCACAATCAACTTATGAGCAACTTTTTCAGTCAAAAGGGAGCCGTTTGTGCTAAAAATGATCTGACCAGAATCGCCGAGCTTTGCTCTCGTCAAATGCACCATGTCAAGGAACCTGTTATGCATCAATGGCTCACCTAAGCCATATAGCACAACCTTTTCTAGCCCTGGAAAGCTATCAGACAGCTTCTTATAGAGCGTGAAGTCCATTTCCCCCTCTTTTATCTTCCAGAAATTCCTTATGCAGTAAACACATTTGAAGTTACATCTATTGGTCACTTCGACCTGTATCGCCTTAAGAGGGGAGGACATACTATTCCCTAACTATCCACCGGCAACCGGAGGGAATATTGCTACAGTATCGTTATCTTTGAACTTGACTTCTTCTTTAATATCCTTTAAGTTTCTTCCGTTGATCATGATTATCAGGTTGTTCCTAAATCGTTTAACTTCTGAATCAAATATATCGTTAACTATTTCGCGCCCAAATCTTTTACTTAAAGCCTCTAGAAAGCCCTCTAAACTACCATCAAAGACCAAAGACACCTCCTTCGTGTCGTACCTCTCCCTAAATGTCGCGAAAAGTAGGACTTTGATAGAGACCATCAGCACCAAATACCAACCACAAACAATAATATAAAAACATGATTAATATAAGTTAAAATTAACAACAATAAAAAGGAGAGGGGTTAGAGCTCTATTTCAAGCTCTTTTAACTTAGCTAAGGTTGGTACACCGTTCACCCACCCACGGAGACTATAGTAGTCTTTCTTCATCGTTTCTAAATCTACTGTCTGTCCTTTTACTGGTCCATCAGGCATAGGTTCGAAGAGGAGACGGGATGGTAGCGTGTCGTCTTTATCGGTGAACCCGTATTTACTCATCATGAACCGTTCAAGATTGTATATCCTTTCCCCGATCTTCATCAGATCGTCTTCAGTCAGTTGTACTCCAGTAACCGCTGAGAGAAGTCTAGCATAGTCGGAGGCTCCTAAAGCGAAGGTGGTGAAAAGACAGTTGACTGTCGAATTAACTACCGATGCGAAGTCTTGGAAGGCCTTTACCCACTGGGCTTTCCCTTCGACAGTAAGCGGGTCGATCTTCGATGGTATACCTAAGATTTCAGGTGAAATCGTATATCCTGTGACATGACAGCCCCCACGATTTGATGTGGCATAGTTTAACCCTATGCCCTTTGCTCCACGAGGATCGTACGCAGGCATTTCTAGCCCCTTCACGCTCATAGACAACTCGGGTGCGCCGAATATCTCACATAACCTTCTAGATCCTAGGGCCATGAATTTTCCAAACCCGTCTTTGTGGGCAATTCTCCAAATAGACTCTACTAAGGCCGCAGCGTTACCAAAGGAGAGATCCATTCCTTGCAGGTCTTCGTCTTTTATTAAACCTTTCTCATGTAGCTCCATCGCTGCTGCGATGGTTGAACCCGTTGAGATAGGGTCAATCCCGAGTTCGTCACAGAGGTGATTCGCCTTCGTTACAGCGGTTATGTCCATTACTCCAGTCGAGTTCCCAAGAGCCCAAACACTTTCATACTCTGGGCCTTCTGTGATTAGGATCTGATATGGGCCTGACTTTACTGAGGTCACACGACCACAGGCGATATTGCATCCCCAGCATGGCCTCTTCTTTACCAAATAGTCTTTTGTGATTGTTTCGCCACTGATTTTGTCTGCTTCTGGGTTGTAGCCTAGCTGCCAGTTTTTATATGGCAACATCCCAGCGTTGTTGATCACGTTTACGAGTATAGCGGTTCCATAGGTTGGAAGCCCAGAGGAGGTTACGGAGTTGTTCCTTTCTTTTTCATAAGCTTCCTTTGATGCTTCCCTAAATTCTGTTTCATTGGCGATAGGAACCTTTGCTGATCCGGAGACAACTATAGCTTTTAGCTTCTTTGAACCCATCACCGCACCAAGCCCAGTTCTCCCCGCAGCTCTGTGAGAGTCGTTCACTACCCCAGCCATTGGCACCAGGTTTTCTCCTGCAGGGCCAATGCAAGCAACACTCACATTCTTTCCTCCAACTTCTTTTCTCAGGAGACTGTCGGTGTCGAACGTAGTCTTCCCCCAAAGAGAGCTCGCATCGTGTATCCCGATTACACCATCAACCACTGAAATGTAAACTGGCTCCTTTGACGCGCCTTTGATTACTAAAGCATCGAAACCTGCGAACTTCAAGAAAGCACCCCATTCGCCACCTGAGTTGGCGCTTCCTATTGAACCTGTCAGAGGAGACCTTAGAGCCATCACATGGTATCTTCCAGGTGATGGGAATCCTGCTATCCCTGTGCCTGGGCCTGTAGCAAATATTAGAACATTTTCTGGTCCTAACGGGTTGAGGTCTTTTGCAGCGTTCCCCTTTGCTTCGTACTCTTTAAGATATTCGTAGAGCAGTGCGAGGGCGTATCCTTTCCCTCCTAAGTATTTTTTTGCATAGTCTTCACAGATACCTTCGACCTTTACTGTCTTGTCGGTTAAGTCTATTACACCAACCTTTCCCATATATCCGCCGAGCATAACTGTGTCAAGAGATAATATCAAAGCTGTTATTTATGTATTTCGTCTAGCACATCATGCCCTCAGATTCATGGTTACCCATAGAATAACCTATTATATACTTGCAGTGCGCTCTTCTTGATTATGGGCAGAGAACTAGAGGAACAAATTAGAGAGTACGTTAGATCCCATTGCGTTGATGACCCATCAGGGCATGACTGGTACCATGTAGAGAGGGTCTTTAAAATGGCGTTAAAGATCGCGGAAAAGGAGGGCGCTGATATCACTATCGTAGGTGTCGCAGCACTCCTACACGATGTAGGAATAAAGAAGGAAATCGAATGTGGTTTTGATCATTCAGAATATGGTGCGAACCTCTCAAAAGAGTACCTATTGAGGATCGGTTTTGATCCATCAAAGATCGAGAGGGTTGTAGAAGCCGTCAG
>Ga0129301_1001240_pt1 | contig 12710 bp, 12 predicted proteins | sample ConPoolayeHmetaG_FD_94489 | JGI IMG/M metagenome (GOLD analysis project Ga0129301, IMG submission 94489) | Hot spring microbial mat communities from California, USA to study Microbial Dark Matter (Phase II) - Cone Pool mat layer H metaG ...
AACAGCGAAGTTCATAAGAAACTCAGCAAACTACATGATAACCTTCGCCAGACTAGCCATGAAACAGATACACGTACCCTACACCAACAACCTCATAGAACGACTGATGGGAGAGATAGCAAAAAGAATAAAAAACAAATAGATTCACTGGAGCACAACCGGCCTAGAAAACCTGCTCAACATACTCCTCACTAGATACTGCAACAAAGAAAAATACCACAAACTCAAGGAAAAATACTTAAACCATGAACACACATTCATTCACATAGCAGTAACATAGGAGAAAAGTTAACCGATTAACAGACGGCACCAAATATTTACAAAATGAATGTTATACAATTGAGATTACATTATTGTTCACGGATTATTTCTATTGGAGGATTTGGCGTATTCCAAGGCGTTTTAGAGAGATTCCTATGATTGTGGCTGCCACGACGAATACTGACTGTTCAACAAATGTATACGGCATAGCCCAGACGAATGCAATAGGTGGTATATTAAGAATCATAGCACTTAAGATGTTTCCGAAAATGTGGCGAGATATGTTTCCACAATAAGTAGCTGTAGCAAAACCTATTGAAGCCTTCCTAAGATTCTCTGAACTCACGAATTTAGCAATCTTGCTGCGGAGAAAGAGAATTATACCTAATCCAAAAAAATGATATACCACAACCAAGGACGCTTGCATTCCAGAAGGCAGTAGAAACCAAATCATAATTAATGAGAACAATGTTGCGGCTGGAATTTGCCAGTTGCTGGAAGCTAGCATTCCGGCAATGAAAGCAGAGACGGCGGGTCTAAGGGGGGTAAGGGGACCAAAAAGCAATTGTTTTCCAAAGAAGACTGTAAGCAAGTTACCAATTAAGCAACTAATTCCACCTATTTTTGCGCCTAGTAGTATTCCAGTTAATGGTGATATAATCCAGCCGAATGTGAGAAAGGAGCCTGGTATTCCTAAAATCGGGCTTACTGGAACTAGATCTGTTAGCGCGTTAAGTACTGCGAATACAGAAACGCGGGACAAAGCCAACGATTTGGATCTTTTGTTGTTTTCACTTGGCAATCAGTTTTTCATCCTTATGCTTTCTTCTTTTCAAGAAAATTCCCATGTACATACACTCATCTCTTGATATGATAATCTCGTTAGGATCGAAATTGTCTGTGAACTCCACCGGCGCTCCTCGAACTATCACTAGGGGCGTGCTTTCCGCTGCCTCACCCATAACTAAATGGGCAGCTGCAGCCAAATCATCAGCAACATTAAGCCTTGTTATGAGGATTTTCCGGTTGTAGAGATCTAGAGATCCTCTAAAGTCCCTTAATGGTTTAATGCCGGCTATTCCAAGGGCAAATCCCGTGGTGCCCACTCTAAGGGGATTCACTTTGCTATCAACCAAAATTAAGCCAATCTTCTTTCCTGTCTTCTCAGATAAGGATTTCCATATTTTTCTAGCAGTTTCATTTGGATTAATTGACCACAGACACGCAGAGTTTTTCGGAGCATTCTTATGATCTATACCTGCATTTGCGATTAACATGTTGTTTTTTAGAGTTGTTAATGCTTTTGGTACTCCGCCATAGATCTCTTCTGCCTCTCTAAGAACAAGTTCAACGAAGGGTGGTTCAAGTGAATATTTTTTAGCGAGCCTTTTAGCTTTTTTTGAAGGTCTTATAAACTTAAAATTTACAATACGTCCTTCGCTTGTTGCCACTATTTTGTCAGCTAAAAGCAGAATATCTTCATCCTGAATTATGAGACCAGCATCATTGATTGCCTTTAAAATAACACTAATTATGTTCTCTCCTGCCTGAACCAAAGATGTTTTTACAGGTACAACTTCCATGCATCTCACCACTATGTTCGTGTATTCTATGTCTTTTGTCGTCTCCTACCATATTTAGTGATATCATAGAAGGGCATCTCGACAATTTCAGATGGAATTAGGTTCTGACGAATTAGAATGTCAATGCGTGCGCCGATCTTGGCAAGCTCTGGGGTTACGTATCCCATGCCTATCCCGCATTTAAGAAGAGGAGAAAATGTTCCACTTGTCATATTGCCTATCTCTTTTTCCTTAAGAAATATCTTATTTCCCGATCTAGGTATTCCTTTTCCTAAAACACGAATTCCGACACGCAAACGTCGAATACCTTCAGCCTTTTGTTTCAAAATAGCTTCCTTACCGATGAAGTCTTGTTTATCGAACTGTACCACAAAGTCTAAGCCTGCTTCTAGCGGCGTTGTCTTCTCGTCTAATTCATTACCGTAAAGACACATGCCAGCCTCTAGGCGAAGAGTGTCACGAGCACCTAAACCGCATGGTTTTATGCCGTATGGCTGACCTGCCCTTAGAATTGTTTGCCAGAGCCTTACAGCCTTTTTAGCCTCAGCTAGCGGGGTGTCCCAAAGAAATATTTCGAAACCGTCTTCGCCGGTGTATCCTGTCCTTGTAATAAAAGCTGTGAATTCATTAATTGTCATAAAGGTTCCCCAATAGTAGCGTAAGCTGTTAAGATCGGAGCCTACGATAGGCTGTAAAGTACTAATTGCTTTTGGACCTTGAACTGCAAACATGGGTGTTTCTTCTGATATATCTCTAATGGTAACCCTGAAACCTTGGGCTTTGGCATTTATCCACTCGTAATCTTTCCTTCGGTTAGATGCGTTATAGACCAATAGAAAGCTATTATTTTTAAGGCGAAAAGCGACAAGATCGTCAATAATTCCGCCATTTTCATTACACATAACTGAATATCGTCCCTGACCAAGGTCTAAAGGAGCTATATCTCGAGTAAATATATAATTAAGAAAGGCCGTTGCATCCTTCCCTTCGACTATACATCGCCCCATATGGGTTACGTCGAAAACGCCTACAGCTTCTCTGACCGCCATATGCTCTGGCACAATCCCTTCATACCATATTGGCATCTCAAATCCCGCAAACTCTGTGAGTTGACCGTGCTTCTGATGATACTCGAAGAGGTGAGTTCTCATCAATTCCATAAACCTATCCTCTACTGATAACTTTTGGAATATGAAGAATATATTATGCTTAATTAGCTTTTTGTTTTTAGCCTCAAGAATAGTAAAATACATTAAGGACAACCCTCTTTTTTTGAAATGTGATTCAGAATGAAAAATGGTAAAGCTTATTGTAAGGAGGTTTTTCATTGTCTGCAGAAACATCACGAATGGTTCCAAAGTTCTATCCCGCTTATCGCAAGCGAGAATGTTCCAAGCCTCGCCGTCCGGGAGGCCCTAATCAGCGATTTTGGAAACAGATACGCTGAGGGTTGGCCTGGAGAAAGAGTCTACGCTGGCTGCACTTATATTGATCAGGTGGAACTTCTGTGTATAGAATTGGCAAAAAGACTTTTCAAGGCCGAATTTGTAGACACTCGACCGATCTCAGGCGTTATTTCCAACTTGGCTGTTTATACGGCTTTCACTGAGCCAGGTGACTACATGCTTGCTCTTTCTATTCCATCCGGCGGTCACATATCTATGGGAAAGAAGATGCTTGGAGGAACAGCCGGGGCAGTGCGTGGCCTAAATGTGGAGTATTTACCCCTTAATGAGAAAGAATTGAATATAGATGTCGAAGAGACAATTAAAAAAACAAATGCTTTATCGAGGGAAAATCATTCCCCGAGGCTTGTAATGTTTGGCGGAAGTGTCCTACCTTTTCCACATCCTGTAAAAGATCTTGAAAAATACTTTCATGATATAGAAGCAACTATCGCTTATGATGCTGCTCACGTAGCTGGACTGATAGCGGGCGGAGTCTTCCAAGACCCATTAAGAGAGGGAGCTGATGTAATGACCTTAAGTACGCATAAGACTTTACCTGGTCCTCAACATGGAATGGTTCTATCATGGGAAAGATACGCAGAGAAAATTAAAAAAGCCATTTTTCCCGGACTTGTGAGTAACCACCATCTTCACAGTCTAGCAGGCGTTGTGGTTTCGCTTGCTGAGATGTTGGAGTTTGGGAGAATGTATGCGGAGCAAATTGTGCGTAATGCCAAAGCCTTGGGACAAGCTCTATATGAGGAAGGTTTTAACGTTCTGGCTGAACACAAAGGTTTCACAGAATCTCACGTCATACTAGTTGACATAACAAAGCAAGGTGATGGGGGCACCATCGAGAAACTGTTGGAAAAGGCCAATATTATTATTAATAGAAATCTCCTGCCTTGGGACATAAGGGAAGGAAGACACTTCACAAACCCTGGCGGAATCCGCCTAGGAACCTCTGAAGTAACCCGATTAGGCATGAAGGAAAACGAGATGAAAGAGATAGCTAGCTTCATAAGGCGCGTCGTACTAGACAAGCAGCCGGTGGAAAAAATAGCTGAAGAAGTTGCAGATTTCAGAAAAAATTTCCAAACAATCCACTACTGCTTCGATAAAGAAACAAAGGCACACTCATATATAAAACTCTTAAGCAAATAATCAACAACTTCGTTCATCCAGTATAATAAAAAATAATAACTAAATATATTCTCTGTCTATAGGAGTGTGGATCGATGTATCCAGAAAATCTGAGATACACGAAGGAGCATGAGTGGGTAAAAATTGAAGATGATATTGCAACCGTCGGGATAACATTTTATGCCCAGGAAAAATTAGGTGATGTGGTCTTTGTTGAACTGCCAAACGTCGGAAAAGTTGTGAAAAAGGCGGAGTCTGTTGCTGTTCTCGAATCGGTTAAAGCTGTCTCTGATGTTTATTCTCCAGTTAGCGGAGAAGTAATAGAGGTAAATGAATCTCTGACAGAGAAACCTGAATTAATTAACCAGAAACCATACAGTTGCGGATGGATTGTGAAGCTGAAAATAATGAACCCGAAAGAATTGGAATACCTCATGACATCTCAAGATTACATAGCCTATTTAGAGAAGGAATAGTTTTGAAATTTGTTCCCCACAGTGCCAGAGAAGTACAAGAAATGCTTAAGTTTATTGGGCTGAAAACTTTAGATGATCTTTTTACTGATATTGATGATAAGTTGATTCTAAAGGAACCTCTTGATTTGCCGGCGCCAATGTCAGAGCTTGAATTAACAAAACATATGTTGACATTAAGTGAAAAAAACGGCGAGACATTACATAACAGCTGCTTTCTCGGAGCAGGGGCATATAACCATTTTATTCCAAGCGTTGTGAACCACATTATTTCTCGAGCTGAGTTTTATACGTCTTATACACCTTACCAGCCGGAAGTGAGTCAGGGAATTCTCCAAGCACTTTTCGAGTATCAGACCATGATTGCTGAATTGACTGGCATGGAAGTAGCAAACTCATCTGTCTACGATGGCGCAACTGCCCTTGCAGAGGCTGCGATAATGGCTTCGAATATAACGGGCAAGAAAGAAATTTCTATTTCTTCTGCAGTGCATCCAGAGTATAGGGAAGTGGTTAGAACTTACTGCAATGCACGTGATCTAATGCTAAAGGAGGTTTACTTTCGCAATGGTGTTACTGACTTGGAAGATCTTGAAGAGATAGTTTCAGAAAGATCTGCTGCAGTTTTGATTCAGAATCCCAACTTCTTCGGCTGTATCGAAGACATGCATAAAATAGAAAGAATTTGCCATGAAAAAGAAAACTTACTGATCGTGAGCATAGTTGAACCCACTTCTCTAGGAATACTAAAACCACCAGGAGAATTTGGAGCAGACATAGTTACAGGTGAAGGTCAATCCTTTGGAAACCCGCTGAACTACGGGGGTCCTCACCTTGGTTTTATGGGAACCAAATATAAGTATGTAAGGTATCTTCCAGGAAGACTTGTTGGAATGACCGCAGACACAAAAGGAAGAAGAGGTTTTGTTCTAACCCTCCAGGCAAGAGAGCAACACATCCGAAGAGAAAGAGCCTCCTCCAATATCTGTACGAACCACGCTTTGAATGCGTTGGCAACAGCCATCTACCTGTCACTTTTAGGCAAAACAGGCTTAAAAGAACTCGCAAACCTATGCTATCAAAAAGCCCATTATGCTTACGATACTATCAAGGAGATTGCAGGATTCAAGCCTATTTTCACTTCTTCTTTTTACAACGAATTCGTTTTAAAATGCCCAGTATCACCAGAAAAGCTCAACAAACACCTACTGAAACACAAAATAATCGGCGGTTTTAATCTAGAAAGGCACTATCCAAAGCTAAAAAACGCTATGATATTCTGTGTGACTGAGAACAACAGCAAAACAGAGATAGATAGGCTAGTAGAAGTTTTGGGGAAAATGGGATGAAGCTAATATTTGAAAAAAGTTCAAAAAAAAGGAAAGGAATCCATCTTCCCAGACTTGATGTTCCAGAAAGAAAGGTCGATATTCCAAAGATCTTTTTGAGAAAAAGAATCAATCTGCCAGAGGTTAGCGAGGTTGACGTTGTTAGGCATTATACTGCACTATCAAGGACAAACTATGGAGTTGACAATGGGTTTTACCCTCTTGGCTCATGCACCATGAAATATAACCCGAAAGTGAACGAAGATGTTGCTAGACTAGCAGGGTTCACTTTTTCGCATCCATATCAGCCAGAAGAGATTAGCCAAGGCTGCTTAGAACTAATGTTCAACCTCGAGAGATATCTATGCGAGGTTACTGGCATGGACGCCTATACCTTGCAGCCTGCTGCAGGAGCTCAAGGCGAATTAACTGGGTTAATGATAATTAAGGCGTTTTTCAAACAGAAAAAGGAGAAAAGAACCAAGATCATAGTTCCAGACTCATCTCACGGTACAAATCCTGCTTCAGCTTCCATGTGTGCCTTCGAGGTTTTAACCATAAAATCGAATAAGCAAGGAAGAATTGACTTGTGCACGTTGAGTGAAATAATGAGTGAAGATGTCGCAGGAATCATGTTAACAAACCCAAATACTCTAGGAATATTCGAAAAAGACATACTCGAAATCGCGAAAATCGTCCACAACAAAGGAGGTTTAGTTTATTGTGATGGAGCAAACATGAACGCTCTTCTCGGAATTTCTAAACCTGGAGACATGGGATTTGACATAATTCACCTTAACCTACACAAGACTTTTTCGACACCACACGGTGGGGGAGGACCTGGGTCTGGTCCAGTGGGGATTAAAAAACCTCTGGAACCTTTCTTGCCGACTCCAAGAATAATAAAAAGGGATGAAACCTACTGTTTAAGCTACGATTATCCCCTATCGATTGGTCGAGTAAAATCTTTTTACGGAAACTTTGGCGTTATGGTTAAGGCATATGCGTATATTAGGGCATTAGGAGCTGATGGGTTGAAGCAAGTTGCAGAAGTTGCTGTTCTGAACGCTAATTATCTTCTGAAAAAACTAAAACCTTATTTTGATTTACCCTATGACCAGCCATACAAGCATGAATTTGTGTTGTCTGGAAGCAGACAAGCAAAAAAAGGGGTACGCACAATGGACATCGCTAAAAGGCTGCTGGACTATGGTTTTCACGCTCCAACCATCTATTTTCCTTTGATCATTGATGAAGCAATCATGATAGAACCAACAGAAACAGAAAGCAAGGAAACTCTAGATGCATTTGCCAATGCAATGAGAAAAATAGCTGAAGAATCTGAAAAGGAACCTAAAGTTTTAAAAAATTCTCCTCACAATACACCAGTCTCAAGATTGGACATGGTTAAAGCATCTAGAGAACCTGTCTTGAGATGGAAAAAATAACAATACCCAATGTGGCTATTTAGTTCGCTTTTTTCTTAATTTGTTCAACTTCTTTCCCTCATAGATTTTATCCAAACTACTCAATACTTTATTTGTCCTGAAATGTTAATAAACTAGTTACTTCTCTGAAACAATTTTTTGATACTGAGAATAATTTTCCTATAGATCCTATCTAGAAAACTTCATAGAAGGAAAATATTGAAAATCTTGTCTGAGGAACTAGATTCTGGTCTAATCATAAAAAACTCTGGCGCCTTGTTCGTCAAGATACTTTAACAATTTTGCTTTCACTTAAAAAGGCATAAAATATAGAAAAACATTGAATCCTGTTCAAGGTAAAATTAATTAATGAGTATTATATGAAAACCTTGAGATGATAGATGACTAATATAAATTACATTGAAAATAGCGTACTTGACAAACTGAAAGAACAAATTATAAAAGCTGCAAAAGAAATGTTTAAAGAAGGACTTGTAAAATCTACTTTTGGCGTTATAAGTGTACGGATTCCTCAAACTAATTATGTGATAATAACACCTAGTGGATTTAGCAAGACACGTATCAAAGAAGAGAATCTATGCATTGTCGATCTCGACGGGAAGCTTATACAAGGCAGATTCAAACCATCATCTGAAACATCGATGCATGTTTACATACATAGACGAGTCCCAAACGCTGAAGCAGTTCTTCATACGCACTCGCCAGTTGCAACTGCATTTGCCATCGCAAGAAAAGAGATACCCTGCGTGTCTACAGAACAAGCCTTTGCATTTGGAGGTAGAATCCCCCTTGTTGCAGAGTATTTTTGTCCGGGAACGATGGATACGAAAAAACTTGAGAGCATTATTCTCTCCCTAAACAAAGCAAAAGCAGCATTATTGAAAAACCATGGAGTAGTTGTCATAGGCAGCGATCTTGAGGAAGCATTGAACAACGCCATTGTCGTTGAGGATATAGCCAAAACAGTTTTGTATTCTTGGATGTTAGGAGGATTGCCCAATGAACTGACACCTGAGGAAATCAACGAAGTAAGGCAGTTTCGAATAACCAGATATGGGCAGTCTCCAAGGAATGGCTAGATTTACTTATAATATAGAATAAAATACTGAAAGCCCCCCGCATAAAAAGCTCTATGTTTCGTTTTTAAATATAATTACTCGAAAAAGTGATTGATTGATATTCGTTCAATCTTTAATTTTTATGCTCTACGTGGTTCTTGTTGATTGACATAATCTATGGATTCGATGTTTCGGCGATGATAAGAAGCTGGTGATCTAGGCTGTATTTACTACTCGCCATTTTAAATCGGCGATAAAGTATTGGTCGAGAAAATATCACGCATAGAATTGACATATGATATCAATTTATGGTTCCGGCTAGCCAGTTTTTTCTGCTCTGCTATACCACAATATATGGCACACTCTTAAGTTGAGGAGTTAGAGTGTGCTTGTATGAAGAAGCCTAGAGACATTGGGAAGCTGAAGTGTTGGTGCATGAGAAGAAGAGGAAAGGGTGTGCCTGTAAGCGAGATATGTGTCGCAGCTTAGATACCTAGAAGAACCTTCTATAACTGGTTGAACCAGTATCAGAAAGGTGGGTTGGAAGGGCTTAAGCCAAGATCTAGAGCACCTCACATGGTTCATAGAACAAGCTCAGACATAATCGAGAATGTCGTGGCTTTGAGAAGGGAGAAAGGGTGGGTTCCGCAAGTGATAGCCGGATATTTGGGGACGAAAGGCGTTAATGTTGGATCAACAACTGTCTACCGTATACTTTGCTGCGAAGGATTCAATCATCCCCTAGAAAAGCCTAGAATCAAGCGAACCTACAGGAGATGGGAGCGGGAGCACCCTAACAGCCTCTGGCAATGCGACCTAAAGATGTTAGGCGGCGAATGGCTCATCACCATCTTGGATGACCACAGCCGCTACGTCACAGGTTCCGAAATCTTCAATGAAGGAACCGCAGAGAACGTGATATGGCTACTCGACCAAGCTGTCCATGAATATTCGAAGCCGAGAGAGATACTTACGGATCATGGAAGCCAATTCTACAGTGTCAGACATGGAGAATCATCCTTCACACAGTTCTGCTCAGACATCGGCATAACTCATATCCTGGGAGGAATCGGCAAACCCACCACGCTAGGCAAAATCGAGAGATGGTTCCGAACCTACGACCTAGAACACGCCAGATTCCAGTTCCACTGGAAATTCATCAAATACTACAACTATGAAAGGCCGCACATGAGTCTAAACTATAAAACACCCGCAGAAATATACTTCAGAAATTTGCCAAATGTTATGGTATAACACAAGCCAGTTTTTTCTGCGGAAAAACTTAAATATCTTCCCTATTTTACTTGTGTTTTGATGGGAGAGTTTTGTAAATGATCATAAAAATAGATCATATTGGAATAGTTGTAGAAAGCCTCAGCAAAGAAATTATTGATTTCTATACTAAGGTATTTGGATGCGAGCAGCCTAGATTTTTCAAACTGAAAAATCCCAACGAAGAGATTGACTATTGCCATATGCGCATAATTGATAATTACATAGAATTACTAGCGCCGAAGAAAGGACCATTTGTTGACTTCCTTAAAGAAAAAGGACAAGGTATGATGGTTGAACTTTGCTTTGAAGTTGATGATATAAAAGAATTCTATGATAGGATGAAAACAAAAGGGATCACGTTAGTGGATTCTGAAGGGAATCCTCTTCCTGAAGAAAAACCATATGCCATGGTTCCAGGTGACGATAATAAATACGCATATCTTCCGAGAGATAGGTCATTTGGGACAATAATTGAAATCATAGAACGATGTAAATGGCGTTAATCTACGGCACTAATAAGGCCCTTGAGATGTATGTTGGTATCGGTGTCTTAATGAATAAATCAGAGTTGAAAACTCCGGCCTTAATACTCGATCTTGAAATACTCAAAAAAAACATATTTTCCATGTCTGAATATCTTAAAAAAGGAAATGTTAGTCTCAGACCTCACATAAAATGCCATAAAACTCCTGAAATTGCAAAGATGCAGATTGCGGCAGGAGCAGCAGGAGTAATGGTGGCGAAACTTGGCGAAGCTGAAGTCATGAGTAACGCGGGTATAAAAAACATAGCGATTGCTAATCAAATTGTCCAGGAACAGAAGATAAAGGATCTGGCAGATCTTTGCAGGCATAACGAGATTTCTGTGGCTGTTGATAGTCCAATGGTTGTGGAAAGGATGGACAATATTGCTGCTAGAGAAGGAATAAATATAAATGCCATGGTGGAAGTCGATGTTGGTATGGGTCGATGCGGAGTATCACCTGGCAAGCCAGCATTAGAAATGACGAAAAAAGTTTCTGAATCTAAACACTTAACTTTTCGTGGTTTAATGGGGTATGAGGGAATGGCAGCATATATAAAATCTTTCAAAGAGAGAAAAAATGAATGTCACCGATGTTACAATAAACTTGTTAAAACTGCACGCCTTATTGAAAAAGAGGGTTATGAAGTGGAGGTGGTAAGTGCTGGTGCTACTACAAGTTTTAGTATTGCTGCCGAATATCCTGGAATTACGGAGATCGAAGCAGGATCATATGTATTTATGGATTTAGCTCACAAAATGGAAGGTGTACCCTTTGATTACGCATTGTATGTTCTTACAACAGTAATAAGCAAGCCTAGTAACGATAGGGCAATAATCGATGGAGGACTAAAAACCTTTTCTGAGACAGAAGGATTTGCAAAAGCAAAGGATATCTCAGGTATAGAGCTTTATAAACTAGATGAAGAGCATGGATACCTTAGGTTAAATGATGAAGGCAAAAAGATTGAGGTCGGTGACACCATTGAATTCATCCCTGCCTACTCATCAACAACAGTAAACTTGCATGAAAGATTTTACGTAACAAAAGGAGAAAAAGTTGAGTCAACTTGGAAGATAGCAGCCAGAGGAAGAGTCGATTGAAAAAACAGTTCAAGAAAACATCATAATCAAGAAATTTAGGGGATTACAATGATTATTGACGCTCACACACACTATGGATACGACTATGTATTTGAAGAAGATTTGTCTCTTGATGATCTCTTGGCAAATATGGAAAAACACAAGATTGACATAAGCATAGTTCAACCGGGAACTGTCCTAGATTTGAAAACAGTGAGAAAACAACACAACAAGATATCGACATTATCTAAAAAAATGCCTGGCAGAATTTATGGCATGGCAAACCCCAATCCTCATCTTCCAAAAAGCAAATACTCTAAAGAATTAGAGAGATGCATTAAGGATCTAGGCTTCGTTGGGGTCAAGCTGAATACATTTGGACATGCTGTCAATCCAAACCTTAATGCGGGCCGAATGGTTTTCGAGTTAGCCTCAAAACTGAACATTCCTGTAATGGTGCATACCGGAGAAGGAATCCCTTGGTCTTTACCTTCTACACTGATACCAATAGCCAAGGAATTTCCAAATATAGACATTGTATTAGCTCATTGCGGTGGAAATATTTTTTCATGTGAGGCTCAATTAGCTGCGCAAATATGTCCTAATATATACTTAGAAACTAGCTGGATACCTAGCCTTACTATTCGCGAATTCTGCAGAAAAATCGGTGCTAATCGAGTAATGTTTGGCTCCGACATGGGGAATAATGTAGCCACAGAACTCGCAAAATATAGAACTATCAACCTTACTAAGGAGGAGCTCGATTGGTGTTTATGGAGAACCGCTTCAAGAGTATTTAAGATAACTACAAGTAATTAGAAGCCATATCTGTAACTTAAAAAGAACTTGTTGTTAGTCTACTACTGATCAGAACTTTCGCAACTAGTCTATGGCACAAATACCTTGTATTCATCATGTTTCTTTACGAATTGTCCAGCCTCAACACAACAAGCCTTATTGATAAGTTATAATGTTTCTGAATGTATGGTTTGTGGTTCTACATGTCGATAAGGAATTTCCAATTTACTAAGTTTTCTGACTTCATCTTCTGAATGTCCTAACCAGAACAAATCCATTTTGGCTTGTC
>Ga0129301_1001243_pt1 | contig 12702 bp, 14 predicted proteins | sample ConPoolayeHmetaG_FD_94489 | JGI IMG/M metagenome (GOLD analysis project Ga0129301, IMG submission 94489) | Hot spring microbial mat communities from California, USA to study Microbial Dark Matter (Phase II) - Cone Pool mat layer H metaG ...
AATTTATAACCCAGCTGCAGTTATCTCTTGGGGTTGCTTGGGGCCTTGAAGGTCGCCTTGCTATCTAGAAACCCTCTGGGCTGGGGCACACGGTCCCTGGAAAAAGAGTTCACTAAACTTGGTCATTCAGCAAGCATAATCCCATCAAGGAGCTTGGCAACAAAAATTGGGCCAGTTCCTAAGATTTTTAGCGGTGGTTACGACCTGTCCAGAGATTTCAATGCAATTGTCCTAAGGATACTTGGTAGGGGTTCTCTTGAGGAGACTCTCCACATCATGGAGACCTGCCGTTCTCTCGAAAGGCTTGGCCAAGTACTCGTGAACTCTGAAAAAGCGACAAGCAGCTGTCTAAGCAAATTTGGCATGCTGAACGACCTTTCAGCATCTGGAATTTTGGTACCCCTTACATATGCAGTAAGGAATATCGAGGACGGAATTAAGGCATTTGAAGCGATGGGCGACGCCGTTTTAAAGCCGATATTCGGATCCAGAGGAATGGGCGTAGTGCGCGTTAAAGACACCGAGATGGCCAGGTTCGCGCTTGAGGAGATGTTATTTCAGGGCCATGTTCCTTTGATCCAGGAGTTCATAAGTCATGAAGGGTTCGACATCAGGGCTCTTGTCCTAGGTCACCATGTTGTGGCTGCAATGAAGAGGGAATCTAGAAATTTCAGGACGAACATAAGCCGCGGTGGTAAACCAACGCCAATTGAGATCGGAGGCGAAATCGAGGAGACCGCATTGAAAGCGTCCGCTGCCCTAGGTTGCGACTACTCAGGGGTCGACCTTTTGCCATCTAACAGAGGAATTTATGTCCTTGAGGTGAACAGCCAGCCAGATTACAGGGCTCTGCAATCTGTGACAGGCAGAAACATATCTTCTGAAATAACAAGTTTGGTAATTGAAAAAGCTAGGAGGTAGAGTAAATTGTACGAAGTCTCGGCTGCAATACTTGCGCCAAAAGACAAGTCATGCCTTTTCCAGGGCATTAAGTACCTGTCGCCTTTCCTTGGGAGACCCTTGATATCCAGGGTTGTCGATGTCGCCTTTTCAATTGCAGGGGAAACACACGTAATAGCATCATGCGATGAAGATGCAAGGCTTCTGAGAGATTCGATACCTACTTTACCTGGAGAGCCGTTAAGCGTAGTTGTGGATTCCTTAGGTGAAGGCTCGGAGCTGACGATGGCAGAGACAGCTTTCATGATGTCGAGCTACAAAAGGACGATTCTGCTTCCTGGCGATGCACCTTTTCTCAGTGTTGATCTCCTGAGTATGATGGTGGATCTGTGCAAGGGAAGGGATGCTGTAGTTCCTCGCACGCCAACGGGCGAGATGAAGCCCTTTCCAGCGGTCTATGCAACGGAGATAGCAGCAAAAGCCGCTAGAGCCTCCAGACTCGAAAAAGCATCTGAAATCAGCAAGATGATCGAAAAACTGGGCCACAAGATGTTTCTCTCCTCAAGCGTCCTTGCAGAGTTTGACAAGGACCTGCTCACATTCTTCACAGTCAATTCGCCTCTCGACATATTGAAGGCTGAGATGATAGTTTCTGGAAAAATCTCTGGAAAGACTGGGAAAAGGCACTCCAGATAGATGCCATTCGGTCAAACCGTTCTCCTTATCGAAAAGTCTTTGAACTCTCCTCTGTAATCTTCCCAAATAATTTCAACACTCTTCACTATTGCACCAGGTGGTCCCCGCCTGCAGTAGTTGATCATCTCGTCAACGTTTGTCTTCTCTCCCTCGAATAAAGCCTCGACCCTCCCATCTAAGAGGTTCCGCACCCATCCCTTTACATCCAATCTGTTTGCCATCGTTGCAGTAAAGGATCTGAAAAAGATACCCTGTACCATTCCGCTCACATAGACATGTGCCCTAACCTTCATGGCCATTCTCTCCCGAAGATCCTCGAAGTTACTGCAACAGTTCTGCTCAGTAAGGAGGCGGGACGGACCCAAAGAGGAGATGGGCTCCCGAAGGGTCTCGTGAGCCCAAGCAAAATCGCTTCCCTTGGTTCGCAGCTCCTATCGAGGACTGTGTAAGCTCTCCCAATCTCAGATGCCACATGAGCATCGCTCCCCGCAACCCTTGGCTTGTTAAGCCTACGTGCCAGCTCCTCTCCCTTTCTGTTCCTTACCAAAGAGAGCCTTGAATTGAAGACTTCTATCGCATCTACCTCAACCTTTTCAATTCCGATCGTTGGTGCGAACATCCTGTAGGGGTGGGCCAAAACAGTTATTCCACCTTTCTCTTTGGTCCTCTCATGCAACTCTGCTATATCTGAAGCTCTAGTTATCTCCTCCACAAACAAGCATATGATGTCCCTTTTTTGTATCCGCGTCTCGTATCCAACTATTATCGACAATCCCTTGGCAGCTAACCTCCTGGCCCTAAGGCCACCCTCAACGGTCTCGTGGTCGGTGACCGCAATCCCTTCAAGACCCCTTTTCATCGCAACCTTCACTATCGTTTCAGGTCGTAGGAGCGAATCTCCTGAGAACACCGAGTGGACATGAAGGTCGTATGTGCCCCCCTCCAAGGTCGCCTTTTGGGCAGGACACAAGTTACTGAACCGGCTCAGATGCTGGTGAAGGACATGACGGTATTGTGGTCCAATCTCCTAACAGCTTCTGTAACGAGCTTTATCGCATTCTCAAGGTCTTGGACACTGATCATGCCGACATGCGAGTGAATGTGCCTAGTTGGCACGCCAAGGACGATGCTAGGGCATCCAGCTCTATCGATATGTATCCTTCCAGCATCAGTACCCCCTCTGGCTATCTGCGAAAGCTGGTATGGTATCTTATTCTCCTCAGCTAAATTGATCATGAACTCCTTCAGCCTCTGGTTTGGGATCATAGATGCATCGAATGTCAGTATCGTAGGTCCAAGACCCATCTTTGCAGGTGCTTGGTAAGGTTTGATGCCTGGCACGTCCCCAGATATATCAACTTCAAGAACGAGCGCCACATCCGGAGCGACAATGTGGGCCACAGTTGTTGCACCTCTGAGCCCAACCTCTTCCATTACGGTTGCAGCTCCATAAAGCGTGTTAGGATGTTTGATCTTCTCTTCACTTAGCCTCCTGAAAACCTCAATCTCTATTAGGGCGCCAATCCTGTCATCGAACCCTTTTCCAATCGCAACCTTCCCATCACGTATCGTGGCGAATGGAGACCACGGCACGACGGGATCGCCGATCCTGACCCCCATATCAACTGCTTCTTGAAAAGATGTTGCTCCTATGTCTATGAACATGTTCTCTTTCTTCACAACTTGCTTTGCTTCTTCTTCTGGTAGCACGTGAGGAGGCTTTGCAGCAATGATGCCTTGCAAGTCTCCATTCCTTGTCCTTACCACAACCCTCTGTGAGAGCAAAACCTGGTCAAACCACCCTCCTATTGTGTTGAAATTCAGGAATCCGCTGTCCTTGTCTATGCCTGAGACCACGAAGCCAACCTCGTCTATGTGCCCTGCCAGCAAAACCTTGGGCCTTTCGCTTACCCCTGTTTTTTTGAAGATGACGGAACCGAGTTTATCCGTCATTATCTCGTCAGAATAATGTTTGACGTTTTCCTTAACGATCCTTGCAGTTTCAAGTTCAAACCCAGCAGGACCAAATGACTCGCTGAGTGCCTTCAAAGTTTGGAGCATCTTCTCAGATGCCATGAACACATCGTATCGACCCATCCTCTAACCAGCTATAACCTTTACTGGAAGACAGAACCGCTCCTTGCAAACTCATGCCTTAGTTGCGAGAGGAGCGCCCTCCTCCAAAGATTTTCAAAATTTGAAGTGAGACTTTTATATTTTGAATTTCTTGTTAGCCCATGCGCTACCGGGCCAGGATTGAAGTTTCGCTCAAGCCGGGTTATTCAGACCCGGAGGGAAATGCTACAAAGAAGTCGCTTGTGGAACTACAATACGATGTGGAGTCCGTCAAGGTTAGCAAGGTATACCGAATCGTTTTGAATTCGGATTCCTATGAGTCAGCAAGAAAAACTCTAGATGAAATGTGCAAAAGGCTTTTGGCCAACCCAACGAGGGACGAATACGACATTCAGATCGAGGGCAGCCTATGAGCTCCTTTTACGCTAGGGCGGATCTACCATTTTCTCTCTTCGAAATAGTACTGAAAAATCTCAAGGACATAGAGCTTATTCAGATTAGCAGAGATCTCGGGATAGGCTTAAGCCTAAATGAGATGAAAGCCTGCAGGGACTATTTTGCCAATAAAGGAAGAAATCCCACAGATGTGGAGCTTCAGGCCATTGGCCAAACATGGTCTGAGCATTGTTTTCACAAAACATTCAAGGGCAGAGTCATTACTAGAGATGGTACGATCGATGGCATATTCAATACTTTTATCGCTGCTGTCACGAGGGAACTAAAACCATCTTGGTGCCTTTCCGTTTTTGAAGATAATGCTGGAATAGTGAGATTCGATGAGAATGGAATCTATGCTATCGCTGTAAAAGTTGAAACCCATAACCACCCTTCGGCGATCGAGCCATTTGGCGGGGCTGCTACTGGCGTAGGGGGCGTGATAAGGGACATACTTGGAGTTTGGGCGAATCCGATAGCATGCACAGATGTCCTCTGCTTTGGCCCACTAGATTATGATTATGACAGGTTGCCACCTGGAACAAAGCATCCAAAATATTTGTTCTCAGGCATAGTTTCAGGTATTGGAGCATATGGCAACAACATGGGCATCCCGACCGTAAATGGTGGAATTTTCTTTGATGAAAGCTATGTGGGGAATGTTGCAGTTTACTGTGGTTGCGTTGGAATCCTGAGGTTTGATAAGTTCTCCCGTAACACCGCGCCAGGCGACATCGCCATCGTGGCAGGAGGTGAAACCGGAAGGGACGGGATACATGGTGTCACGTTCGCTTCAGCTGAACTGACGGAGGATTCTGAAGAGAGGTCGAGGCCAGCCGTCCAGATACCAAACCCAATCGAGGAGGAGAAGCTGAAGAGAGCTATCTTGGAAATAGGCGAAAGAGGGCTTGCATCATCAATCACCGATCTGGGAGGAGGCGGCCTGTCAAGCGCTGCAGGTGAAATGGCGCATAGGGCTGGGTGTGGCTTGACTATCGATCTCGAAAAGGTGCCCCTGAAGTACCCTGGCATGGCACCTTGGGAGATCTACGTGTCCGAATCTCAGGAGAGGATGCTTCTCTCGGTCCCTCAAAGGAACTTGGACGATGTCATGGGCATCTTCGAAGATGAAGAGGTCAGAGCATCAGCTATTGGAAAATTTGACAATACGGGGAAACTCAAAGTAAGGTACGAAGGCTACATCGTGGCAGATCTGGACATCGATTTCCTTTTCAGCCCGCCAAAAGCTTGCTGGTCGGCTGAATGGGTAGAGCCAAATCTCTCCGATCCTGATATAGGCGAACCGATTAGCATTGGTGAGTCGCTCCTTGACATTTTGTCCTCCCCAAACGTTTGCAGCAGGGAGGCGGTCATAAGGACTTATGACCACGAAGTTAAGGGTTTGACCGCCCTCAAACCACTTCAAGGTGATAAGAGCGGTCCCAATGATGCTGCGGTCCTAAAGCCCCTCCCAGACTCCATGAGAGGAATAGTGATCTCAAGTGGAATGAACCCAATGTATGGAAAGATAGATCCTTACTGGATGGCAGCTTCGGGAATAGACGAGGCCGTCAGAAACAACGTTGCCGTTGGTGGCAGGAGAATAGCTTTGCTAGACAACTTTGTTTGGGGAAGTCCTGAGAAACCTGACAGGTTGGGAGGCCTTGTCAGGGCAGCAAAAGGATGCTACGAAGTAGCAAAAGCTCTTGAAACACCATTCATATCGGGCAAGGACAGCCTTTACAACGAGGCTCCTTCGGGACCCGTAACACCAACCCTCCTCATCACCGGGATCGGGATAATTCCAGACATAAGAAAGGTCGTGTCGGTCGATCTCAAGCAACCTGGAGACCCGATCTATATTGCAGGTACCACAGCGGCGGAGCTAGGCGGTTCGGAGTATTTACGACTGAAGGGCTTTCTTGGAAAAAGCGTTCCGAAGTTACATGCTCCAACAGCTAGAATCTTGTACAATGCGGTTACGGCTGCCATAGACTCTGGTTGTGTTAAAGCTTGCCACGACATTTCACAGGGTGGATTGGGAGTTGCAGCAGCAGAGATGGCTTTTTCGAGCGAGTTCGGCCTTGAGATAGATCTGCGAAAGGTTCCTGTCTCAGATGCCATGAGGGATGACTATGTCCTTTTTTCAGAATCAAATAGCAGGCTACTTCTTGAGGTTTCGATAAAACGGATAGAGGACTTTCAGAAAATTATGAAAGGTGTGACATGCTCTAAGATAGGAATAGTCGTCAAAGAAAGGACATTTTTCGCAAAGGGCTTGAAAGGCCACACCTTGTTCGAAATCCCAACTGAAGATTTGGAGCGTGCCTGGAAGAGGGGAATGGGGTAAACAGAATGAAGAGGTCGGAGATTAAGGTTTGCATTCCTCGCGTTGGGGGAACGAATTGCGATACCGAAACACAACTTGCATTCAAAGAGCTTGGCGCCAAAGCCGATGTGGTGCATATGAACAAGATCATCAAAGGATCGATCTCCATTTCTTTTTACGATGCCCTCGTTTTCCCAGGAGGATTCGCGCATGGCGACTACATAAGGGCAGGCGCAATTTGGGCAAAGGAGATGGTGGCGCGAATCGGAGGGGAGCTGAAGAGGTTCGTCGATGAAGGCAAGCCGATCATTGGCATATGCAATGGCTTCCAGGTTCTAGTTGAGTCGGGCCTTCTTCCGGGCTTCAGTGGTTTCAGCCAGTCTGCCGAAGCATCTCTGGCAACAAACGACTCTGCAAGATTCGAGTGCAGGTGGGTTCACCTGAGGTATGAAAATAGAGGGGCGTGCCTTTTGACTAGATCTCTGAAAAAGGGAACAGTTCTCAGAATGCCCGTTGCCCATGGTGAAGGAAGGTTCACGTTCGATAAAGAGAGAGAGCAGGAGAAGTTAAGAAAGCTTTTGGATAATGATCAGCTAGTCTTTACTTATGCAATGCCGAATGGAAAAAGGGCGCTTGGCCAATACCCATACAATCCTAACGGATCCTTCGAGGACATCGCCGGCATATGCAATCCACAGGGGAACGTGTTGGGAGTGATGCCGCATCCAGAAAGATGTTTTTATGGATGGCAACTTCCCGACTGGCAGAGTAAGGGCTTGAAGCCATATGGTGACGGTAAGCTCTTATTTGAATCGGTTCTATCCTATATAGAGAAAAGATTCTGAGAGATGCCACCAATTCACAATGATGCCAACCTCGAATTTTTGGTGTCCTTCCTTCAACAACAGCTACGTCGATCTTGAATATTCTTTCAGATGTATAGTCAGTAGTAGCGATAGATTCATCTCATCATTATATTTATTACTTACTAAGTTCGTCGATGATCTCCTTATGCTGATATACCGGATTAAAAGACTTCAAGCCCTCAGACTTTGCTGCAGTGGCTAGAGATTCATCAGCTGTTATAATGACCTCGGATTCAGAGTACTTGCTTGTAATGATCTGAAGTGCATCCGCTTCGTAGATGTGGTATTTATGAATGAGGGGCCAGGACTCTACCACCATCTTTGATGCGATGGGCATGACTGTGAGAGAGGATAACCGCATTAGCTTTATGATCTCACTGGTAAAATTGGTCACAGCATGGTTATACTGCTCACTAGTAATTAAACCTCGCCTTCGATATTGGTCTAGCACACCAAGAACCTCGCCGATGTTCCAGATCGAGTGTATCAACATCAGACTTCCATTTTCTGCCATTGAGTAAATTTCTTGGGCTGTCTCAGTTCCTTCTTCCTTTATATACCTCTTCGTGATCGCGCTACTGTCCATATATACGCGACGCACGAGCATCCCTCATCTTCCTGATGATTTTTTCCGAGGACGTCTTGACCTTTGGTGAGATCGGCTTGATCTCGGCAGCTGAAAGGATTTTGGACGGTGATTTATCGATCATAATAAGCCCTCTGGCTACGACTTCCTGTGTTAACGCATCCTCGATGAGTTCAGCAACCTGATCGCTAAGCGCCCTAGAGGTGCCTCGCGTTCTAAGCACCACTTCACGGAAGCGTTTCCATAGCTCATCGTCTATGTAAAGGCTGACCTTCATGACGGTAAACTTCCTAAACTCTTTACCGTTAAAGCTTTATTTATGATTTGCTTTAAAAGTGACTCTATTTCATATCTATATCTGCCTATTTTTGCCTCCTTTTCATCGTGATAATGTTAAATGGAAGATGCCCCAGCTTAAGAGTTCCTGATTATGGCAGTCTACGTATAACACATCTTCCACAAGCCATCGAGGAAAAGCAAGCCGATCTGCTTCGAGCTTAAGGATCCTATTGTATAAGTGGTCATCATCGCTTCGCTTCATTAGATTAACAACCAAAATGTCTTACAATTAGGACCGTTCGTTTAATTGTCAGAGTACCAAGTAGCCCATCTGGCACAATTTATATTTGACTTACAAACAATATTTCCCAAGCGTTTTGTCTAGATGCTTCTATCTTGGCAGACCGAAGAAATTTTCGTAGCTAGGATCCACAAGAGTTTGGGTTAAAGGGCTCTAATAGATGTCTATTAGCCGTCTCAGATATCCTGACAGAACAGAGCCGTCTAGTGAGAAACATTTATAAGATTCTGAATTTTCAGAAATTTTTAAAAATAATGGTGACGAAAAATGGCAACGACCGAGTTCATTCACAGGCTTGGCAAGGCTACGAATAGATGGGGTTTGGGAGAGAGTGTCGGGCGCGTCTGGGGGGCTTTGCTACTTGCCGGCCACGCAATGACCCAGGAGCAACTTGCCGAATCATCGGGATATAGCATTGGGCTGGTTAGCTCAAGCCTCTCCCGTCTCGAGGAGATGGGATTTGTCACATCCATTGGAAGGCAAGGAAGGAAGAGACTCTATGTTGCAGTAATGTCATTCGTGGACGCGCTGGAGAGTTTCCTAAAAAGATTCGTCGAGGTCGAAGTAACTCCCGCCTTGGGTATACTTTCGGAGAAGATTCATGAGGTTAAAGATGAAGAGCAGAGATCAAATGCAGAGAGGATCCTTATTGAATATAGGAAGGCCAGGGTCTTCATCGATACTCTACTGACATTGATGAAGAAGCACAAGGACCTGTGCTTGGAGGAATTGGTGCAAGTTCTACCGCATTAATGGCGAAACCACATGTCTCCCAAGATAATACTTACAGCAGACCGAACACTGATGAGTGAGTACAGAAATGTGCCCTTGGCAGACTTCTTCGCCTGCACCCCTGTCGAGAAGGTCCCACAATGGATATTCGACTTCTTCGCTCCACAATTTCCGCACAACAATGGGGTCGCCATACGTGCACCCTATGGCCTAAGGAAGTTAGAGGCAGCACTGCTTCAGGAGTTTGAAAGAAAAGATGTTGTCGTAGTCCATCCTGACCATGTGGAAAACTTCCTAGGTCCAGAAACACGCATAGTGTGCGTGAGTACAATGGATCCATTCAGCCTAGGTCCTGTGAGTGCCATGTTTACAGGTGCTGGAAAGCTTGCATCATACTCCGAAAGTATGTTCATAGACCTTGTGAAGCGAATCGTTATTACAAGAAAGAATAGAGGTTTTGACTTCAAGTTGCTTGTAGGGGGCGCTGGAAGCTGGCAGTTCGCATATCGAAGGAGCAGGATAAGCGAACTTGGGATCGACCACGTGGTTATCGGTGAAACAGAGCATGTCGTACACGAGCTATTCAGAGAAATTCTTGAAGGAAATCCGCCAGATGTTATTGAGATCCGTTCATATCCAGAAGTGGACGAAATACCGCCTATCGTGGCACCAAGCATGCATGGCATGGTCGAGGTGACAAGAGGGTGCGGAAGGGGCTGCCGGTTCTGCGAGCCAAACCTGCGCTTTGCCAGACACATGCCGATCGACAGGATAATTGCCGAAACGATAGTAAATGCGGATGGAGGGGCAAGAAGCATATGGGTTCTGAGTGAAGATGTCTTCCTATACAAGCTTGAAGACCGAAAGAACTTTATTCCAAATAGAGAAGCTCTGAATGAACTATTTCAAAAAATTGCAAGCACAAGGGGTGTGTTACATACCTATCTGACACACGCAAGCATAGCTCCAGCGGTGGCAGATCCGGAAATGGTTGCAGAAATCTCAAAGATAATCAAGAGTGGCTCCAACAATCCCATCGGTATCCAGCCAGGCTTGGAAACGGGTTCAAAAGAGATAATCAGGAGATATATGCCCCTTAAAGCGAAGCCCTTCACACCGGATGAGTGGTTCGATGTCGTAATCGAGGGCACTAGAATATTCAATGAAAACTACTGGTTCCCAGCCTACACGCTAATCGTAGGGCTGCCTGATGAAACGATGGACGACGCATGGGAAACACTGAGGTTGATAGACGCTCTCGAAAGGAAACTCCCCGAAAAGGTCGGTGAAAGAGCTCACTTCGTCATCGCTCCTCTTGCCTTCGTTCCGGTTGGAGTGTTGAAGGGAAAGGAATTTTTCGATATCGATAAACAGATCAATGAAGCTTCATGGTGTGTCATTTATAGGGCATGGAAGCACACGCTACTCGAGCTTGAAAGGTTCCCCTGGTTTTCGAAATACAACCCAGGATTGTGTCTGATGTTGCGAGGTCTGGGCGGGCTAGGCCTCAGGGCTGCCCTTTGGAATATGAAACGATGGGGACGAAGGCTCGGATTCGATGTAGAGAAGGCAGATCAAATTCACGAAGCTGATTGAGCCTATGCAATGGTTATGGCTATCCGATTAAGTCGAGGCTTCTTCTATCTGGAATATATTTGGAATTAAACCAAATTGTAACAATCATTACGAAAAAAGGAAATCATGAAGCTATCAATCCTAAGATAATTATAGAATATCCAACTTGTTATCGCTGGTTTGGAAATTATAGAAAAAAGTTGCTTATCACAAACCTTGATGACTCATCAGACTTTTAGATCTATGCTGAACGAGCTAATCCCCAACTCATTCGGACTGATTTATGTTATCACACTGCAATTCCTCCATTATTTGTTCTTTGGAATGACATGGCAATGGCATTCAGAAAGCCAATGGTAGCTTCGAATGTCGATAGAATTACCAAGGTTATCGAGGATGAACTGCGATGCATGGTCTTGCTTGGTTCGAAAGCTTGAGTTAAGGGCAGGCTTTATTTTTGTTGCTCCCTCATCTTTCTCCTATACCCTTCTAACAGTTTTTTGAGACTCTCTTCCCTCACCGCAAGAATCTCAACCGCTAAAAGTGCTGCATTCTTGGCATTATCGATACCAACACACGCAACAGGTACTCCAGGGGGCATTTGTACTATCGAGAGTAGGGAGTCTAAGCCCTGAAGCTTTACTTCTCTGGGGACGCCTATCACGGGCTTCGTCGTTCTTGAAGCGACATAACCTGGAAGCGCTGCAGATAAGCCAGCTATGGTTATGAAAACATCGGCTTCTTGGCCTTTCACGTATTCGTCTAAAGCTTCGGGATTTCTATGGGCGGAGAGAACTTTGACCTCATACTCGATTCCAAAATCTTTCAATACCTCTACCACATCATCCGCTGCAGGCATGTCAGACCTGCTTCCAATAATCACAGAAACCTTCATCGCAACCGCCTCAATGGATCATGTCTTAGCCATTTTAACTTCTTGCCTTCCTTTTCTAATACTCCTTGGTGGTATGGGATGGAAAAAAAGCTAGAAATAGCAGATATTGGTCTCGTCTAGACTAAAATAAAGCCTCTTTTAATGTATGGGTGCTTAAATTCCGTTCTGAATAGACCCACTTGCAATGGAGTTTTGTTTCTGCAACGTTGGGCCCTCCAGAAAGACCGGAATAAGGTATCCAATACTGCAGTAGCCTTTCTCGCCCAGATCATAATGCTCCTGTTCCACAAAACGGTCCTGAATATGCCCAATTCCTCTGGGGGAAAGCTAGTACATATTTGTAGCTACATCTCCCTAAATGAACGTCCGATAGAAGCGGAGGCAGAGAAGGACCGCAGAGCGTTCTTTGAAGTTGCTTGAGAAGAAAATATTGCAGAATGATGATTCGGATACCTTTCCGACGGGATCTATCAGCTTCAATTTTATAGAAGATTATGAAGAAAGAAAGCTCTAGTGCTAACATCATTCCAAATGGAGCCGTAGCTATTAAAGAGCTTTAACTCTTAGGTGAATCCTTAGAGGCGTTAACTTCCAGCTCATGGCTCGTACTCTATCAGCATCTGTTAAATTTCGGGACATAACTCACATTCTGGGTTGACATTTTCAATCTTTGCATTCTCTTTTCTCTTGATATTTGATGCCAACTCTAACAAATAACCCAATATACAACGTGAAGATGCCTGAGTCAAAGTCTATAAGGCCCCCTCTCTTATAGGGGATGTGGTATCCGTTGGAGAAAATCGGTGTACTGGTAGTGTGCTACGGATCAAGGGGCGTGGCAATGGTCGATGCTTTCTCTCGTAGTGAGAAATATGCTGTTGACTTATACATTGCTGACAAGCAGAGAAATCCCTTCAACGCTAGACATGCAAAGCAACATGCTGTCATTCCAGACCTGAACGTGCAGGCGATTTGCAAATTCGCAACCAACTTTAAGGACGAGATCGACTTTGGAATAGTAGGGCCTGAGAA
>Ga0129301_1001245_pt1 | contig 12688 bp, 12 predicted proteins | sample ConPoolayeHmetaG_FD_94489 | JGI IMG/M metagenome (GOLD analysis project Ga0129301, IMG submission 94489) | Hot spring microbial mat communities from California, USA to study Microbial Dark Matter (Phase II) - Cone Pool mat layer H metaG ...
AGGCATACCAGAAGACCACATTAGAAAAGCCATATCCCTTGGCATAACAAAAATAAACATCGACACAGACCTACGCCTCGCCTTCACAGCCACAATCCGCGAAGTCCTAACAAACACTCCAAAAGAATTTGACCCACGAAAAATTTTGGGTCCAGCCAAAGAAGCCATGAAAGAGGTTGTTAAAGGCAAAATGCGCTTGTTTGGTAGTTCAGGCAAAGCTTAGGAGGAAAACAAGGATTGAAGGTTGGAGTGTTAACAGGTGGAGGCGACGCTCCAGGCATTAATGCAGTTATAAGAGCCGTTGTAAGAAGAGGCACGCGGTCTTACGGCGACGAAATCATAGGCGTAAAAGATGGATGGCGGGGGCTTCTCGAGGCTAATTTTATACCTCTGGATTTTAACGCAGTTTCAGGTATTCTACACAGAGGAGGTTCTATTCTAGGCACTTCAAGAACTAACCCTTTCAGACGTGAAAAGGGCCCAGGGCAAATAATTAAAAACGCTCGAAAGGTAGGAGTTGAAGCAGTTATAACCATAGGTGGGGACGATACGCTTACTGTTGCTCATAAAATGGCTGATTACGGACTTAGATGCGTAGGCGTTCCCAAAACCATTGACAATGATTTGGTTGGCACAGACTACACTTTCGGCTTTAACACCGCAGTAGCTATAGCCACAGAAGCCCTTGATAGGCTTCACACCACAGCTGAAGCCCATAATCGAGTCATAATTATAGAAGTCATGGGTCGCTATACTGGACATATAGCCTTAGAAGCAGGAATTGCTGGAGGCGCCGATACAATATTAATTCCAGAAAAGCCCTTCGACATAGAGGAAGTCTGCAAATATATCAAGAGTAGACAGAAACGTGGCAGAAACTTCAGCCTCATAGTGGTTGCTGAGGGTGCTAAGCCTAAAGGTGGGAAGGAGATAATTTACAGCGAATCCATTGACGAGTTCGGCCACATAAGCTTAGGCGGTGTAGGTTATTATCTTGGAAGGGAAATTGAAAGGTGCACTGGCATAGAAACCCGCGTGGTAGTCTTGGGGCATCTTCAGCGAGGCGGTTCTCCAACCGCTTTTGATCGTATATTGGCTACAAGATACGGAATAGCTGCAATGGACTTGATTCATGAAGGAAAGTTTGGCTATATGGTAGCGCTTCAAGGAAACAAGATTGTTTATGTTCCTCTTAAAGATGTGGTGGGCAAGCGGAAAACCGTTGACTTGGAACTTTACAACATAGCCAGCGTCTTCTTCGGATAAAATGATGACTCCATTGTGGAGGAAAAGCCTTTAACAAAAGTTTTGCGGAAAAGATGCAAAAGAATAAATGGCTGGAAAGAAATTTGAATTTGGGTTAAACCTATGCCCATATACATTCTCCTTTCAACACTCACTCCTGACGGAAGTAAAACAATCAAGGAGAGGCCTGAAAGAATAAAGGAAGTAAACAGGGAAATAGAGGCTTTCGGCGTTAAAGTTCTCTATCAATATGCGGTGCTAGGTCCATACGACTTTGTCAACGTTGTTGAAGCGTCAAACAATGAGGCTGTTATTCGCGTTTCTATGGAGCTTGGATCCCGCGGAACAGTGAAAATCATGAGCATGCCTGCAGTACCCATCGACGATTTCATATCTATTTTAGGGAAAAAATAGCCTCCGTATCTCCCCTATTATTTTTATATTAGGCTACGCGGCTAAAGGAAACGCTTAAGGTAAACTCCTTGAATGTTTAGGTTGCCAAAACCTTTGCTAACCTGAGCATTTCCCTGTTTAGCGATTTCTCGTTTTTGCATACTTCTTCAAGATCCATGCTTGTTATTTCCCCACCTTTTAGACCTACTGCTTTTTTTCCGATGTCTTGGGATATTAGGCGGACCGCCTCGTTAGCGAAAAGGCTTGCCAATAAACGGCTTCTGGCTGTGGGGCTCCCGCCCCTCTGGGCATATCCAACTATACTTAAGCGGACTTCAGCGCCGGTGTTTTCTTCAATTTCTTCGGCAAGTTTACGCGTGTCTCCTATACCTTCTGCCACCACAATTATCCCTGACTTTTTCCCTTTCGCGGAATTTTCCTTAACCGTCCTGAAAACTTCGTTTTTGTCATAGACAACTTCTGGAACAAGAATTACTTCAGCCCCGACTGTTAAGCCCACAGCTAAGGCTAAAAAGCCCCTTTTACGACCCATGACTTCCACGACGAAAACTCTCTCATGGGAGATGGCAGTATCCTTTATCTTGTCAACTTCAGCTACCGCGGTGTTCACAGCAGTGTCAAAACCTATGGTTTCCTCAGTACCGTAAACATCGTTGTCTATGGTTGCTGGAACCCCAACAATTAAAACGTCAGTTTCACGGCTCAGCGCCAAAGCACCTTGAAAAGAGCCGTCGCCGCCGATAACCACTAAGCCGTCCACCTTGTTTGCGACAAGATTCTCAACGGCCTTTTTGATGCCTTCAATTGTTCTGAACTCTGGACACCTTGAAGTCAAGAGAATTGTGCCGCCTAATTGGATTATTCCGCCCACGGAACGGGGATCTAGCTTCCTAAACCTGTTCGTTATTAAGCCTTCCCAGCCCCTTTCAAAACCCAAAACTTGAAAGCCTTTCGTGTAGGCAATGCGGACAACCGCCCTTATAGCTGCATTCATCCCGGGAGCATCGCCGCCACTAGTAACAACGCCAATGGTTTTCAAACACCATCACCCAATATTCAACTAAAACCTTAAAGCCATTACTTGCCCAGTAGAATAAATGGTTTATCTAACACCAATTAGTTTGGAGGCCCGTAAACATGGAAAAAACGCCTATAGTCGTGCTTGTTACAACATCAAGTAATGAAGAAGCTGAAAAAATTGTGCAGTGTTTACTGGAGGAAAAGCTTATCGCATGCGCCAATATAATCAGCCCGGTGCACTCGCTTTTCTGGTGGCAAAGCAAAATAGACAAAGCCCAAGAACACTTAATCTTAATGAAAACCAGAGAGGACTTGTTTGGAAAGCTTACTGAGAGAATCAAAGCCCTACATAGCTACGCTATTCCAGAAATTATAGCCATACCCATAATGGAAGGCTTAGCGGATTATCTAAAGTGGCTAGACAAAAGCCTAGAGTAAAGTTTTATAGTTTTGTTCTCTTCATGAATGTTTGGCGGTGGGTCTTAGGCGGGGGGCTAGGGGTCCCCTGAACCGTAAACCCTCTATAGGACGGGCTGAGAGCTGAGGCTGAGGCGTCCGTGGCTGCCTAAACCCTTCACTTCCGAAGCGCTGACTATCCGTCCCTTGGGGCTAGCGGTCGCTGAGTAGCTTCCGTAGGGAAGCCGTCTTCGGCGTTCACTAGGCGAACCCGGCTAGGCCCGGGAGGGAGCAACCTAAGCTTGGACGTTTAGCGCTCAAGGGGGTGCGGGTATGAGTGTAGGGTTTGAGGGGCGGGCAGATTCTGGGTGTCGAACCTCAGTGACCCACCGCTTCTTCAATAGTGGTTACTTTTATTTTGAAAGTAGCCTATAATAAGTATAGGAGGACGCTGTTTGGGTTTTCCTGAAGATTTTCTTTGGGGAGTATCTGAAAGCGGTTTCCAGTTTGAGATGGGTGATTCCGCAGGTAAAAGCCTAGATGCGAATACTGACTGGTTTGCTTGGGTTCACGATGCTAAAAATGTGCGTAATGGAGTGGTGAGCGGCGACCTACCGGAAAACGGTGTAGATTATTGGAGCTTTTATAGGCAGGATCATAGGCTTGCTCAAAGGCTCGGGTTAAACGCATATAGGTTAGGCACCGAGTGGAGCCGCTTATTCCCAGAAAGCACAGAAGCCATAGAGGTCGGAATTGAAAAGGCTTCAGATGGTTGCATCTCCAAAATAGAGGTAGACGCAAAAGCCCTTGAAAAACTTGAAAAAACAGTAAATAAAGAAGCTTTAAACCATTATAGAGCAATCTTAGAAGATTTAAGAGTTAAAGGCTTCAAGGTTTTCCTATGCCTAAACCATTTCACTCTTCCCCTATGGGTTCATAACCCCTTGCTTGTCCATGACACAAAGCTAAAAAAGGGTCCTAAAGGATGGCTTGACGAAACCACAATAATTGAGTTCACCAAGTATGCAGCTTTTATGGCTTGGTGCCTCGGCGACGTGGTTGATAACTGGGCAACTATAAACGAGCCTATGGCCGTGGCAGAAGCAGGTTACATTTTTCCACAATCAGGTTTTCCACCTATGGTGAATAATTTCAGAGCGTTCATAAAAGCAGCTTCAAACATGGCTGTCGCCCATGCCCGCGCCTACAATGCCATAAAAGCTTTAGACACTGTTAAAGCAGAAGAAGATAGTCAAAGTTCGGCTAATGTAGGGTTAATCCACAACGTAATTCCCGCAGAACCATTCCATGAAACAGCAGAATTAGATGTTAAAGCCGCCCAATTCATGGACAACTTACACAACCAATTTTTCCCTAAGGCAGTAACTGATGGATGGCTTGATAAGAACCTCAATGGAGTAAAAGAAAAAGAAGAAGTGAATGAAAATTTAAAACAATGTGCAGACTGGTTTGGCGTAAACTATTACACACGTTTTGTGGTCGAGGGAAGAAAAAACTTTTTGGCAAGAATTTTTCTTAGAATAACTGCAGTCCCAGACATAACGCCCAACTATGGAGTTGCATGCCAGCCTAAAGGTATGTCCGGCGACGAAAGACCTGCCTCGGACATTGGTTGGGAAATATATCCCGAAGGGCTCCTCGAAGCCTTGAAAGCCATGGCCACCTACGGAAAACCTATTTATGTTACTGAGAACGGAATAGCAGACGCTAACGATGAGCTTAGACCGTATTTCATAGAAGATCATCTAACAGTATTGGAAAACGCGATAAACCATGATAAAATTGATGTTAGAGGCTATTTTCACTGGGCTCTAACAGACAATTATGAATGGGCTAAGGGGTTTAAAATGAAATTCGGCCTATTCGCTGTAGACCTCAAAACAAAAAGGCGTACAATGCGGAAAAGTGCAAAAACATATGCTAAAATTGTAGGAAGTTAAATCATAGTCTATGCAGAAACCAAGGTGATAAAAACATTACCAGTTGAAGAGCAAACAACAGATTGTAAAATGCAGATGTTATCAAAAGACGTTAGGAAACGCTAAAATCTAGTTAAAGCATATTCGTTGGTTTGTGTGTAAAATGCCTCACAACGAACTTCGAAGAGATTACCTGCTTGACCGCTGGGTTGTTATTGCAACCGAACGCGGTCGAAGGCCCACGGACTTCATGAAAAAAGATAAGCCTCAAGGTGAAACTGGTGTCTGTCCTCTCTGCCCGGACAACGAACACATGACCCCGCCCGCGGTCCTAGTTTACATAGAAAAAAACGGACACATCGAGAAAGCAAAAGACGATGACGGATTTAGACATAAGAACTGGATAATTCGGTGCATTCCAAACCTTTATCCAGCTTTCACACCGCTTTCGCCAACAGAAGAATTTAGCAAAGAAATTATGAAAGACAAAAACTTAGTCCCATCTGTAGGCCACCACGAAGTACTAGTTGAGTCACCGCTTCACGACGAGCACCCAGCAGAAGCAAGAATCACCCAACTTGTCCACGTAGTCAACGCATACATAGATAGACTTCGTGAACTTTCCGCAAAACCATATGTACGTTACGTTTCAATTTTTAGAAACCACGGCTTGGAAGCTGGCGCTTCCCTTTCCCACACTCACAGCCAAATAATCGCAACTCCTTTGATTCCGAAAATTTTAAAAGAAGAGCTTAAAGCCGCTAAAAAATTCTGGAAAGAGAACGATAAGTGTATTTTCTGCGAAATAATTGAAAAAGAACGGGAAACCCCCCGTTTCATAATTGAGAACTCCGACTTTATCACCTTCGCTCCATACGCAAGCATAAACCCCGTGGAGTTTTGGATACTCCCGAAGAAGCATGAAGCTTCACCCATTAACCTTTCAAAGATCAACATGGAAAACTTTGCGCAAATGCTCAGAACATGTTTCAACGGATTGAAAAACCTCTTAAACGACCCTCCATATAATTTTGGCTTTCACCTCGCACCGGAGAAGAACGCAAACTCCTATTACCACTGGCATTTAGAGGTTTACCCAAAACTCTCAACATGGGCTGGCTTCGAAAAAAGCACAGGCGTATACATAAACACCGTTTCCCCAGAAACCGCGGCTGAAACCCTTAGAAAAATCCTTTTAGCCCAAGCTTCCTAAAATTTCCTTTTCGTATTTAGGCTTTACTTGCATAACGTCTTCGACGTAAGCCCTTAAAGGCTCTGCGATACTCCACGCCTGAGCTATACAACCCCTAGGATTGTGAGGCGGATCTCCATCGAAGATTTCACTTATTGTGCCAAGCCCAGCTCTAAAAATTTGTTGAGTAAACAAGGGTAAAAGAAAATTCTCAAATGCGTATTTGCGTCTATAATCGCTGCAACCCTTAACTTTCAGATAGGAAGTCGTAAAGGGGCCTAAAAGCCAAGGCCAAACTGTCCCATTATGGTAAGCTCTATCTCGACTTCGCCTATCCCCCGAATAAGCTCCAACATACCGCGGGTCGGCCTTCGTTAGGCTTCTTAAACCATAAGGCGTCCAAAGTTCCCGATGTATTAAATCCACAATTTTCTCGCTTTTCGCCTTGTCAAGCATCGTAAAATCAAGTGAAACAGCCATAACTTGGTTAGGTCTGATGGAAGAGTCTCCACAGCCTTTTTCGTCAACCACGTCGAACAAACACGCTTTATCAGAGTTCCAAAACTTTGTCACAAAACTTTCCTTGACCTTCTCAGCCAAACGCCCAAAATTTTCAGCTTGGCTTTCCTCTCTGAACCTTTTAGCCAAAAACTCCAATATTCTAAGCGCATTAAACCATAAAGCCTGTACTTCAACAGCTTTTCCCGCTCTAGGCGTTACCGGTTGACCGTCAACCGCACTGTCCATCCAAGTTAGCTGAGGCCCATGTAAAAGCAGCCCGTCTCCGTCAACGTGTATGTTAAAAACTGTTCCTTTCGCAAAGCTTTCAACAATCTTTTCCAAAATTTCCCAAAGATTTTCCTCAACAAATTTGAAGTCGCCGGTATACTTCAAATACTGCAAAGCAGCATTAACATACCATAAAGTTGCGTCAACCGAATTATAAATTGGACACAGGTCCCTGTCTGAAACAAAGTTAGGGATTAACCCTTCCTTAAAATATTTTTTGAAAGCTAAGAAAGTTTGCTTTGCATCTTCAAATCTTCCAGTTACAAGCATTAAACCTGGCAAGGAAACAAAAGTGTCTCTACCCCAATCTTCAAACCAATGGTAACCGGCAACAACTGACTTCCAGCTTTCCTTATCGCCTTTAACTATAAACGCGTCTGCAGCTAAAACAATCCAACTTAGCCAACTCTCAGTTGGAATGCCTCTATGCTCATCGTAAAACTTGGACAACAACATTCCATAATGTTCTACATTTCTGCCATACAATGCTTCAGCTTCGTAGGTTGTGGAAGGTAACTCGCAACCAAACTTTACTGCACATTCTTCATTTTTATGAATTGATGTTGTTACCGCAAACTTGACATGCTTTTCGCTGAGGCATACCTCAAAAAAACCAGGCTGATACCAGTCGTCTATGAAACTTTCTCCACGGGAGAATTCCTCTCTGAAATAGACTTTTTCAATCCACTTCTCCTCTGGAGAGTAGTGCCCCTCAGTGACTTCTATAATCAATGTGGAAGGCTGGTCCACATAATTTATCATAGCTCTTTTTCCTTGATGTTTTTGTGAGAAATTTAAAGAGTTTTTCTCCTTGTCTGCAACAGAATGGAAGTGTCTAAATTTTATGCGGGGGAAAATGTGTAATCTAACCTTAGAATCGCCCTTATTGTAAACTTCATATAGAGCTATTACAGCGTTCTCTTTATAGGGCATAAAAATTGTTTTTCGAACATCAACAGTCTCAGCGGAGTAAACATATCTGGGATATGGCGAAAGGGAGAAGCCCTTAAGAAAGAAGTATCCCTTTGGGAAAATTCCACTTTGAAATTCATTAGCATACAGAGGATAAACGCTGTTTCCAATAATTAATTCTTCATCCAACTTTGCTAGGCAAAGCCTTCTGTCCCGTGGAGGATTGAAAGAGGCTATAAGCGTCCCATGGTATTTCCTAGTGTTAATACCTAAAACCGTTGAAGATGCGTATCCTCCTAAACCGTTAGATATGACCCACTCTTTTCCGATAGACTCCCCAAGATTGGAAATTTCACTTTGCCGGAGACTTATAGACGGTAATGTCATTTAAGGCATCAACTTCGCCACATTTTTATCCCTAGGCACAGCAAAAAAATTCGCCATGGGCTCGCATTTAGTTCTGAACAACAAAGCATGGGGCTTCTTCAAGTTGTACTCCGTTAAAGTTTCAACGTATCCCATACCCTTCGCAAAAACCATGTCAACTGTGTCGTATACGCTTAGAAAATCTTCTGAAACCTCTTTCAAGGCTAAACCAACAGCGTCAGTGCCTGTAGTTATAACTTTGTCAGCGATCTTGTTCATTCCTGAAACTTCAGCATCGGCTAAAGTTGCATCGTTAATTACTGGTTCACTTTTAACTGCTACAATAACTGTTAAACCCATGTTCTTAAGCTGTTCCACAAGTAAAGTGTCAAAGACTATTTCACCTGCGTTATCTGTTAAAAAAAGAATCTTGTTTGCCTTTGTAGCGATTTCGTACATGCGGTTTGTGTCGTCAATAACTAGATCTTTTCCTGCTTCTCTGAGGCTTTTCCTTAGACCTTTAAATGTAAACCTGTGCCCAGGTATGTCAAATTCCATTGTGTTTCCAACGATGGCGCATAAACAAGCTTTTTTGAACCTATCCTGCTGAGCATAGCCTTCCTCAACAAGTTTCCGAGCGTAAGGTAGAAGTTTCAAAGCATTTTCGTTACACTTATTTTTGTTTCTTCTAAAAGGGTCATTGCACCCAGTAACCCTCTTTATTAATCGTTCCCTTTTTGTTCCCAATTCTGCTGGAACGGCTGTAGGTTTAAACTCTTTGCTTAGTAGGTGAATGATTTCAACCATAGCTCTGAATTGTAGTGCAGGATTGGTTGTGGCTTCCTTAGCTGCAGCTAAGCCTCTGCTTAATAGGCACGACGCGCATTCGGCTTCAACTTTCAAGAGGGGGATTCTCCTAAGGCTTTGCTGCTTCAGCAAATTCCCGCAGAACTCTATATGGGTCTTTCGCTTTTACTACGCTGCTTGCAACAAGCACTCCGTGAGTTCCAAGTTTTAAAGCTGCAGCTACATCCTCCATACTGCTTATGCCTGCTCCACATAAAATTGTAACTGTCGGGTTTACTTTTTTCACAAGCCTAACTGTGTTGAGGACCACTTCAGGCTTCGCTTTGGAAACAGGTATTCCAGTGCCAATAAGTTCGGGGGGTTCAACAGCTACTATATCTGGTTCTAGAGCTGCAGCAGCCGCACTTACCGTTTGATTGTTGGCGCAAACAACTGAAACCAGCTTTTTCTCACGAGCTATGCGTATCGCCGTGTCAATGTCTGAAAGTTTAAGCTGCCTTTCCGAGTGGTTGATCAGTGTTCCTGTGGCTCCAGCATCTTTAACAGCATCTGCAAGCACATGCCCAGTGCAACTTCCAGGCTTTATCGGATCTATATGCTGGGCGAAGACCGGCACATTTGATGCAGAAGCTACGGCAGCGATATCCGTGAATTGGGGGGCAACTCCAATAGAAACCCCTTTTTCCGAACTTACTTTTTCAGCCTTTTTAGCGAGTTCCACTGCCTTTTTTCCCGTTGCCTCTGAGTACGTTTTAAAGTTGACAATTATAATTGGGATTTCCATGGACACGATTTTCACCTAGCTATAACAATAAACTGTTAAGCGCATTTCCTAAATATTATTTTGGAATAAAAAGATAAGAGGTCATTGTTGTTTTCACTCTTTTTTGCCCATAACAAAAACTGCCGCTGCAACAACAGTTGTCCATAAACCGTTCTTGTCTCCTGTGGCAGATTGTGTTATGTTAGTGGTTTTGATTATTAGCCCACTTGTTTTGAACAATTGTTTTCGTTCATCCCATGCTGTTTCAGGATCAAATGGTATTCCCATGGTTGTGGCCAACATAGTTGCCGCTAAGTCCTCTGCATAGTCTCCAGCTGTTTCATCTGTTTGTCCAAAAGAATGGTGTTCAGAAAGGTATCCATAGTTGTTTTTTCCTGAAGGTATGGCTACGCCTATAGAAGCTGCAATCAATCTGTGAGGCTCGTTAGTTGAGTTTCTAGCTAAAACAACAAACGTTATTTCACCGGGACTAAGCATATCAAGCCCTTTTTCCCTAGTGATGAGCTTACATCCAGGCGGCACTATGCTTGAAACGTTGACTAGGTTGCATTGCTGTATTCCAGCGTTTCGGAGGGCCAGCTCGAAAGACTGAAGTTGTTCTTTATGTTTGCCGACTCCTTTTGTTAGGAAGAAATATTTGGGAATCATTTCGAAGAAAGTTGCAATGTGCTACTTATTAACTTTATGTCTCACCTTTTGCATAAAATTTTGTATTTCACGTTTTTTACTATAGAAAAAGATAACAGAAGTTTCGCCATAGTTTATTTGAGGCCTAGACAATTGTCCCCTGTTCAAAGCGTATTTAAGGATGAAACCAAACTTGACATAAGTTATGTTCCCCATAAGCTTTTACACAGAGATAAAGAGACACGTCTACTGGCAGAGTTTTTCAACTTCACGTTACAGTCTCCTTGGAAAATGACTCAGCGAGTTCTTTTAGTAGGAGATGTAGGAACAGGAAAAACCGCTCTAGCTCAACGGTTTGGACAAGACATCGTGCAAGAGGCTAGGTTGCGAGGAGTAAACCTCAATTATATACATGTTAACTGTCGCCAATACCGTGGAAGCCTCTTTCTCATCTTACATCACATAGTCTCCTTTTTCCATCCAAACTTTCCTAAACGTGGCTTCTCTGCTGAGGAACTGTTAAACATTCTCTTACAGGTTTTAGACGAGCAAAACGCTTACGTAATTTTAACTCTAGACGAGTTTGAAAGCATTGTAGACCATGAGGGCTCTGAAGCAGTCTATAAAATCACCCGCCTACAAGAAACAAGGGTAAATAAGCCTCAAAGAATGTCGATAATATGTGTTTTAAAAAACCTAAGAACTGTTGACAGCTTAGACGCAAGCACAAGAAGCACGCTTCAATCTAACGTTATTCGCCTAGAAAGATACGCTCAAGAACAGCTTTTGGACATAGTCAGCGACAGAGTCCAACTAGCCTTCAAGCCTTTAACCGTTCCAGAAGACACAATAAGCCTTATTGCCGAACTAGCCAGCTCTGAAGGCGGAAACGCCCGCTTCGCCATAGAACTTCTCTGGAGAGCCGGAAAATACGCAGATGCAGAAGAATTAGAAATTGTAACCCCTGAATGTGTCCGAAAAGCTGTTTCAAGCGTATACGTAGTGGCTAGAAAAAGCGACTTAGCCGTCTTAAGCTTACACGAAAAACTCTTCCTACTAGGCATCGCCAGATTCTTCAAAGAAAACGATAGGGCTTACGCATCTCTAAGAGAAGTTGAGCAAACCTACACCATTATATGCGAAGAATTCAATGTTCAACCATACACCCACACACAATTATGGAAGTACCTGCAAAACCTTTCAGCCTTGGGCATAGTTAAAAAAACCGTTTCGGCAACTGAACAGCGTGGAAGATCAACTCTCATCTGCCTCCCAAGAATACCTGCTAGCGAACTTGAAAAAAAGTTAAACACTCTCTTGAAAAATACGGAAAACTGAAAAGCACCAGCCTTCAGTTCAAACAGACTTTTATTTAGGTTACACATTGTAAAGTGATTAGGGATATAGAAATGTTCCTGATTAAGCTTAAATAATCTGCGATTAATCTTTAGTGCCGTATGAAGATAGAAGAAGTTTTTGGGAACAAGGCTCGTTTTAAAATCTTGAAGATCCTTTTTCAAGTAGGTGAACTTAATGTTTCTGAAATTACCAGAAGGCTCAGCGCTAACCATACAACCACTGTAAAACACCTTAAAATTTTGGAAAATGAAGGAATCCTTCAGCATAAAACCTTTGGAAGAATACGCATTTATAGGTTTAACGAGTTATCCCGAAAAGCCAAGGCTGTCAAAAATCTTATTGAAACTTGGGAGAACCTTGAGAAGCGCTAGTTGTTTTCTCAGAATTATTAAATAGGTCTTGGTGTTAAATTAACCAGCCTCTCACTATAAAACGTGTAAGAGTGTACGCCTATGGTAATGGTTGACATAACTGGGAAACCCAAAATCTTTCGTGAAGCAACCGCAACGGGAAAGATTAAACTTAAACCTGAGACAATAAAGATAATTAAAAGTGGAAAAGTTGAGAAAGGCGACCCTTTATCCACTGCTAAAATTGCGGGTGTTTTAGCTGCAAAAGAAACAAGCATTCTCATTCCTTTCTGCCATCCTATTGCGCTTACAAATGTTAAAGTGGATATAGAAATTTTAGATGAGTCAACAATTCAGGTTTCCTCAACGGTTAAAACTAGGGCCCAGACCGGTGTTGAAATGGAAGCCTTAGTTGCAACGGTCGTAAGTCTTCTAACCATCTGGGACATGGTCAAAAAATATGAAAAGGATGTTGAAGGACAATATC
>Ga0129301_1001247_pt1 | contig 12674 bp, 9 predicted proteins | sample ConPoolayeHmetaG_FD_94489 | JGI IMG/M metagenome (GOLD analysis project Ga0129301, IMG submission 94489) | Hot spring microbial mat communities from California, USA to study Microbial Dark Matter (Phase II) - Cone Pool mat layer H metaG ...
GGATAACACCATCAAAGAACTCACCAGCATCCAGATAAACTTCCCTTTCACTGTAATTTCACCTCCTTTTTGTTGATTAGTTTAGTCTTATTCTGGGAGGTTGTCAATACTCCGGAGGCTCCCATAATCCGTGGATTTTTGAAAAGGTAGGGATTGAGGGGGGTGAAAGGAGCGGGTCTTTAGCAGCTGCTTGAATCTAAGGTCGCCAATGGGTGGAGTAGACCTCCAGGTAAGTATGTTGTCTACACCACCAGGTATCTTGAAATCATCCGGAAAAGAAAGGAGGCAAAAAGCACGACATCAGCAGCAAGAAGGGACTATAACAGGAGTACCAGGGAGGGGCATGACCCTAGAGTGTCCACTTTTCTAAAGGCCGGTTTTGTCCTATCTTCGCTTACGATATACATTTTAGTAAAGATAACCCTGTTAAGCTATTGAAAGACTGGGCGCCTTTGACATATCATTTCAATATCATATTCTAAGAGAGGTGCCTGAAATCATCGGGCTTTTCGGTTCCGATTACCAGACCCCGCATGACATGGGCGCCGAGTAGAGTTCCGGGCTGTCACAAGCCCCTTATATTCAGTCAAAACAGGAAGAACGGTGGATTGACAATAAGGAGACAAATGGGAATTATGACTGGCTCGATAACATCCCGATGGCTATCTATGGCTCCTGATCTCGTGATGTACAATGGCAACATCATCACCGTCGATCATGATTTCTCACTGGCGGAAGCGTTGGCCGTCAAAGGCAACAGGATCGTTGGCGTGGGTTCAAACACCGATATGAAAAACCTGGCCGGTGAAAATACCAAATTGCTCGACCTGGAAGGTGCCACGGTCCTGCCCGGCATCAACGATGCTCATTGCCACCTCAGCGGTTTCGGCCTGGAAAGGCCTCCTCTGATGCTTGACCTTGCCTATCCAAGGGTCAAGTCAATGGAAGACATTAGGGCTGCTACCGCGGCCAGGGCTGCCGCCGTAGGGCCAGGAAAATGGATCTCCGGCTGGGGGTGGGACAGGGGTTTCCTGGTGGAGTTCAAAGATAGAACCCAGGCCTGGCCCACCCGGTTTGATATTGACCCGGTAAGTCCGGATAATCCGGTTGTCTACGTAGAGTTTTCCGGCCATGTCTGCCTGGTCAATAGTAAAGCCCTGGAGATAGCCGGGATAAATAAGAACACACCTGACCCCGATAAGGGTGTTATCCAGAGAGACGCCTCTGGAGAGCCGACCGGTATCTTGTTCGAATCGGCTGCCGGACTGGTACGGCGGCTTGCCCCACCCCCGACCGAGGAGGAAAGGAAGACCGCCATCCTTCAGGCCATGGGCGAACTCAATTCACTGGGTATAACCTGCGTTACCGAGCCAGGCCTCAACGCCGAACAGGTCCGGACATATACCGAACTCTACAACCAGGGAAAATTTACGCTCAGGGTGAACTGCATGCTCATGGGCGGGCCGTCCCTGACGGCGGTCAAAGATGTTGTTGACCATGTCGGCACTGGTACCGGCTTTGGCAACGAATGGCTGAGGATATCCGGTCTCAAGCTACTGGCCGATGGCATCCCACCATCAAAAACCGCCTTCATGTACGAAGACTATATCAACGGGGGGCACGGTCAATTGCTGGTGGACGGGAAAACCGACGATGAGCGCTATAATATGCTCATAAGCATGATCAGGTACGCCAGTGCTAGGGGATTTCAGGTGGGCATTCACGCCACTGGCGACCGGGCCATCGATGCCTGCGTGGATGGCTTTATTGCCGCCCTGGGAGAACGCCCATGGGATGCCAGGCACTACATCATACACGCCGATTACGTGACCCCCCAATGTGCCGAGCGAATGGCAAAGTACAGTATCGGGGCCACCGTGCAATCAGCGATAAAATGGACCATCGGTAATCTCATGGTCGGTATCACCGGTGAAAAAAGAGCTGCCTATCACTGGCCTTTAAAAATGCTTTTTGAAAAGGGTGTCAGAGTCTGCAACAGTTCCGATGCCTCGGTCACTTATCCCGACTGGAGGCAAGGAATTGAATCGGCCGTCTTGCGCAAAGATAAGGCTACGGGGAAAGTCATTGGCGCTGAGCAATGTATCACTGTTGAAGAGGCCATTCGATCCTATACGATTAACCCCGCCTGGCAGGGTCACCAGGATGATATCAAAGGTTCAATAGAATTGGGGAAACTGGCTGATTTTACTATTATCGGGGAAAACATCCTGGCTATAGACCCTAACCGGATTCACGAAGTCCCCGTTCTTTACACGTTTGTCAATGGTAAGGTCGTCTACAAAAACCCGGGGGTTTGAGAATGATGGTTCCGGAGCCGGTCTTGCTCATGAGTTTTCCCGGCATAGATCAGGTCGAGCGCTCTCCATGCTTCCGGACGAAATTGAGCATCAGCCGAGAGATTTAATTAAACCAGCACCTATAAGGATAGATACACTCCCCAGGACAAGGTGGTGTAAAAGAGGCTAACAACCAAATGCAGACGGAACCCTCTACACCTTCTACCTCGACACGACTACCAACCCCATAGTTATCCTCCATGTCCTGTGCCATCCACTCGAGTGCTGCTACTAAGCCCAGGTCATCTAATGTGCGTGGTCTCTCAGGTCCTGTGCACAACGTCGCAAACGGTCAAAAGCTTCAACAGCCTGACAGCGCAGGGCGTCCAGTTTGTCCGTGGGCACCTTTGATTGTTTGGTACGATTACCTGGAACGTGTGTCCAAACGCTGGATGAGAGAGCAAGACCGAAGATACATCGTCATGAAGCTCGCGAGCAAGACGCTTTCTTTCCTCCTCCTGTGCCCTGGTGATAAGTTGGACATAGAAACGCATATTTTGCCGCAAGCTTTTTATATCCGCGTCCTTCTCACCTTTCCCAGATATATTTCACTCGTCTTCATCGAGAAGTAAATACGAGTCTTTGTCACTCCCTTATCTCAAGGGTTACGTCTAAAAATAAGCGGACAAGAAGAGCCTCCCTAGTATCCCAAGGCTTTCTTTAAGTCCTTATCTATCCACCACCGTGCTGCGTAGAACGCAAGGTTTCTGAATTCAAGTGTCTCACCGCTATATCCCTTGACGTACGGCTGAAAGACAACAAAAGAAACCAAAGGACATACCTGTATCGCCCAGTGATTCTCAAGGATTTTCCACATCACCTCATTAAATATCCGACGAGCCTCGTCCTCGGTAGTAGCAGCAAAATACTGCGCGACCAAGGCATCATAACTAGGGTCGTTATTACGGGTATAGTTAGATGGCCCCGTTTTTGAGTGACGCCATTGGACAGATATATTCGGGGTAAAACCTAAACCGCCTTCGAACCAACTGTACATCTGGTCATGGCTAAAACTGCGCACATAACTCATGTAGGCAGGCACCTCCATCCGCCTGATCTCCATATCAACATTAATATCTTTGAAATAGGCAACAATTATTTGCAAGAGTTCCACATCAAACATACCCGAAGTGACAATGTTTGTCTTAAAGCCATTAGGATAACCGGCTTCAGCCAGAAGCTGTTTCGCCCGCTTCGGATTGTAGCTATACTCATCCTTGAGCTCTTGAGGCCACTCATCGTAGGGAGTGGTCCACCCTGTAACGCCCGAGCGCGTCACCATAGACGGCTTCCCATCTACCACGCCACCATAATAGGTCTTAGCAATCGTCTCACGGTCTATGGCCATCTGTAATGCCTTCCTAACTCTAATGTCGGTGAATGGCTCCTTATCACATCTCATACCCAGGCCTTGACCAAAAGCTGGCAACTTCCACTGTATGAGTTCAGGGTTGGTCTTTGAAAGCTCCAAGGACCGCTCCCAACTAGCACCTAACTCGTCGATCTTACCGGTTCGCAGCGCCGCTAATTGTGTAGAGGCGTCCGGTATAACTATTATTCTGAAAGTATCGATGTAGGGGAGCTGGTTCTCTGGGTGACGCTCATCATAACCCCAGTAGTTGGGATTCCGGCTGTAGACTATTGAGCTCTCGGGAACGAAGTCCGTCAGCATCCAGGCTGCTGTCCCTACCGCCTTCCGCCAATCGGTCAGTTGCCCTCCCTCTGCCTGTACTGCCTCGGGGGCTTCTATACTGTTCTGGACCCCCATCTCTAGTAGAACATATATCGACATAGCAGATGGAGTCTTGAATCTAAAATCCACCGTGTACTTATCTTTAACGGTAACCCGTTCAATGCTGCCTAGAATTGAGATGTAAAGTGGGTTTGGCTTGTCATAACCGCTACCTATCCCCAGCGCCCGGTCATAGTGATGCTTTACATCACTGGCGGTGAACTCCCGTCCATTTACCGGCGGCTTGTTCTGCCAGTGAACCCCTTTACGGATGTGGACAGTCACTGTCTGTGGGTCGGCCCACTCCCAGCTTTCTGCCAGCCATGGTGCTGCGTACTGCTGGAGATAAGCCGTGTCTATGAAAGGCCACACCTTGCGGTCTAACGTCCAGTCACCACAAAACAGGTTTTCAAAGTGATGATTCGTAGTTGGAAATGTCCAATCCGTCGTGTCAAATTTTGGAGAAAGAGAACCGGTGGCAAGGGTTAACGTCCCACCATACTGGGGCTCGCCAAACTTGTCCCACCAATTTCCCCCCGTTGGCGGTGGTGTTACCTCCTCCTCTTCCTTTGGTGGTGGTGTTACCTCCTCCTCTTCCTTTGGTGATGGGGTTACCTCCTCTTTTTTCTCCTCGGTCGGGGCACAGGACGCGAGCAAAAGAGACGCCACCATTAAAGAACTAACCAACAACCACATAATCCTTTTTTTCATTTCCATCTCCTTTATCTTAATTTATCTTTATATTCCCGTAATTGGAGACTTGTGTTATTATATCAAATTTATTGTTGAAGCACAACACCTTTCCTACCGTCTTGATTCACCTCAATTACTATAGATTGACTAGAACCTCTGCGGTCCTGCCCCTTTGGCTTAGCTAACCGAATGTCAATATTGTCATGAAGATTATTCCGCAACAAAGTCTATTAAATTCAGGATGGGGATTCAATGCCTTTTCACCTCCATTTGTCCACTGATGCTGAGGCCATGTAACGAAAATCTCCAGCCATCCAGAATGCGTCAGTTCCCCCTCCAAGTACCAATATCTCAACCGGGGTATTACTGAGGATAAGTGGGTGTGTGGTTTTCGCTTCAGGTGGAAGTTTTAGCCAGGACGCAAATGGCTCAACCCCGGCTCGGGCAGCTTCCAGGCCATCAGGCATGGCTGACCAATAGGTCCAAACACTCATATAGGTATTTTCCTTGAGCCACTGGCTTAACTTCTCCTTACTTTCAAAGCCATTATCCTTGAGGTCTCTTGCCGTTATCGGGCTTAATAAAAAGGTAGCCTGGGTTCCAGGATTGAATCCAAGGGTGTGATGCGTACCGGCTCCACTGGTTTCAAAACTTGTCAACATCTGCCTCATAATTTCATGATGCGGATGTGGTTTATAGGCAGCATAGTTAAGTAGACTCCAGCCACCCAAAAGACTGACAACGCTTTCATCTGCTTTAAAACCCTTTTGTACATGGAAAGGGCCCCACCCTTCGGGCAATGCCTCTTCATTCTCTGCGCAACACATATTATTGTAGTTGGTATTGTTACCTATATCACCCAGGTAAGTCTCACCCAGTTTGGCTCCTCCCAGATTCTTGGATATGAGTGTCCAAGCCCTTCCAATGACAGCATTAGCCTGATTAAAGGGGCCCAGCGTACTCAGGCCGTAATTCATATTTATCTCTTTTCTTATAGGCCCGTTAACGACGACCATCCTGGACATAGAAGTCGCGGAACTGAATAATGATGTTACCCCTGTGGAAGCTATGGCCAATATTACCGGGAAATGCTCTGGCTTGGCTCCTGCCATCACAGCGTTAATGGCGACATGCTCAACGGTGTACCCCCAGGCTTCGTGAGGAGGGGAGGGTTGCATAGTTACCGTGCGCCGCTCTGACCTGGCTCCTCTACTCATTCTTCCACCACCAAGCTGTCCCAAGGCGTTCTCCCAAACTTCATTGGGAGGGATTGGTAGCATCTTGCCAATTACTTCATCAGGCTTGTGGCTCGTTCCCTTGAGCATCTCGGCTACCCGCTCCTCTGTAGGAAGGACTATCGGCAGACCATCCGTCCATCCGTTCTCAAGAAAGAGGCGTTCCAGGTTTTCTGGAGTATCAGGCTCCAGCAACCTCGGCCTTGGCCTTTCTATAATCCCTGTCTTCTTTTCCTCATCAGTCGTGGGTTTGGTCAAAGCTTCAACAATTCCTTCAATAACCGGCCTGCCATTTATTGGGTCGTTCCCCTCAAGGTATTTCCGGTGCACCTCGATTGACCTGTTGGCGAAAGGATGGGGGACAAAAGTAAACCGTAATTTGGGCATCCCCTTCTTGTAGGCGAAGCTTCTTATGAGTTCGGGGAACGCTTGAGTGACAACAGGTGCCGTGGGTAGCCCCAGTTTTTCCAGTATTGAGCAGAAGATTATGACCGATGGTGCACAGGTATCTAGCTGCCCGATGCCTATTATCACTCCGTCGCCTTTTTCCTTAATTTCAGCCCATAGCTTTGGGTCATTATTAAAGTAAGTGCCCGCTTTTACCCTGAGTATCCACGTCGTCTTGGGATATCTGCTGGCGAGTAGTTTCTGCATTTCTACAAAGAATTGGTGTGTTCGTGGGAAATTCATGTCAACGATGTATATGGTTCTGCCTTCTATGGTATTGAGCCTGGGTGCCATGGGGATAAGCTGTATCGGAGAAGCTGTGCCTTGCGGGTTCAACACTGCTACTTTTTTACTTGCCATGTCAATCTTTGTCCTCCCTTTGTTTATATCAGGTACGAATCTATGTTATCGGCGAAAGAGCGGTATCCTGTCCGGCTGCGTTTTAAGTAACGCACCAACTTCGTTTTGCTTCTCATCGATGAAGAGGTGTTTGATGGTTAGTTTGATGGTTAATTTATCCTGGATGTCGATGTCATCATACATCGAATCCACAGGTTCGCCTCTTTTTAGTCGGTACAGCGTATTATATGGTCATATATTCAGGTCTTGGATAACCAGTACCCACGGTACTTTCTGCCCGGAATGCCATTTGACCTTGTTACACGGTTCTCTAATCAAGCCTTAAAAGTTGTGAAGGATTTACTTTCGCCATCACTTCGATATCTTTTTCATTCAGGCCATTACGCAACAGGATAGCCATGAAAAACCTCATACCTTCGGCAGGCGGCAGGTTCCAGTACTGTCCGAGGTCCGTGCTCATAATGCAATGCTCGACGCCGATTGCTTTTATCGTTTCAACCCTTTCCCGCGGGTTATGACAGAACTCGGTCGGCAGAAGAGTCACGATGGTCTGCTCGATAAATGTTCCCATCCGGGCTAAAATTCGCAGTTCTTCTAGAGTTAGGGTTTTCTCCATAAACTCACTATCCGAAGGATGAGTGATGACTATCTTTTCTATACCTTTTTTCTGAGCCGCTTCCACCAGGGCGAATATCTCTTCGGGGGACATATGGCCGCTGGCCAGCACCATATCATGTTCCTTAACTATCTCAAGTATCGGGTCGATTTCCGCCACCAGTTTTCCATCACTGCCTAAAATAGAGAAACCTTCACCTTCAAGTTTGAGTCCAAGCTCCCTCATCTTCGACCTGGAATTACTAGATGAGAAAGTAGGCATCCAGACGACTTTCGCTCCGAATTGAGCATGTCTTTCAAGGGTTTCGATATTAAGACCGCCTATCTCATAGTCTAGGCAAATACTGCCGAATACCTTTACTTCCGGTACAAGGTCTTGGGTAGTGATTGCCACCGGGGTGGTTGGATAACTGTGGTTTTTCAGCACGATGGCTTTCATCCCGGCATCAGCTGCCTGTTCAGCGGCTTCAATGGCATTAACACGCGTCGGCATCTGGTCCGGACCGATATGAAGATGCATGTCTATTGAGCCGGAAAGTAATCCATCTATATTTGGATTCTGCTTCTGGTCTCTCATTTTAACCAACTATGTTACACGTTAACCCGTATGATTCCACCAGCTTCTTTATCTCTTGAAGGACTTCATTTCTGTTTAAAAGCACGGAGTAATGCCAGCGCGAACTCCTCCGGGTAGAAGGCACTCTCAGGAGGTTCATTCCACGATTCAGGAGTGGAGCACCAGATACAACGTAAGGGACAGCCTTTTAAAAGTATCGGAGTACGTATTCCAGGGCTGTTATGGACGGTCATCCGGGTGCTGTCTATAACCGACGGCTTCTTCACAGCAACCTTAGATTCGTTTGATAAGTCACTACTTCTCATCGGCACGTATCCGGTTTATTACTTATTACCAGCCCTGATGCTCCGTTCTGTTGATGATGTCCATCTGCTGGTTGGGACTCAGCTCGACAAAATAGGCGACGTAGCTGGCCACCCGAACCAGCAGGTCCCGGTGCTTTTCCGGTTCTTTCATAGCATTACGCAGCAGTTCCGCAGAAATTATATTGAACTGAACATGGTATAGACCTAACTCTTCACAAGCCCTAATGAAAGCGGCTAGTCTCCCAAGGTCATCATCGGTTGCAAATAGATTGGGATTTAAGCGGATGTTTATCAGGCCACCAAGTGCCCATCGATGGGTGGGCAATTTGCTGAAGGACTTTACCACAGCGCTGGGGCCATTCCGGTCGACACCCTGGACTGGAGAGCATGTATCAGCCACCGGCAGGGGATATTTACGCCCGTTTGGTGTAGCGCCGATCAATTCTCCAAACTGGGTACTGGATATCGCTACCAAGCCTCCTGCCAGATACCTGCCTTCCCATTTCGGTATAAGGTCTTTTCTGCTATTGAGCCAGTCTATAAGGTCAGCCCAAACGTCGGCTATCCAGACTGCCCAACCATCGGCGTAATCATCGTCATTTCCGTATTTAGGTACACCATTGACGCAGAGTTGCCTTATATTTTCATAACCATCCCAGTTGGCATTCACCGCTTCAATCAACTGGTCCCAGGTGAGCTTGTGATCACGGAAGATAAGCTTATCTATTACTCCTAAAGAATCCGCTGCATCGGCTAAGCCAGCCAGCAAGAAACCGTATACGGTGTACCAAGCACCACCTCGGGTAATGTCCCGTCCTCTATCAAGTGGCCCTTCAGTCAGGGCTGAGCAAAATGGAGCAGGATACCATTCACTCTGGGTTTCCTTGAAAACCTTCTCGGCTTTTGCCATATACTCGCCCCAGTGGAATACTTGTTTACGGTAGGCGTCTTTCACCTGTTCCATAGTTTCAAATTTCCTGGGGTCGCCGGTTTCCAGTCCAATCTGCCTGCCGCATATTGTACATCTACCGTTACTCAAAACCAGTTCCACCCACTTGGGGGCCAGTGCAATTGCTTCATAGCCATTGTCCATAGTGATATAAGGTAAACCTATCTCCGAACACCCGGCAACGGCGAATTGGCGCCAGTCTTCAATGGTCAGGTCTGGATAGGCTTTAGCTGCCATCTGAATTGCTTTCCGGTCACCAATGAATTTCGGATAGCCAAGTCCGAGGCGGATAAGCTCGGTCGCCTTTCTCAGGTATTTATCGGGTGTCCCTTCCCATATCCTCATGGCAAATTCCGGCTGATTCAAACGCAATTGTTCCATAGCTTCCAGAATGAGCAGGGTAACCTCATTACAGGCATCTTTACCTTCGCTGGTTTGTCCGCCAATCACCATAGTCTGGGAAAGTCCCTGTCCGGTTGCCCACTGAGACCACTCGTAGTTAAGTATCCAGGCTGGCTCGTTGAATTTCACCAAGAAGCATTCCAGAAGTTCCAGAGCTTCTTCACGAGTCATTTTTTTCTCATCTTCCACTGTTTTCTTGTAGAAGGGATACAGGATTTGGTCGATGCGGCCGAGAAAATGAACTGCAAAAGTGGCGTGTTCCATCCAGCTCAGGGAGAACAGGAACCAGATAGATTGTAGTGCTTCCCACCAGTCCCGGGCGGGATGTTCCGGCACCCGTTCACATATCTCAGCAATGTGCTCAAGTTCCTTCTTTCGCCTGGGGTTGACTTCTTCGCCAGCCATTTCACGCGCCCGTCTGGCATACTTCCGAAAGTATTCCGTAGCAGCGTCAAGGGTGATGAGTACAGACTCGTAAAATTCCTGCCTTTGCTTCCGGTCAAATCTGCGGTACGGCTGATCGAGTTCCGCCATCTTCCCCTTGACCTCTTCCTTGATTCCTTTAAGCCCTTTATAAAGGGCTTTCTCGAAATTAAGAAACATATGTCCAGCCTCTCTTGTCATCGACACATCGCCGATGACGGGGATATGCGGACAGGCTGAGACTCCCGGAACGGTATGTTCAAGAATATCCCGATCAACGTGTTTTAGATTATATTCAAAAAGAGATGGAACCCCACCCTTCACCGCCGGAATAATTTCTTCTCTTAGCTCCCTTCTCTCCTCGGGGTGAATTAAAATTTTGTCATAAGGCCTTCTTGAGAAGTCCTTTACTGGGTCATCCATCTCTTCAGCAATAAAAGCGACGTTCGCCGTCGTAACGAAAGCGGACCGAGGTTTACTCCCCACAGTGCCGACAATAAGTTCATCTTCCTGAATCAATATACTCTTGTCCATCAGGAAGGTCTCAAGAAAACGGGCTCTTTGTATAATGGAAGGCTGGTCTTTATACCGATTATAGGCTTTGAGTTCAGCTCGTATGCGTTCCAGACAAATTTCTGCTTCTTTGCGTACTCTTTTTCTGGCTTTCTCAACTCGCTCGGAACGGACGGGTTTAAGAACCTCCTGCCAGGTCCCCACTTCAACTTCTTTACTACCACTTTCGATAACCATCTTCCGCCTCCTTCAGGTCTGTTACCCTGTCTCTATTCCCCGAGAGAGCATCCTTTTCTTTAAAATGAAAATCATCACTGACAATTTGCACTATAAACAAAGTCACCGTCCCTGAACAGGTTAAACATCCTGACTATACGAGGATTATCAGGGGGCGTCGAAGACAACATACTCAGCCGGTCCAGCCCGCTGCTTCGCTTCCGATTTTGTGAATTCCATATCGTTCCCCCTTTCTTAAATCAGTCCTTCCGCCTTAAGTTCATTGAGCGGTCTGGCCATTTTAACCTCGTCCACCAGTTGAGAAGGGGGTTCCGGGTAAACTACCTGCCCGTTTTTCCGGGAAGGCAGGATAACGGTCGATACTTTCGGGGGCATCGTAAAGGTACCAAGCTGGTTCTTAGCCCAGCTTTCAATATCAACACAGCACTTCTTGCCGTCTTTGTATTTTTTTATCACCCTGCCTTCCAGGATTGTGGTATCTCCCATCATATTAAAGGCCCTTTCGTCGCCGCTCATCTTCCAGAGAAAACCATCATCTCCCATCCAGTTGGTGAACAGGTTGCACATCCAGCTCATTCTCTGGTTGCCGTAATCGTAAGCCCTTTCGACACCTATCGCCCTGGCAAACTGGTCGAGATAATGCACCAGTTCCGGGGCATCAACTTCGCCGGTTTCTGCAACATATTCCAGGAAATATGGATGCCTGGCCTCGTAATCGTACTCGTTCTTATGGGCTTTCAGGAAGGGCGAGCCGGCGCCCATGAGCCAGACCAACTCATCCCTTACGCTCAACGGTCCTTTAACGAGAGGGCCTACCCTGTCACCGATGTTAACGTCCTCCCAGTACCGTGGCTCAGCGCCTCTGATTTCTTCCCTATCGTATGCTTCCAGGATTTGTAGCCACTCATGCTTTGTATAGAGATGTCTGGGACGTCCACGCTCTTTCCCGGCATTGCCCGCGGCACTTCTTTCTGCCAGTATAATATGGTAGCGCTCTTTGCCGAGAATTTCCCGGGTTTCCGCATTAAGGTAAACAACATCTCCGTAATCAATGTATATATTTCCTCCGCCGGCCATCCGGCCTTCCTTTATGACCATATCCCGGATAATGACTACTGAGGTAAGCTTTGTCCCTTCGTATATAGGGCTATACCACTCCCAGTCGCCTCCGGAATACCAGCCATGAATACCTGTCAGCCCGCTACCGGCGGCTGCCCACTGATGGGTATATAGAAAAGTGCCTGGAGCAATAATCCGCCCGTACTTCGTCTTGGCGGCGTATAAAGCATCCCTGAATAACGGGTTGTTGTCACCTATGCCGTCGACATAGTGTCGTATGGTATCGGAGTTGGCCTCTCTGTTGAAATAAATACTGGAGGGGATGAACGGTTTATTCATCCGGAATTTTCTTCGCTCCAGCATTTCCCGTGTCACCTTGATGGCTTCCGGCGGGACTTTTTCTACGGCGGCTCTAATTCGGGGGTGGTTTTCCCATTTTTTTTCATCAACACCGGATATATAGTCTTCCAGCACGCTCCGCTCCTAATATAGCTTTTCAATAAATAGCTACGTTAGTGTTAAAAATTTTTGATGGTACTATTTGTGATATGATTATCCTACACGTCTATCGTTTACGATATCATACTTTATCGCTTTACCAGTTGCAAGGGGAGATGACAAAAAAGCTTATCCGGTTATGGGTTAAGGGAAAAACGGTTCATGAGCGCTGGCTCACAACTCAGGCATGAAAAAGGGGCTTGCCAGTCCACCGTAATGGTAGCAGAATAGAGGGGGCACGTAGCCCGGAATCTTGCACCATGAAAGGAGGA
>Ga0129301_1001248_pt1 | contig 12672 bp, 13 predicted proteins | sample ConPoolayeHmetaG_FD_94489 | JGI IMG/M metagenome (GOLD analysis project Ga0129301, IMG submission 94489) | Hot spring microbial mat communities from California, USA to study Microbial Dark Matter (Phase II) - Cone Pool mat layer H metaG ...
AATGCGCTGCCCGAAGCTTGGAACAAAATAGTATTTGAATCTAATGAGTTAATGATTAATTTGATATCTGAAACCACTGAGAAGCTTTGCGGGTATAAACCAGACAGCGAAATCGTCAAAAAATTTTTGTCAGAGTATAAAGATCAATTGTTTATCTCCGAGGCGCCATCAGCAGAACTTCGCAAACCTCCTATGCCTGAAATTAGTAAGCATCCTAGAAGGACTAAAGGAGAGAAAACCCCTCGTCAAGCATTTCGCCTTCCTATATTAGAAGCTCTTACTGAGCTCGGTGGAAAAGGAGAAGTAGACGAAATTCTAAAAAAGGTGGAGATGAAAATGAAAGATATTCTCAAGCCAGTTGACTATGAAAAATTACCCTCAGGAGTTATGACACGGTGGCAAAACACTGCTCAGTGGGAGAAGTATGTAATGGTTCAGGATGATTTATTACGCTCGGATTCTCCAAGAGGAATATGGGAAATTACAGAGAAAGGGAAAAAATTACTGAAAAATTACCGATGACTAAAAGCAACCAACAGCATGTAACACAGCACTTTGCTACCATCCCACTGATAGGCAGGTAAATCTTCATCGCAAAAACTTCTTTTATGCGACAACCGATAATTAAGATTTCCTTGACTTTTAATTAAAGATGTATAAAAATTGCGATACTGAAGGGCAAATCGGATATTAAAAGGGAAAGCAAAGGTTTCGCTCCTGAAAGAATCGGGCAAAAAGCGACCGGCGTTTTTACCTGCGGATGAGTTGATAGTTATTTCTCAAATTCCATCCCAAACACCTCTTGGCAGAGGGTTAAGAGGATTTTGCGGTCTAAGCCGTATGCCTGCCAGCGCAATATTGCCGTCTGAATAAGAAGGTCAAGGGTTCTGCCAGTTCGGGTGCGGCAGAGCCGGTCAATATGGCGGACAAAGTTGCGGTAAAGGAGAAATTCATTCAGAGGCACACCGGCACGACCAAGGACCTTTCTTGCCTCTGCCATCCTTTTCTCCTGCTCCTGCATCGCCATCTGATATGCCCGCACCTGGGCAGTTAGGTCGTGGTCTGCCCGCACACTTGCATCACCCCGGGCAAGTTTTAAGGCATACCGCTGGGTTGTCCGTTCAATAATCCGGCAGAGCCTTGATTCAGCCCCTGCCTTTGGGTCCGGTTTTGCCATTTTATTCTTTACCCTTTGCCGCCTGATAGAGTTCGCACACCAAAAGTTGCATCAGTTCCATCTCCAGACCCAGGTTCTGCCATTTCTTAAGGCAGAAGCGGATGTGCTGGCTAAGAAAGGGTGAATTGGTGCGCAGAAGCCGGGCAAGTTCCCTAATGAACCAGCGGCACTGGTTCTGCCGGACCAGGCTCAAGCCGAGAAGGTTAATCACCGGTAGGACCGCCTGCCAGCAGCGGTTTTCACATTCTGACTGCTCGATTAAGGCAAACGGGTTATCTTCCGGTTTTTCAGCAAGTTCGGTCAGGACAGCCTCAAAATACCGCTTCAGACTCTTTGTTTTTGCTCTTATTTCCATTTTAAACTCCTTTTTCTCTTCATATTTATATACGCAAAAGGACAAAAAAGTGCCAAAATCTGCCTACCTCCACTGTCCAGGGGTTACCCCCCAGGTGGTATCCTATGCCCTTTTGATAGTTGTTTTTGCCACCCTATAACCCACCCTAATATGAGCCATTTGAACCATTATGATAACCGCCCTTTGTCCTGTCCTCGGTTAAGGCATTTTATCAACCCTTTATCAGTGCCTTTGTTAGAGCCTTTTTCCGGGCGCCTTTCCGAGCCTTTTATCAAGTCCCCTGAATTCCACTTGAACCTTGCTTTGTCCTGTCCTTTCTGAGGTCATTTTCTATTGAGTTTCTCTCACCCTTTCACCCACCCTTTCCGTTATCCTGTTTGCCAGAAGATAAGGTTGAGGTAGAGGTAGAGGTAAAGGAAGGGATGAAGGGAGGAAGGGATGAAGACTTCATCTCTCAATCACCCCATCTCTTCATATCTCCGAGAATTTAGAAATTGTTTGGGATTTAGGATTTTTAATCGGGTATGTAATCTTTCAAGTCATTGCGAGGGCGCTCTGCCCTGGGCAGGTGGCGAAAGCCACAAGCCCGTGGCAATCTGACGCTTGAGATTGCTTCGTCGCTATCGCTCCTCGCAATGACAAAAGGAGAGGGAAGGCTCGGAATGACGGAAGGGAAAGGGCAGAGCGCTTACGCTCGCAATGACGGAAAAGGAATAAGAACTCGGATTGACGGAACCCCGGTGTCATTACAGGCGACCGTTTTTCTCAGTCATTGCGAGCCCCGAAGGGGCGTGGCAATCTCAAGCGTGTAAATTCCTCGGCTACGCTCGGAATGTCTAAGTGGTGCGTCATTGCGTTCTGCCGCTCTGCCCTTGGCAGGTGGCGAGTTCCGCAGGCAGGTGGCAATCTATAAGCAAGGCTACTCTGCCTTGGCAGGTGCTGAAAGGCACAGCCTTGCCCCGGATTCGGGTTGTTCACGCTCTTGACTTATGCAGGGGTTTGGTCTATGCTTAATATGATGAAATTATTGATTTTAATCTTTTTAGCGGTCGTTCCGGTCCAGGCAATCCTTTATCATATTGACCAGCCGGTGCCGATTTCACTCGGTCATGGCGAGTATTATGCGCAGTTGCGGCTGTGGGGCGAAGGCGGTGTTCTGGCTCGTTTCGGGGTTGGGCTTTTTGACCGGCTGACATTGGGGATGTCTTACAGTGGGAACCGACTGATTGGCGCTTCAGTGCCAATGTTGTCAAGACAAAGACCGGAGCTGTTAGCAAGGGTGGCGGTGCTGAAAGAGATGGGTTATGTGCCGGATTTGGTTTTGGGTTTTGAGAGTCAGGGTTATGATGCTTGTGATGGGGAGCGGTTTGCTGTTTTTGAGAAGGGGGTTTATCTGGCAATTGGGAAGACGATTGAGCCAACTAAGACCTATTGTGAGCTGGGTCTGAACTGGTGGCAGGGTTTTAACGGGTTTTTTGCCGTGAATCAAGTTTTGCCGGGAAATCTGGAGATTATTGCCGAGTACGACCCGGGTTTGAATGACCTGCCGGCTCAAGGCAAATGGCGGGGTGGCTGGCTCAATTTTGGCGTTAGTTGGACATTTGTTAACCGGGTGCGACTCGGGTTTGCGCTCAGGGATATTTTGGGAAATAATGAAGCGAGCCGGCTGAATCGGGTTATTGACCTTTCGTTTCATGAACGTTTTTAGGAGGCAGGATGGATGTAAAGGCTTTTCTTAAGGGTATCAGCGGGTTTGACCGAGTTGAGGAGAGCGAGTTGGAGCGGATTGCGAAGATTGCGCAACTTAAATCGGTCAAGGCAGGTGGGTCGGTCGATATTCAGGGGGAGCCTGCCGACAAGTTTTATATCCTGGTTGCGGGCAGGTTGGCGGTTGTCCTGACACTGGATTTTGGGGTGGCGCATCAGACCTATCAGTTGATGACGCTTGGACCAGGGCAGATGTTTGCGTGGTCAGGGCTCGTGGGCAATCCGCATTACACTGCTGGTAGTCGGGCGATAAGCGACTGCAGTTTTCTTGAGTTCGCTGTCAGGGACCTGGAGAGGCTTTTTGAAGAGGACCCGAGGCTGGGTTATGTGATGATGAGGCTGGTTGCTCAGACGATTGCCTCGCGCCTGCGGCATATGCAACTGCAACTGGCACAGCAGTAGGCGCTGCGGGAGTCGGTTGAGTGAGGCAGGGTTTGATAATTGCCATTGATGGTCCAGCGGGTTCGGGAAAGTCAACCACTGCCCGACTGGTGGCGCAGAGGCTGGGACTACGGCATCTTGATACTGGCGCGATGTATCGGGCGGTAACACTGAAGGTGATTGAAAGCGGGATTGACATTTACAATCGGCGGAAGTTGCAGGAACTGTTGAAAAGAACCAAGGTAAGGTTGCGCTGGTTTAAAAAAGGGATGCGGGTTTATCTTGAGGGTAGGGATGTTACTGAAAAGATAAGAAAGCCCGAAGTGAGCGAGCGGGTTTCTGAGGTTTCGGCAATTGGTTGTGTGCGAGCGGCAATGGTAAAGGAGCAGCGTCGGCTGGCAAAGGGTAAAAATATCGTCTGCGAGGGCAGGGATATTGGCAGTGTGGTTTTTCCCTTTGCCGCCCTCAAGGTTTATCTTGATTGTGAGCTGAAGGAACGGGCAAGGCGGCGGCAAATGGAAATGGGAGGGGGTATTGGTCTTAAGATGGTCAGTCAAAATCTGGCAGAGCGCGATTTTATAGATTCGCGGCGTAGAATGAGCCCTTTGCGTCGGGTCAAGGATGCGTGGCTAATAGATACAACTCACTTAACAATTGAGGAGCAAGTCGGGGTTGTTTGTGCCCTGGCAAAGAGAATCGTCCGGTGAGACTCCGCTGGCGTCTGGCATGGCTCTTGACCTATCCCTTAGCAAAGGCATTTGTCAATCTGCGGGTTGAGGGAAGAGAAAATTTGAGAGGCTGCCAAGGGGGATTGATAATTGCGGCAAATCACACTTCCAATTTTGACCCTTTGATTTTGGGATGGGCAGCAGCAAGGGAGATTTATTTCCTTGCCAAAGAAGAACTATTTCGTTACCGACCGTTCGCCTGGCTGATTAGAGCGTGGAATGCCCTGCCTGTAGGTAGAGAAGGGATTGATATCAGGGCAATCAGACTGTGTTCACGGGTTTTGAAACACCGACAGACGCTGGTGCTTTTTCCTGAGGGAACCAGGAGCAAAACTGGTGGGATGGGAGGTTTTAGACGGGGGGTGGGTATGCTGGCAATCATCAATCAGGTGCCAGTTGTGCCGACACACATTGCCGGGATGGATAGTTCATTTATTTCCTATCTGGTGGACCGTGACTTTGTTCGGCTCGGAATGCGCAAGAAGCCTGCGGGTTGTGGGCGGATAAAGGTGAGGTTTGGTGCGCCGGTTATGCCTCAGGGATTCAAGCGTGAGCGGCAAGGCTATGAGCAGTTGACCGCGCTGATTGAAGAGCGAGTGTGCGCGCTGGCAGGTTGATTTTATATGCCCAAAATCTACATTGCTCAACCGACCGGTTTCTGCTTCGGTGTAAAAAGGGCGATTGGGCTGGCAAAAAGAGGGCTGAAGCGGTATGAGCGGGTCTGCACATATGGCGAGTTGGTTCACAATCCCCAAGTGCTGAAGCAACTTGGTGCCGAAGGGATAAAACCTGTTCGTCGACTTTCCGAGGCAAAAAATGGGGTGTTGGTGATTCGGGCACATGGCTGTCCGCAAAAGGTATTAGCGGAGTGCAAGCGGCTGGGAATAGGGGTGATTGACGCCACCTGTCCCTATGTTCGCCGAGTGCAGCATGTTGTCCAGCGTTTGGCAGCAGATGGCTATCAAGTTGTCGTAGTGGGTGAAAAAAACCATCCCGAGGTCAAGGCAATTCTTGCCGCTGCCGGCAGGGGGGCGCGGGTGATGTCACCCCAAGGAAGTCTGCATCAGACAAATAGCCGTATGCACAAGAAAATCGGTGTCGTTGCCCAGACGACAATGGACAAGGCAGGGTTCAAGGCGGTAGTTGCCAAGCTACTTGATTTTGGTTATAATGAACTCCGGGTTTTCGACACCATCTGTGCTGAGGTTACAGCACGGCAAGAGGCAACCGCCTGTCTAGCGAAAAAGGTGGATGCGGTGATTGTCGTTGGCGGCAAGAATAGCGCCAATACCAGCCGGCTGACACAGATTGTTCGTAGCGGTGGCAAACCGGTTGCACATATCGCCGAACCAGCAGAGCTGCAACTAGAATTGTGGTTGCGGTTCAAGCGCATCGGGATTGCAGCTGGTGCCTCAACCCCGGCAGAGGTGGTGAAAGAAATTGCCCAAATTTTAAGAATGCCGGTTGTGCCAACAACTCGTCACGAGGCGCAACCGAGTTTTAAGGAGGTCGTTAAACGATGAGCGAAGATAAGGAGAGCACAGTCACCCCTAATACGGGGATAGGACCAGATTCTGTATATGACATCTCCTTTCCGAGTTTTAAGGAGGGGGAGATTGTCTTCGGTACAATTGTCAAGAGATTGAGCAATGCGGTTCTGGTGGATATCGGATTGAAGGCAGAGGGGATCTTGCCTCTGGATGAGTTTCGTAATCCTGATGAGGCGGTTGAGGGCGCCAAGGTGCAGGTTTGTATCGAGGCGCTTGAGGATAAGGATGGCTTTCCAGTGATTTCTAAAAAGAAGGCCGATTTCCAACTTGCCTGGGAGACAATCAAGGAAAAATCGGAAAGTTCGGAGTCGGTGAAGGCGACAGTCCTCAGAAGGGTGAAGGGTGGTCTGGCGGTTGATGTATTGGGGTTGGATGCGTTTCTCCCTGGTTCACAGGTGGATTTAAGACCTGTTCCGAACCTTGACGAGCTGGTTGGTAAGGAGTTAGAGGTGAAGATCCTCACGGTCAACTGGCATAAGAAGAATATCGTTGTCTCCCGCCGGGCACTGCTTGAGGAACGGCAGGATGCTCTGCGCCGGGAGATTCTAAGCCGGCTACAGGTCGGCGACATAATTGAAGGAACGGTCAAGACGATAACCGAGTTCGGGGCATTTATTAACATCGGCGGAATTGATGCCCTGCTGCACATCTCTGACCTGGCCTGGATCAAGGTTGTCCATCCCAGCGAAGTGGTCCAGATTGGCGACCGGCTCAAGGTGAAGGTCCTTTCCGCGGACCCGAATACTGGGAGGATTACCGTTGGACTGAAGCAGTTGACGTCTCATCCTTGGGAAAAGGTTGAGGAGAAGTATCCCATCGGCTCACGCGTCAGGGGGAGGGTGACGACGCTTGCCGAGTATGGTGCATTTGTTGAACTGGAAAAGGGCATTGAAGGCTTGATTCATATCTCGGAGATGTCCTGGACGAAATCGATACACCATCCAGCGCAGATTCTTTCGGTTGACCAGGAAATTGAGGCGGTGGTTTTGAACATTGATAAGGAGAACCGGCGGATTTCCTTGGGTCTCAAACAGACAATGCCCGACCCCTGGTCGTTGATTGATGAGCGATATTCTGTGGGGCAGCGAGTAACCGGCAGGGTAAAATCATTAAAGGAGTTTGGGGCATTTGTGGAAATAGCGGAAGGGATGGAAGGCTTAATCCATAACGCAGACATCTCTTGGACAAAAAGGGTCAAGCATGCGCGGGACGAGTTAAGAAAGGGTCAGCTTGTGGAGACAATTATATTAGAGATTGATAAGGAAAACCGGCGCATCTCCTTAGGGCTCAAACAGACCCAGGAAGACCCGTTCTACAAATTGAGCCAGGAACTGAAGACGGGCGATGTTATTAAGGCGCGCATTATTGACATTCCCAAGCCCGGACTGGTGGTGGCGCTCAATTACGGAATTGAGGGTTTTGTGCCTTCGAGTCAATTGCTCAAGGCGGGCAAAAGGCTCAAGGAGAACTATCAGATTGGCGACGAACTGGAACTGAAGGTTCTCAGGATAGACCTTGACAACCGCCGGGTGACATTAAGCGAAAGGGCGCTGCATCCGCAGCACGAGCGGGAACAAAAAACTGAAGAAGAAATTCCTGAAGAACGCCCCCCTGATAAGTTCACCTTAGAAGACCATCTGCGGGACTTCAAAGATATCTAATCATATAAATGCGGCATTGCGAAGGCGGAAAGCGGTATGACACCGCCGCGGTTATTACGGTTGGTTGCCGTTTGAATCAAGCTGAGAGTGACTCATTGCGCGGGCGGCTCATCCGCGCCGGTATAGCGGTCAGCCCTTATCGACTCAATGGCCGACTTTTAGATTTATCAACTGTCAGCCGGATTTACATCAACACCTGTGCGGTTACCCGTCAGGCTGAGCGGAGTTCGCTTGCGGAGATTCGCCGGGCTTGCCGGCTACAACCTAAGCCTTGGGTGGTGGTTTTAGGCTGTTTTGCAGAAAAGGCGCCAGAGCGGTTAAAGCGGATTGCCGGCGTTAATGAAGTCTGGACAAATCTAAAGAAACAGCGATTAATTGCCGGGCAAATTCCCACGCCAGTGCGCAGCCGGGCGCTCTTAAAGGTTCAGGACGGCTGTGACCGACACTGCGGCTACTGTCTGGTGTCCTATTTAAGGGGCAAGCCGGTTTCCTTGCCCGCGCCTCAAGTGGTTGAGCAGTTTCAAAGCCTGGTCTGTGCTGGTTTTCAGGAGATTGTCCTCACCGGTCTGAACCTTGGAAGATACGAACATAACGGTATGGACCTTGCCGGTCTGTTAAATGCGCTTCTGAAAAAACCGGGCGACTTCCGCATTCGTCTCAGTTCCTTAGAACCTGATTTATTTACTGAACGGTTGTTAGAGATGATTGCAGACTCGAAGGTGTGCGCACATTTTCACATTCCGTTGCAGAGTGGCGACGACCGCATTCTCGCTCTAATGGGCAGGCGTTATACCGTTAAAAAATATGACCATTTAATAAGTCAAATTCTAATGAGTAGACCCGATGTTTGCATTGGCGCGGATGTGATTGTCGGCTTCCCTGGTGAGGATGATGAGTCCTTTAAGCGGACAATGATTTATCTGAGTAGCTCAACGCTAAGTTATTTTCATGTTTTTCCTTATTCGCTTCGTCTGGGAACACCAGCAGCCCAATTTGGTGACCCAATCCCTCAAGGGGAAAAGACCGAACGTGTGGGTATCTTGCGTCAGTTGTCGCAAAAAAAGCGACTGGAATTTGCCCGGCGGTTTGTAGGTGATGTGAGGCAGGTGATTGTTGAACCCAATCTTAAGGCATTGACCGATAATTATCTGCGGCTTTCGTGTCCGGATTTGCGCGGTAAGGAATATCAGCCAGGCAGAATGGCCGAAATGAAAATTGAGCTGGCGGGAGATAAGTTAATTGGGAGCTGTCAGAGGGCAAATTTTATGGAGGAGATATGTTTGTAAATAGCAAACGCTCAATGGTTCAGCTGTTATTGGTTGTCGGACAACTGGGGATTTGTTTCATTGCTGGTTTTGCTCGAGAATATAAGGTAGGATATATTAACTCTGAACGGATAATTGCCCGTTACCAGGGGGCAATTGAGGCAAAAAAGGAGCTGGATGCCGAGATTGTCAAGTACGAGGCGAAGGCGGAATCTCTGAAGGCGGAGTATGAGCGGGCAAAAGATGAGTACGAATCCCAGCAGTTGAGCCTTTCCGAAGAGGGTAAGAGGTCAAAACTGGCTGAGGTTGAAAGCCGAAAGCGGCGCTATGACAGCTATCTGAATGAGGTCTATGGCAAAGGCGGAAAGATTGAGCAGAAGAACAATGAACTGATTGCGCCGATTGTCGCGCGGATTGACTCAGCGGTGAGCAAGGTGGCACAGGAAGAAGGGTTTTCGCTTGTTATTGATGCAACCAAATCCGGGATTGTTTATAGCGAAATCGGGCTGGATTTGACCGAAATGGTATTAGAGGAATTAAGCCGACTCTACGCACCTGTGCCGGCGCCGGCAACGGTAAAACTGGTCTTCGTGATTGCACCGATATTTGATGCGAATGACGAGGCACAGCGGGATCGGGTCGGGAGCCAGATTCGGAACTTTGTCAATGCGTTGATCGGGTCTAAGGCGCAGGTAGAGGTCATTTCTGATAAAAAGGTGGATCAGGTGGTACAGACCCGTGGTTATGCCGATCAGCAGATCGAAGAGCAGAAGGGGCTCGATATCGCCCGGTCGTTAGATGCTGACTATTGTATCTATGGTCAATGCACAAAAAGGGACCGCCGCATCCAGTTTACTCTATCAATCCTTGATGCGCGCACCGGCACGCCCTTGAAATCGGAGGATGGCGAGGCGGAAAGGAGCGAGGTTCTGCGCGAAAAGGTTGCCGGTGTGGTGCAGGTGCTTTACTCGTCAATCGAACGATAGGTGAACTGGCAACAGCCGGTCTGGGTTGCGTCCGGAGCAAAGATTGCAGATGCGGTTATACTCGGTCCTTTTGTTTATATTGGACCGGAGGTAGAGATTGGCCATGACAGTTATATCGGTCCTAATGTCGTTATCTTGGGCAGGACGATTATCGGTTCAAGAGTGCGAATCGGACCAGGGACAGTAATCGGGTGGGAGGGGTTCGGTTATGAGGAAAAACAGAGTAAATACCAGCGGATTGAGCATACCGGGCTGGTGGTGATTGAAGATGATGTTGAACTCGGACCCTTAGTGAATATTGCCCGGGCAAAAGCGGGCAGAAAGACCAGAATCGGGAAAGGCACAAAGGTTGATGCGCTCGTGCATATCGCACACAATGTCGTGATTGGCGAAAACTGTATCATTACCGCCCAGTGCGGGATTGCTGGCAGCGCGCAACTTGGTGACCGGGTTATTCTTGCGGGTCAGACAGGTGTCAAGGATCATATTGCGATTGGTGCGGGTAGTGTGATTTATGCCAAATCGGCGGTTTTCCGCTCAATTCCACCGAACAGCCATTACTGGGGTATTCCTGCCCGTCCATTAAAACAGATGGAGAGGTTCTGGGCAAGGCTCTGGCACCGTTTTGGGGGTGAGGGGGAAAGGTGACGCTACGTCATATGACAAATCCTAAATCTCAATCCCTCCCCGGTCTTCCCCGCGAAAGCGGGGATCCTTCTGTCCTCGGTCTTCGATCTTCTGAACAACGGGTATTGATTTCTGGATGGGGGTTGAATGGAAAAAAGGTGAGAATGGAGGTCAGTCCAGGATATCCAGGCGCGGGTATTATATTCAACAATAGCATCAAGGCAAATGTGGACAATGCCAAGATTTCGGGAAATTGCACCTGTTTAAAACTACATAAGAGAAGGGTGATGACAAATCCTAAATCCAAAATCCTAAATCCTAAATCTCAATCTCTCCCCGGTCTTCGGTCCTCTGTCCTCGGTCTTCCATCTTCTGAACAGGGGGTGATGATGGTTGAACACTTTCTTGCCGCCTGTTATGGGCTCGGGCTCTGGGATTTAATGGTTGAGATACATAATTGGTCATTGGGGATTTGCCAATTCTCCGATTCCCAATATTTGCCGTTTGGCGATGGGAGCGCGCTGGAGTTTGTGCGGGCATTTTGTCGGGCAGGTTTGTCCAATACCGATGTAGAGACACAGGATTTTGTGTCGCTACGGGCGCCGGTGAAGGTCAGAAGTGGTAAACGGTTTATTGTGGCATTCCCGGCATCAAGGCTGCGGATAAACTGCCTAATTGATTACCCGTTTGTTGGCAGGCAGTTTTTTTCTGCGGTGATGACAAGAAACTTGTTTGTAAAGGAGTTAGCGCCAGCGCGGACATTTGGTCGTTATCGACGCAGTACCGATGGAGAGACACAAGATCTCGTGTCTCTACTTGAAAAGCGCCTCGGTTACAGGCTCAAGAGGGAGGGCGCCTGGGTTTTCCCTAAAAGATTGCGGTTCAAGAACGAGTTCTGCCGACACAAGACCTTGGATTTATTAGGTGACCTGGCACTTTTAGGGCGCCCGCTCATGGCAGAGATTTTTGCCTTTAACCCTGGACACAGGTTGAACCTTGCATTGGTAAGAAAAATCACTGAACTGGAGGCTTGATGAGTGGTAATATTGAAATAAAAGCTCTTTTACCCCATCGGGAGCCTTTTCTTTTCATTGATGAGGTAAAGAGGGTTGAGGAGAATGAGATTGAGACCTACCGGTTAGTGAGACCGGATGAGTTTTATTTTGCCGGGCATTTTCCAGGTAATCCAATTCTGCCCGGTGTCTTGATGGTTGAGGCGATTGCCCAGACTGGCATAATTTTAGCCCTTATTCAAGACCAGACCAAAAGAAGCAAGACACCACTTTTTGCCGGGATTGAAAAGGTGCGTTTCTACCGGATTGTCAGACCAGGGGAGCAACTGCGAATCATAGCAAGTATCATATCAGCCAAAGCCGGGTTTTATAAATTTTCCGGCAGGGTTTTTGTTGAAGAGGAACTGGCATGCGAGGCGATAGTGACCGGGGTGGTGCGATAATTCATCCCAGCGCGTTGATTGATGAGGAGGTTGTGTTAGGAGAGGGTTGCAAGATTGGTCCCTTCTGCCGGATTAACGGTCGGGTTCGGGTAGGTGCCTTTTGCCAATTTGGAACCGGTGTAATTATCGGCACCGAACCAATGGACCGGAAATATCAGGGGGAGGATAGCGGAGTTTTTATCGGTGCCAACAATGTTTTTTTTGAGTTTGTTACAGTTCATCGCGCCACCGGTTCTGGTCAGTTCACGATTATCGGTGACTCAAACTACATAATGAGTTATGTCCACATTGCGCACAACTGCCGGATTGGCAACGGCTGCATATTGACCAATGGTGTTCAGTTGGGCGGTCACAGTGAAGTTGGTGATGGTGCCAACATCGGTGGTTTGGTTGGTGTGCATCAGTTCTGCCGCATCGGCACCTTGGCGTTCATTGGTGCCCATTCTTATGTGAATAAGGACATTCCGCCTTTTATGCTCGCAGCAGGCAACCCCTGCCGGGTGCGCGGTATTAATCTGACCGGCATGAAGAGGGCTGATTTCGGAAAAGAAAAAATCGTCGCTCTCAGCGAAGCCTTCAGGCTCATCTACCGTTCTAACTTAACCTTGACCGCAGCATTAAAAAAGATTGAAGAGGAGTTGGGTTTTGGTCCGGCAAGAGAGGAGGTAAGGGACCTTTTGGAATTCTGCGCAAACTCAAAGCGGGGAATTGAATTGCGC
>Ga0129301_1001251_pt1 | contig 12638 bp, 12 predicted proteins | sample ConPoolayeHmetaG_FD_94489 | JGI IMG/M metagenome (GOLD analysis project Ga0129301, IMG submission 94489) | Hot spring microbial mat communities from California, USA to study Microbial Dark Matter (Phase II) - Cone Pool mat layer H metaG ...
CATTATGACAGCAGCCGCGCTGAGAGATGTTGCAACTCAGCGTGCAGTAGATTTAGACTTGAACAAAGCACATAACATTCTTCTTTTTAGGTTCAACGAGGAAAAATCCAGACGGGAGATGCGCATAGTAAAGATGGAAGGATGCGCCCATCCACTCGATTGGATTCCTTTTCAAATAACAAGCAACGGCATCGAATTAATTCAAAAGAAGTAGCTAGGTTAGAATGGAAGATGGGAAAATTAGGTAGCAGAGACCTTAAAAGGCTTCTAGGCTGTATAAGAAAGGATTCTCGTGTCATCGTTCCACCCATGCTTGGTTTTGACTCTGGCGTGCACCTCATAGACGATAAATGCCTCGTCGTCTCTACAGACCCATGCATTGGCGTTCCGGTAAAATGGTTCGGATGGCTCCTAATCAACTATGCAGCTTCAGACGTAGCACTTTTTGGAGCAAAACCCCAATTCTGCACCATAAACCTTTTGGGCCCTCCTAAAACAGAACCTCGGACGTTTCAAGAGGTCATGCAACAAGCGTGCAAAGCTTCTGAAGAACTAGACTTAGCTATCGTGACGGGACACACAGGAGCCTATGAGGGCTTATCAAGGCTTGTTGGAGCTTGCACAGTCTACGGCATTGTCGAGAAGAGCAGGCTGATCACGCCTGGGAATGCAAAGGCAGGAGATTGCATTTTATGTACAAAGCCTGTGGGTTTGGAAGTGGTAGTGAACCTTGCTTTGATGAACAAGCCGTTAGCGAAAAAACTCTTCGGGGCAAAGCAAACTCAAAGGCTGGAAAGGCTTGTTACGATGCAGAGTTGCGTGAAGGAGGCATTGCTTCTTGCAGGGATGGGAGGAGTTCACTCTATGCATGACGCAACTGAGGGAGGGTTAATAGCTGCATTGAATGAGATGGCAGAAGCATCAGAAGTCGGCTTTACAATAAAGAACGAACATATTCCCGTGTGTAAAGAAGTGAAGAAAATTCAAAGGATCTTTCACCTTTCTAATGAGGAAGTTTTGGCGATGTCTTCCACAGGCACAATTTTAGCTGCCGTAAACCCTAGTAACAAGAGCGACGTTGCAGAGGCTTTGCAGAAACATGGTTTTCAAGCAAGTTTTTTAGGCTTTTTCTCCGAAGACATGGAACGTGTTCTCACGAAAGACGGAAAAAAGACAAAGTTTCCAGAAGAAGCAGAAGATCCTTATGAGAGAATTCTTTCTGGCGCATTATAAACGTTCATGCGTTTTCCTCGGACGAAACCTATTAACGTCAAGTTTGCGTCCTTGGCTATTGCGATTCCAGAATCTACCGCTCCAGCTAAAGAAGCCACGACGGGCAAGCCGACTCTTGCAGCTTTTAAAACTATGTCGCCTGTTAACCTTCCACTTAGCGCAAGAAAACACTCGTTAAGGTTGATTTTATTCAAGACACCTGAACCTATCACCTTGTCAACAGCGTTATGGCGACCTACATCCTCTGCAGAGGCCACCAAGCTCCCATCGCTTTTATAGATTGCAGCGATATGCACTCCGCCGGTCTTTCTGAAGGTTTCTGCAATCGAATTCAGACGGCTGACGCATTCAAGAATTGTTTCCGCCTTAACCGTCATTTTGGACTCGATTCTCGGAAGTTTCCGTAAAGGTTGATAGGGTGTTTGGTTTCCACAAGCAGAGAGTATTATTCGAGAATAATGTCTCGAAAGCTTCAATCGCTTATCTAAGTCAACGTTTTGTTTGAATTTAACTTTGTAGACGTTTTCTTCAATGCTTATCTTTTCAATTTCTTCTTCTGATCTAAGTATGCCCTCTGAGAGTAGATGACCCACAACCAGTTCTTTCAGGTTCTCTGGAGAACAGAAGATTATTGCGTAGTGGTTTTTATTTAAAAATATGTGCAGTGATTTTTCTTCCGCCACGTAATCTTTCATTCTTTGAACCGTCTTTGCAGAGACATCTATCTTGACGATTTCTACCTCTCGCATTCTAACTTCCTCTTTTACCTTTTCAATTCTGACAAGACAAAATCAACGATCTCATCAGCTATGTTCACACGGGTTACTGATTGCAGCCCTCTCCATCCAGGTTGACTGTTGACCTCAACAATAACGGGGCCTCTGGGACTTTCCAAGATGTCTACTCCAGCGATTTTGCATCGTATGAGTTTAGCTGATTTGACAGCCATCTCTTCCAGCTCTTTATCCAATTTTATCGATACGGGGCGAGCCCCTTGACTGTAGTTGGTTTTCCAACTCGTTGCAACACGTTTCATCGCGGCAATCACACGGTCGCCTACGACAAAGGCTCTAATGTCTGAGCAGCCGTGTTGAACAAATTCTTGAATGTAGATTACTCCGTGAGCAAAGGTTATGGCTCTAAAAATCGTGTAAGCAATTTCTGCATCATTGACGTGTGTTGAGCCTATGCCTCTGGAGCCGAAGATTGGTTTGACGACAACATCTCCGTCTAACTCTTTGAAGGCCTTTAACGCTTCTTCAACGTTTTCTGTAGAGGCTGTTCTCGGCACTGGAATACCGTTTTCTTCCAAAATTGCCAGCAAATCGTACTTGTCAACGCAATGTTCAATGGCTTCAGGAGGATTAATCACGTACATGCCTAAACGCTCAAGTCTATAGAGCAGGTCCATTCTGAAGACGATTTCCTCCAGTGAACCTCTCCCAATTGGGCGAATTATCAGCGCCTCCAAATCGTCTATAAGGTTGAGGTTGCGAAACTTCAAATACGGCTTATAGCCAACACGTGCAACAAGTTGCGGAAAACTAAAACAAGCGTATGGAATTTTATGTCTGCTTAGAGCTTCTTGCATCTGAGCTGAGCTGTAGGAGTTTTCGTTTCTGGTTACTATGCCGATTTTCAAAAGCGCTCATTCCTTTCTCGATTGTCTGAAAAGATGCTACAGAAGTACATTCTTAAAGCTTCCGTGCGGACAGTGAGGGCTAAATCTTGTGGATGTATGGGAGGAGTTGTTTAGCACTTGCGAACTTTCTGGAAAGGTCTAATTCTAGATAAGCGCCATTAACGTTGTAGTAAGGCGGTCCCTTTCTGGAAAAAAGTGTCAAAACTTTTCCATTATGATTCATTCTGAAGCCCTCTTCGCTGGCTTCGTGCCCCCTTATCAAAATTTTCACGTTAAAATTGTTCAATGCTTCTTGCGTTATTATTTCGCCGAAGAGTCTTCCTGCGCCTCTCGGAGAATCACAAGCCACTGTGATATTGTCGTCTGGATCGCTCCATAGCATTTCCTCTAAAAAACTCTGCTTTGGATGGTTAATGTGAGCGTATGCCAAATCTTCCAAAGTTTTTGCTTCTAAAGGCAGTCCGCCGTGAACCATCAGATAACTTTTTTCAACGATTACAGCAGTGTATAAGCATGGAAACAGTTCACACGTTTTTTTGTAGGCCTCTGTCCCTTTCTCGCCAAATCTAGTTTGAAACTGCACTGGCAAATCATGCGGAGACGCTTGCAAATCACTTGGCCCTTCGTGGTTGCCTCGCATTAGAATGGTTTGTTCTGGAAAAGCAAGTTTCAGCTTTAAAACTGTGTAGTAGGTTTCTGCAGAAAATAAGCCTCTGTCGCCATAATCGCCCAGAAAAATGAGAAATGCATCACTGTGTTCTTTCATTTTTTCAAGAATCTTGCTGTCTTGCAGAATGCCAACAAGACTTTCCATGTCTCCGTGCAAATCTCCAACGATAACCGCTTCACCTTCGGGCTTAATTTTGACAAGCCTTCCTAAAATCTCAAAGCTTTCCATCTTGCCGGTTTCGCTGCAAATTCGCTGCTTAGCCTTTTCAACAAGCTTGCAGAAATCTTCGCATCTCGCCTCAAAAGCTTCTTTAACGGTTTGTGAAAGACTAAACTGCAAATTTTTATGCCTCAGCTATTCGATGTGAACCCTTTTGCCCAAAAAGCTGAGTATATTTTTTTCCATCTGAACCTTATGATTACGAATCTTTTCTAGCATTTCGCTGTAAGCTTTCTCTTTCAGTTTTTTATCAAGTTCAATGTTTGCCCGTTGTCTCTCCAAATTTTCCACTTGCTCCTTAAGTTTTGACAAGCTGTTTCTGGCTTCAGCCAGCTCTGCAGACATGGAGAGCTGTATTTTCTGGTTTCTAGCCTCTACGCATTTTTGATGAAGCTCAACCAAAGAGCTACTGTTTAGAATATTGCCAATGGACTGTTGTGCTTTTCGAATTTTTTCAGGCTTCAGCTTCAACTTGTCCTCAGCCATCAGGCGGTTCAGTTTTTGAAGAATCTGTTTTAGAAGCGGATATCCAGTTTCTTCTGTTGCGAGAGCCTCAAATGGATTGTCAACGTACTGATTAAGCTTGTTAAGCTCTTCGGGGGTTAAACCGCTTCCTTCACCGTGAGTAGCCAGCGATTGCAGTTTTATGAAGGGCTTTTGCAGATGTTGGAAGCATGATTTCACGTCTGCGGTTAAGGACTCGATTTCAGCATCTATCGAGCTTAGCTGATTAAGTTCACCTTTGCACGTTAAATCGGTTATTTTTTGCTTTGCCTCTGCAATTTCTCTATCAACAACTGACCTTTCATTTTCAACTTTGCTTATCTGCTCGCGCATACTGGACAATTGCCCGTTAATCATTTGCACTTCACTAATTAGGTTAAAGGTTTCTTCAAGCGTTTTTGTCTTAACATACTCTTTTGCCAAAAAATTTTCAATGTCTCTATGCGAGTCCTTAGCTCTTTCGAAGACTATCTGGAATTTTCTTCTGTCAAAAATGAAGAATGGAGAGATTCTTGGAAAATAGTTTCGGATGTCAACTTCCGTTACCATGAGCGCTTTCTGAGTTTCTTTGGCAAAACTTTCGAGACTGTCGTAGTAGATTGTGTCTGGAACTTTAATCTGCTTAATTCTATCTATGAAAAGCCGTGCTAGCTTGTTTAAGGCTCTGGCTCTGTTGAAGGTGTTCATGTTTTTCTTTTCAATTTCTTTTCCACTGTTTTCCAGAAGCATGCGGCTGGAGTCAGCTAAACTGTCTAGGGCTTTCGCCATTTCATCTCGAAATTTTCTTGCTTTTGTATGAACTGGAGTGAAAACTGAGCTTGTTTCTTTTTCGAGCCAATCTTTTACTTCGTTGACGTTGAATTTTAGAGTTTCAGACATGAGCTTACCAGTAGATGATATGCGAAAGCCATATTTATTTTTCAAGGAAAAAACACTACTCAAATTTGAGTAGTTACTCTTAAATAGTTAACAGTTGAAAAAGTGCACTTGGCAGGGCGTTTACATGAACACGAAAGCTATTGCAACCATAGCAACATTTACAGCACTCACGATAGTCCTCAATCTATCGCCTATAAAGATTCCAGCACCCTATGCACCATACCTTATATATCAAGTATGGGAAATCCCCATAGTTGCAGCTTTCCTACTATACGGAATCACTGTAGGAGTAGCCATAGCCCTAATAAACACGGCAATGTTGTTCATAGTCTTTCCAGGAACCCTACCTACCGGCCCACTATACAATTTAGCAGCAGTGTTAAGTATGCTTTTCGGCATAGTTCTGGCTAAAGCGTTTTTCAAAAAGAAACTTCAAGCTGAAAGAGAAACGCTGTTGGCAACACTCTCCACAGGATTTGGTATAATCTTTCGCGTGTCGGTTATGTCCTTCGTGAATTGGGCTTTTCTCCGATTTCCACCTCCAGTAGGATTCAACATGCCAGAAGCTGCAATACTCGTAGCTCTTCCACTGATAGCTTTTTTCAACGCTACATTGGCACTTTACACGATTCCAATGGGTTACGCTGTGGCAAAGGCGACAAAAGTAGGCGTGAAAGCCATCTAGAGCAACGCTTCTAAATTTTAGGCTTAAATGTCTAGAGACTTCGCCAATATTTCTGGATTAATCTCTCCAGCTTTCAGTGTCTTGCCCGTCTTTAGATTGTTTACAATCAAGACGGCTGGTGCGAAGAGGTTTGGGTCAATTTTGTAAAAGTCATAGTTTACTGCTTTGAAGATTTCAATAAATGGTTTTCCATAGTCTTTGGAAGCTTTAGAAGGCGCTTTTTCAAGAATGCTCTTCAGTTCCTCTTCATTATCGCACTTAACTGCATAGTAGGCTATTCCGCCATAGAGGATTGCGTCGTTTGTTCTTGCCATGGCTTTGGCAAATTTAGGATGAGAAGGAGGAATTGGCGCTATACCCCACGCATACGAAATCACATTAGGATTAAAGCCAAGCTTTCTAAGCTTGTGAATTCCTGTTTCAACAATTCTGCCAGACACTTGGGTTGCTCCCGCTAAGCTAGCGGTGGGTGTTAGGATCACTGCAAGATTTTCAAGCTGAATTTTGCAGTCTTTTGCGAAGCGTTCCAGTAATTTTGGTGGTGGATGCTTATCGGTTTCTAAAACGATAATCGCCTTTTCAGAATCGTCTTTGTAGCCTATCTCTTCATAGATGTCTTTCGGCTTCAACGCTAAGGCTCTTGCAGGTCCAGAGCCAATGGCAAAATAGTCGCCTTCTTTTATCTGCCAACCCGCATACTGCGAGCCCAACGTAGCGATCACAGGGTGGTCTGTGTAGATGAATATTGAGGGAAGCGCCAGCTCGCCATATTGCCTATAGGTTATTTCGGCTTTTGCGCAGCCGCCCATGCAGATTTCAGTAATTAGCTTTCCAGCTTGAAAGCCGCCTTTAGCGTTGATTCCAGCATCAATAATCGTTGTTCCAGAATCTGTTTTTTCCACTTTCACGTTGTAAAGTTCCGAATTTTCAACTAGTTTTTCTAATAGTTTCCATGCGAGCTTGTTCACGCTTAATCTGCTTTTCAACTATGCCAACTCCCAACTTTTCGGTTATGTTAAAGGAATTTTTCGTAACTGCTTAAGTGCTGATTCTTCTCTTTAGCAACATAAAGCTTGCCTTTACCGTTCTCTGCAATATCACCAAGAAACAGGTAGAATGGAGTTTCCACAACCTCGCCCTCTTCAATTTTGGCTTTCTTCTTCACGCCTTCAATTGTAAAGGTTGGCAAAACCTCTTCAAGATGCCCGCCAATAATCAAGGTTCCCTCGGTCATGCATGCGCCTGCTCTTCCTTCACAATCGTTCTGAACGTAGATTGTTCCGTTGCGCATTCGAAAGCCTACAAACTGTCCTGCATTGCCGTAAATTTTTATTAAGCCGTTTCTCATGTGTGCTCCTGCTTCGTAGCCAACGTTTCCGTGAACAACAATTTTTCCGCCATGCATACCTTCACTGCTTCCACGGTAAGGAGCGCCTAGATAGTCGCCTACATTTCCATGAACCTCAATCGTGCCGCCTTTCATCATCGAGCCAAGCCATCCGCCAGCATTGCCATGCACGGTTATTTTGCCGCCTTTCATTTCCTCGCCAAGGTGCATGCCAACATCGCCGTTAACGACAATTTCTCCACTTGTCATTCTTGCGCCTATTCTTCGAACCTTGCTTAAGTCGCCATAAATTGCTATTGCATGATTTTCTGATGCAGTTTCTTTTATTTTGAAGAGTTCACCAAGCTTCTTCTGCGTATTTCCTTCCCAAAGCTTCAGCATTTCAATCTCTTGAGGTTTCTTGTCTTCAAAAGCTTCTGGGGTGATGCATTCAGCGATTATGGGAAATTTAAATTCTTTAGCTGAGTGCAGTTCTATCATTTACACACTGCCCTTCACAGTTAATGGGTGAGAAGAAGCCAGATAATGGTCTGTAACTGGATAGTTTTCATATTCAACTGTCCAATACTCTCTAAACCTTCTTCTCATGTCTTCCGTAATTTTCCACGGCTCAGAAACTTGCACATCAAGCCACATGGTTTTGCCTTGAGTATGCTGAAGTACTTCGCCGTCTTTAGCAACTATAGCTCCGCCTTTAATGGTGTAGGCGGCACGTTTGAACGCTCGTCTGACACGCTTATACTTTCTAGAGGCATCAACCTTTTCAGTGTTCACATTGTAAATAGCCACATCCGCATCAGCGCCAACGCCCAAATGTCCCTTATCCTTAAGACTTAAAGCCTTAGCTTGCCCTGCTCTGGTCATAATAGCAATCTCGTAAAAGTCTAATTCTCTATCGATGGACGGAAGAAGGCTACGGCTTCTAGCTCTTGCGTTGATTTTTTTCATTGTAGCTTCTCTGGCTTTTCGACTCATCAGCCATGCAATAATCTTCGGATAAGCCGTGAACGGACCTCCATTCGGATGGTCTGTTGTCATAAAAATTTTCCAAGGATTCTTAATCAGCAAAGCTAATTCTAAGCCTATTGACCATTGAACAGCATGCACGTAACTTTTTCGACGAAAACGAAACGGCACAATTCCCCCGCTGGTTTCCGTTTCCACATCATGATTCACCCACTTGTTCCCGCTCAACTGGTAAAGTGTATATTGAAAAGGACCGTCAGCCGTCATAGTCGTAGTATCAGTGAATATGACTTGCCCCATGTCCATAGTAACATGCGAATGCGCATTCATATAGTAGGCAATTTCCTCAGCACCCGACTCTAAAGTTCCCCAATCATCACCTTTAAAGGCGCTAAATTGGCAGTGAGTAATATGCATCACTGGCTTGTTTTCAAAAGCCAAATCCTCAACACTCTTCATAGTTTCTATGGCTGTGGAAAAGTTTCCAGGCTTCCCAAGATTGTTAGTGTGAACATGAATAGTGTGAGGCAAGTTAAGAAGTCGGTTAACTTTGCACAATCCGCGAAGAATTTCTCGAGGAGTAACACAAAAGCAGGGAACTTGATCGTCTAAGCTTGTAACGTTGTGTCCGAATCCCCAGGCTTCCAGTCCGCCGGGGTTAACGATTTTTATGGCATAGCCTTTTGTGGAGTTTATCATCCATGCTACGTGCCTAGCGCACTCTTTAATGTCGCCATTTTTCAAGTATTCGAGCACGAACCACCAATCGCCCAGAAGCGGATAGCTTGCCTTGTCAACCATCGGAGTGTCGCTTAACTCTTCATGCGTATGCTTAGCCTCTAACGGAGGCATTGAAGGATTCATTATAGTAGTGTAGCCCATTCTGGAATAGCGGTAGCCCGTCGTGAACGTAGACGGAATTGAGCGTCCAACACCAGAACGTGTTACAGCAGTTCTACGCTCATAATCCCTAAAGTGGTCTTCAGGTCTCAGAAGCCTTCCACTATTAACTTCGGCACCTGCAATGTGGCAGTGAATGTCAACTCCGCCAGGCATCACGGTCATTTCAGAAGCATCTATCTTCTTTGCATCACGTTCGTCAACTTTTTCAACTATTTTTCCGTCTCTGATTGCTATGTCCATTTTTTCGCCATTAATCCCATTAATTGGGTCGAAGACTATACCGTTTTTTATTAGAATCTCCATTTACGATGCCTCCGCTTGCTGTGAGTGTTTGATTCGCCTAACCTCAGTGAGAATTCGTCTCAGTATTTCTTCATCTGAGAACACCTCTTTGGGAGGTTCAACAACTTTTTTCAATGGAAGCGGCACGTGATCCATGCGATAGGCTGTTCCTTCTGCTTCTATTCCAGCAAAAGCTGATGGAAAGGCAACATCTGCCATTTGCGCAGTAGCATTCATATGTGGGTCTATAACTATCAAGGGGTTCTTGACCAAATGCTCGACAGCTTTTCTTGGAAAGTTTGCAACAGGGTCAGAGGCTACAACAAGCGCTGCATCAGACTCTCTACGCAAAAGCACATCTACAACTGATGTCTCTCCAGGATTATAACGAGGATAGCCTAGCGAAAAGTCCACAGCGTAGGGATAGCCGGTCTGCCAAGTTGTAACAGTGTTTGCTCCAGTAACGTTGAAGTGTCCTCGCATTGGCATTATGATAAATTTGGTTCTCATGTTCAAATCCCGAATTAAAGAAAGCGCCGCGTCAATGTTTCGAAGCTTTCCTTTGCTCATTGTAAGCCCAACGCCGAAGAATAAGGCTCCGAAGTTGCAACGAACCATAGCATTAACAACCTCTTCCAAATACTCTACAGGAACGCCTGCAACTTCCTCAACCTCCAACTCTTGATCTCGCACGATGGCTCTGAGCGCTTGGAGAAGCTCGTAGTCCTTGTTTGGCGCTACTTGGATGAAGTAGTCAGCCATCTCTGCAGACCTTGTTTTTCTAACGTCAACAGCAATCAGCTTTCTTCCCTCTTTCGTGATGGCAGGTGAGGGTTTCATTTCAACACGAGACGATGCAGGCTGTTCATCTGCTCTTAAGAAGACTTTGCGGAAAGCGCTTTGGATTTTCTTCTTAACAACTGATGCCTTAAGTTTTGTTAGATATCCTTTCCATGCGCTTTTCTCGAATCTTCCCTCTGGAAATGCTGTGTATCTCTCGATATGTCGTGGATGAGCACTCCACGGGTCGCTTCCCCAGTATATGATGAGATCTGCTCGGTGTCTAATTTGTCCAAGAGTACATGAGGGAATGCCAACTTCTTGAACGCTCAAAAGCGAAGGACCGTGACACACGACTGCCGTGTTGTCGATTATGCCTCCAACCTCTTCGGCTAACTCTACTCCTACTCTTGTGGCTTCGCAGCTTGTGGAACTCCAACCATACAATATTGGATAGTTTGATTTTGCAAGAATTTCAGCAGCCTTTCTTACAGCCTCTTCCATTGAAACGCTGACGAACTCGCCGTTTTTCCGTATAAGTGGTTTGAGAATTCTATGCTTGCAATTGTAGCCTAGAAATTTGGCTTCGCACATAGCGCAGCCGTTCTTAACTTTGACTATCTTGCCGCTTTCCACAGTAAGCTCTATGTCGTCGCAGAGGCTTCCACAGACAGGGCACGTTACAGCCTTAACAACAGTCATCCTAATCCTTCCCAAACTCTTCTTTAAGAAGCCCTTCAAGACTCAACAGTGGCTTATCAGGTGCAGGCTCAATTACTGCTGGGATTCCCTTAAACGAGGGCATGCCAATGCTGTGAGTTTCAGGGTATGCTACAACATTTGCCCACGGACCGTAAGGAATGAAAACTATTCCAGAATGCGGCGACCTCAAGGATTTTTCAGCTTTTACAACAACTGAGCCGTATTCTGTTGACACTAAAATGTTGGAGGCTTCCTTTATTCCAAGTTTTTTCAAATCCTCAGGGTCTATGAAGCAGACTGCAACGCTTTCAAAATATTCTTTAGAAGCTTTGCCTTTTTCTTTTCCAACTCCTTGCTCTATTGTGCGTCCTGTAAGGAGAGTTACATGAAGTTTTGAATTTTCACCCATACTCAACACGTCTCAACTGGTCAAAGCGCTGAAAGGCTTTAGCACACTTGTATTATTTGAAATGCTAATTCACGCTATTTAACCTAACTGGTTTACGCTAAGCATAGCGTAAATTTTGTGCGTTACGAGAATTTGTTTGTTTTCATGGAAGAGTGAGAACTTCAATTTTCACTTTATGACCATCTTTGAGGTTCAGATGCTTTCTGAGGCAAACAGGCGCAATGATTTCAACAACTGAGGAATCATAATGAGTTCTAATAGCAGAGATTATTGCTCCTTTCTCTTTATTCTCAATAACAGCCGGATAACACTTCACAGGACCATAAGTGCGCTCTTCAGATTTGAACCCTTCCAACTCAATTGCTGGATAGGAATCAAGCTCCGAGCGAGTCTTAACATCATAATCAGTTACAAGCTTCAAGTTAAGCGTGCCAGGATAAGGGTCAAAACCCAATTTTTCAATAAACTGCTTTCTGTACGCATCCTTCATAACGTAGTATGCTCCTTCACCTAACCCTGAAAAAACAATGCCTTCCAAAGTAAGCGAAGGCGGATAAGATGCTTCAACAAGAACCCGCATTCTTGAATACAGACGTTTCAATTCTTGAAAGCCTTTGATTGTCACTTTTATAAGACATCCTTCATGGGTTATGGAGCGGGAAATCCAGCCCTTCTTTTCCAACTCGATAAGATAGCGAGAGGCAGTTTGCTGCGCTACATGAAGCCTTTCAGCCAGATATTCTGTGGAGATTTTAGCCATTCTTCTGTGAGCGCCCATCTCAGCCAATTTTGTGAGAGTGAAAAGATGAAGCCAATCCTCCCTATCATTCATTCAGAAGCCTCTGCTCCGCCTATTAAGAAGCGAAACATTGCTATTTAAACAACTCGAAAAATCGGCTAAGCTTCAGCGCACATCGCATTTGCTTTAACATAGATGCAACGCAAATCAAAAACATGAACAGAAACTGGAATTGTAGCTAAAGAGGTGGAGACAACAAAGGATATAGAGTAGGTGCCGTTTCCATAATCAGATAGGCTTAAATTGTCTGAATCAACAGGCACCAAGCTTCCCGAATCTTCGTAGAATACGCTTATGTTTTTTGCAAGAGCGGAAGTTTCTTCATTAAAAACGTGACAAGTGAGGCTTACAAGCTTATCATTGTTACTTTGCCTCGTATAGAAGCCGCTGACCTTTAACGAAGTGGTTATGTTGAAAAGCCAATCTGCGGTAATGTTCCCAGAAAGCCCGTAAGCGTTCAGAGAGCCGTAAGCGTAAGCGCTTGAAGCGCCAAAACCGCTTCTCTCCCAAGAAAGCAGAATCCCAGAATCGTATTCAGACGTGTTAAGCAGTGTGGCTGAAAGGTAGTAGGTTTCTGGCTGATGCAAATTTCTAAGAGCTTCTGAGAGGAGATTAAG
>Ga0129301_1001252_pt1 | contig 12631 bp, 10 predicted proteins | sample ConPoolayeHmetaG_FD_94489 | JGI IMG/M metagenome (GOLD analysis project Ga0129301, IMG submission 94489) | Hot spring microbial mat communities from California, USA to study Microbial Dark Matter (Phase II) - Cone Pool mat layer H metaG ...
ATGCTATGATGGTGTTGGTTGATCTCTCACTTTTTTGAAGATGACGGATAAATAACTCTTTTGCTTTTTTTAAACCAAGCAGAGAAATTTCTTTATTATTCATTTGTCTTATAGTATCATAAGTAAAGAAATGGAACAAGGTTTTAGGGGAAAAATTTTCTGTTGGCTAATAATTACCATTAGCTTTTTTGTGTTTTTGAGTAATCTTCGCCAATGGTGGCAGTTTAAAAAATTAAAAACAGAAAAAAAACAATTCCAAAATCAAATAGAAGAAAAAGAGGCAAACTTAAGAAAGTTAAAAGAATTTATTCTTTATGCCAAAACCGATGAATTTATTAAAAAAGAGTTAAAAAAGAAATTAAGTTTGGGTGAGGAAAATGAAAAAATTGTTGTTCTGCCCCAGCTCTCTTTGAGTCTTGAAGAAACAGAAGACAGGCTTAATCTCAAAATTTCTCCCTGGAAAGCTTGGTATCAATTATTCCGATAGATTCAATTTTTCCCTACCAAGACCGTTTTTCCCCAAACACTTTTAATTTCATCTTCTCCTCTCTTTTCTAATAGTTTACTTATTGTGCCGTAGCCATACTGGCCTGAACATATACTGGAGAAGATAAGAAACCTGCTTTGGTTCTTTCTCAAACTATATTAGCGAGAAGAAAAGATAAAGATAGATTAAGTAGTAGCGGCAGTTTTTCTTTAAGGTATATTCTCCCCATATGAGTTTTTAAAGGAGAGAATTAATCAATCCTCAAGTCAAATTTAGATTAGCCTTCTTAAACAGCTTTATGAAAAACAAACTTAAAGAGATTATACCAAAGGTGTGTCGCTGCCGGATCTGTTGGGAAATCTGATTAAAGTCTCCGAAAGTGGCGACGAGCGGTCTCAAAAACCAAGGTAGGAAGATATTTTAGAGGATTGATGACTAAGTCATGGGCCGGTAGGTATTTTACTTCCTGACCGCCAAAGCCTCTTTTAAAAAGGGAAACTCCATAAAAATGGCGTTTTTTTATTTTTATCAACAATACCCCAAAAGTTGTTAGCGAGGAACCCTGCCAATACATATACTTGCTTAGTTTAATCAATATCGTTATAATAAAATATGTAACTTAAGCGGGGTGGTGTACGGCAGCATAGGAGACCCATAATCTCCTGGACTAGGTTCAACTCCTGGCCCCGCAACCAAAGCCAGTGTAGCTCAGTTGGTTAGAGCGTGGGAATCATAACCCCAAGGTCGGCGGTTCGATCCCGCCCGCTGGCACCCTCTATTGCCAATTAATCTTCATTGAAAATTATTTCTTATTGATACTAATTTGTTCTATCATTAAAATAAACTAATGCTCAAAAAAGATTTTTTCCAACTTCAAATTGTCGCTCAATCAGCTCTAGCAGTCATTTTTGGCGCTGATCAACCTGGAGGAGAAGAATTGATCAAAAAACTTCTTCAACAAGGATTAACCGTATTGGCCGTTACTGACCAACCAAATTTCGTTTTCCCAATTAAAAACAACCAGATTTTGATCACTAATTCTTTATCTTGGCAAGAAATTCTTGATAAAAAACCAATTGATTATCTAATTGATTTTGAGGGCCGAAAAGAAATTTTCAACCTCTCTAAAAAAAATAATATTAGATATCTAAGAGTCCTTAACTCCACCAACAATCTGGATTTAGAGAAACAAAATTTGGAAAAAACAAGTTCAGATTGGCGGCTAGTCCAAATTAGCCAAGGTTATGGTCCTAAAGAAAATTGGCTTAAAAAAACTCCTCAAGACCATCTTTTCTTAGCCGGAGTATTTAATTTACAACCAAAAATCAAACAGCCAGAAAATCAAATTTTTCCTCTCTGGTGGCAAGATTTGGCCGAAGGATTATTCTTAAGCCTGATCTCACCCTTAATCGGTAAACAAGCATTAATTTTAGGGGGCGAACCAATCCTGATAAAAGATTTCTGGCAAAAAATTGCCCAAAAAGCCCAGGTGAAATCAAACAAATTTTATCCAGAAAAAATTGGGGAATTTGGTAATCTGAATTTTGAAAAAATCGTCGCTTCGCGGCAAATTTTAAACTGGCAACCAAAGGTTGATCTGGAAACAGGAATTGAAATCACTCTTCAATCTCTTTTTCAACAATTAGAAAAAGGCCAGATCGCTCCTCCAACAATGGTCAAAACTGCTTCACCAACTAAAAAAATAATTCCTCCCCAAAAAATCCCTCAGCCAAAATCAGTTATCATCGAACAGGATTTGGTCACGCCCGCCAAACAAACTCCGGTCATTCTGAGGCCAAAAGAACCTGTTCAGCTGAAGAGGAAAACAATTGATTTGGAGAAAAAAGAAGCAAAAGAAACCGCAATGAAAAAACCCCTAGCACCAGAAAAAAATATTGGTCAATTTTGGTGGCTGCCAATTTTAGGGACAATAATTTTATTTTTTCTTCCCCTAGCTTTAGTAATTTTAAATTTAAGCATTAGTTTGGTAAACTTAAAATCAGCTTTTAATCTTTGGCAAAAAAATAATTTTGAAAAAGCAGAAAAAAAGGCTCTCCAATCACAAAAAGCAACCCTCAGGGGTAAAAAAATCATTTTTATTCTTGATTTTCCTTTTCTTTACCTTGGTCAAGAAAAAAAATTTTTAATCTGGCTTAATCTGGTAGAAAAAGCCTCTTGGTTAATGACAACAACAAGTGAGTGGACAAAAACAGCCAATCAGATCAGTAATTTTGTCTTCGCTAAGGAAAAAGACAATCAACAATTAATCAACAAATTAAAAAACAAAAGTGAAAGATTAATTAATGAATTCTCTTTGACAAAAGTTTGTTTTAATCAGGCAAAAAAAACATTACCTTTGGCTTTACAGACCAAAATCCGATTTCAGGAAAAAATTCTTGAGGAAAATCAAGAAAATTTAAATAGTCTTTTGCCAGTAACCGAAATTTTAGATTGGCTTTTTAGTCAATCCCAACCATTAAAACTGCTTGTTCTTTTCCAAAACAACGCTGAATTAAGGCCAGGTGGTGGTTTTATTGGTTCTTTTGCTCTCCTGACTTTTGATCAAGGGCAAATGATTAATTTCGAGATCCAAGATGTCTATAGTGCTGATGGTCAGTTAAAAGGCTATGTCAGGCCACCAAAACCAATTAAAGAAACTGTTGGGGAAACTGGTTGGTATTTGCGGGATTCAAATTGGAGTCCTGACTTTCCTACTAATGCTAAAAGCGCTAGTTGGTTTTTAGAAAAGGAAATTGGTCTTAAGCCCGATGGTGTAATTGGCATTACTCTCGAAACAGCAAAAAATCTTCTTCAGGCAATGGGAGAGGTTTATCTTCCTGACTTCAATGAAAAAATTACCGCAGAGAACCTTTTTGCCAAGGCGGAATTTTATTCAGAAAAAAACTTTTTTCCCGGATCCAACCAAAAGGCCTCTTTTTTAAGCTCTTTATTCCAACAATTGTTCATCAATCTTAGCGAAAGAAGATCCGATCAAACAGCAGTCGGTAAAGCAATTTTAACCAGTCTTCAACAAAAAGAAATTACTCTTTATTTCAATAATGAAAAGATAAATCAAATTCTTAAAGATCAAAATTGGCTTGGAGAAATTAAAAGCATTGCTCCGACTAACAGAGAAACTTTCACTGATTATCTTTATCTTAATGAAGCTAATCTAGGTATAAATAAAGCTAACTATTTTTTAAAAAGATCAATTGAGAAAATGGTCAAAATAACAAACGAAGGCAAGATAGATCATCTTTTGAAAATAAATTATGAAAATACTGCCAAAACCAACAACTGGCCGGCAGGAAATTATAAGAATTATTTAAGAATTATTGTTCCTCAAAATACAAAAATCGAAAGTGTTTTTGTTGCCAATCCCCAGGAAAAAGGGAAAAGGGAAATGAATCTAGAAGAAATTGATCAGGAACTTATCCAAGGCAGACAATCTTTTGGCTTTTTAATCGAAATTCCTATAGATTCAAGGGTCACTTTGGAAATTAATTATTCTCAAGTCCTTAATTTAGACCAAAACCCATTCCGTTGGCTTTTATATTGGCAAAAGCAATCTGGTTTTGGCAAAACACCAGTCACCCTACTCATCTCTTATCCTCCACAGCTCAAATTGCTTCAAGTTAATCCTCAAGCAACTTTAACCTCTCAAGGAATAATCTTTAACCAAATGTTAGAGACGGATTTGTTATTTGGGATAGAATTTGGAAGATGAAGTTTTGCCCCAGGCTGGATATCTAGACCTTTTTTGACAATTCCTGTTTAATAATCTTAAATATTAATTTTTTGAAATTCTTAAAAGATCTTTTTTCTGCTTCTTTTCTGATTTCTTGAGCCAGAAATTGATTTTCAATTTTTTGGAATTTTTTTAAGGCTTTAACTAATGCATTAACTGTCGGCTTGAAAAAAAATAAACCAGTTTTTCCCTCGATCACTGTTTCCCTGGTGCCACCAGAGTATAAAGCAATCACTGGCTTGCCAAAACCAGCCGCCTCTAAAGGAACAATACCAAAATCCTCATCTTCAGCTGGAAAAATTACTGTTCGACAATTTTCATAAAGCTGATTTAACTTTTGATCGCTAACTTTTCCCAAATACTCAATCTGTTGAAAATTTTTGGCCAATTTTTTCACCTCACCAGCCAATGGTCCGTCGCCAACTATTTTTAATGGTAAATTTAATTTAGCACACGCTTTAATTGCCAACTGCGGGTGTTTATAGGAAACTAAGCGACTGACAAAAAGAAAATAATTGCCTTTTTTATTACTTATTGTTTTGGGCAGATTAATTGGCGGGTTTACTACCAGCGCCTTTTTTCGATAAAATTTTTTGATCCTCAAAGCCACCTGTCTTGAATTAGCAACAAAAACGTCTACCCTTTGCGAAGAGATAAAATCATAAATTCTTAAAAAATGATTAATAATTAAGGCATAAAATCTCACTAGCCAAAAATGGGTAAATTTTCTTGCTTCGGGATACTGATAAAGAAAGCGTGGCGGTGTATGGCAATAACAAAGATGGAGTGTTTCTGGTTTGGTTAAAACTCCCTTAGACATTGCCCAAGCAGAGGAGGAAATCACCAAATCATAATCAGAAAAATCAAAACTTTCCCAAATTAAAGGCAACAAAAATCTTAAAGGGGAGATTAATTTTGAGGCAAAAGGGATTTTTTGAAACCAAGAGGTTTGGATCTTCCAATCAGCAAAATTTCTCCAAGATTGGCCCATCATTTTTGGCTTGCAAATAGCAACAAAAACCGGCGCTTTTGGCCAAATCTTGTGAAGAGCAATCAAAACTCGTTCAGCCCCGCCAAAGGTGATTAGATAATCGTGGACAAGGGCAACTTTTAATTTTTTCTTCATCTTAAAATCCCTTCAAGTTTAGATCAAAGACATTTGCTGATCCTTGTTATTAGTCAAATTTAATTCAAAATCTTTTTCTAGTCTTTTCAAAAGAGAAGGAAAATGATATTCGCGCAAGATTGCCGCCATATTTTTAAGCTTTTGCTCATTCCAAACTGCTTTTCCTAAGTTAAATTCTAAAGGGGCATTCTTGACCACCTTTGCCAATTGGTAAGAGAGTTTGGCTGCTTTTTGACCATCTTTTAGTTTCTTTCTTAAACCAGGTTCAATCTTGTCTAGATTTTCATAAATTCTTGACAGGCTGAAGTATTGATCAAGAAGCTTCACCGCTGTTTTTGGGCCGATGCCAGGAATGCCAGGATAATTATCCGAAGGATCGCCAACTAAAGCCTTAAAATCAACTACCTGTTTGGCTGCCAAACCCAAATATTCTTTTACTTTTGTTGGACCAATTATTTTTGTCTGAGACAGACCTTGAATTGGCATTAATAAATTTATCTTGTTTGAAACTAACTGCATTAAATCGCGATCTCCAGTTAAGATGATGACTTTAATTGGCTTTTTTTTCAGCTTTTGACTAATGGTGGCAATCAAGTCGTCAGCCTCGAAGCCTTTTTGAGAAAAAATCGGAATGCCAATTTTTTTAACCATTAATTGGGTCAAATCAACTTGTTTGGTCAAAGCAGGATCCATTTTTGGTCTTTTTATCTGATAACCGATAAATTGTTGGTGACGAAAAGTCGGCGCTGGATAATCAAAGCAAACCACCAAAAAATCAGCCTTAATCTCTTTCAGTGCTTTCAAAAGCATACTAAAAAAACCAAAAACTGCTCCCACTGGACCATTTTTCCCAGTTAAAGACGGAAGAGCATGGAAAGATCGATGAAGAATCGCATTACCATCAATAATTAAAAACTTTTTCATTGGCTAATTTTAACATTAAATTTAACCGAGTAAATCTGATATGTATCATCCTAAATTTATACCGGATTAAATTGGATCCCGAATAGTTAGAAATTAGAACTATGATTCGTGGGAAAACTCACCTGAAAATGAAAGAATTTAAAGAATTGGAATTTTAAAAACCTGCTCTATGATTTGAACAACAAAATAGCTAACAAAAACAACAAAAAAACCAATAATCCCATACATCACTTTTGCTTTACCTTCTCTGATCCCCTCCGGATCGCCTTGGGCAATCATCAAATGGATTCCTCCCCACAAAATCATCAAAAGCATTAAAATCCCGGCAAGAATAAATAAATGAGGCAAAAGATTAGTAATTATTCCTCCCAAAGTCACCCCTTTACTCAGGCCTAATTGGCCACCAGGAGGAACAATATCTTCATAAGAAGGAATAACAATTTGAAAAGTCATTTTATTCTAAACCAGGAATATGTAATATCTCTATTCCTATAAATCTTAACAAAAATAAAGAAAAAATGATAAAAAGAATTCCTGAAACAGTAGTGGTGATAATTTCTCGCCCTCTTTTCACTTTTTCTTGATCGCCTTGGGAGGTTAAAACCAAAAATGAGCCATAAATCATCAAAAGTAAACCAATTCCGCCAACAACTCCCATTAAATTTCTAAAAAAGAATCTGACCAAGGCATCGGCCTCAAAAGGGATACAACCTAAAGCAGTTTGAACTCCTTTTCCTTCCTCACAAGGCTCGTAACCTAAATTATCGGTTGCGCCAGTAGTAACAGCTGGGGTAGGCGATGAGATTTGAGTCGGTATCCCAGAAGCAGCGGCAGAGTCCGCCACTCCTCCATATGGATTACAACCTTCTGGAGTAGAACAACACATCTCTCCTTCCTTACAGGGAATCCAATCTATTGGATCACATACAACGTGAAGAGCAGGCGGCCGCTTTTTGCACTGGATCAAAAGAGAAGTTTCTGTTGGTATTGGTGTGTTTATTGGAGTAGGAACAGACCTACAGTATCCTTCACAATTAAGACCAGTAGCGCAAGGAGGATTAGGCAAAGGGCAACAAGGTTGATAATAGCCTCCACAAAGTGTCCAGCCAGTAATACTAGATTGCGGCTGACAGCGGGCATCGTAACAAACATTAGTAGGAAAATCACAACAAGCTGGAAAACCTTCTCCACAAGGTCCATAAAGAGCAGTACAAGCAGCCAAAATATTATTTCTCCAACTGAAAATTAGAAAAAGAATCAACAAATTTGTTAAAATTAAAAAAAATTTTTTCATCATCTCAAATCTAATATTTTATCTTAAAACGCAAGATGACTATCAAATTATATTCTATCTTATCAAATATCAGGCGATCAATAATCAATTTTCTAATTCCCGGTAAAAAAGAATGTCGATTTTATCCCTCTTGTTCAGAATACTGCCGCCAGGCAATTGAAAAATACAAGCTCAAGGGAATTTGGCTCTGTGGCAAAAGAATTTTCAAATGCCATCCCTTTAGCCGAGGCGGCTGGGACCCAATAAAATAGTTCCAAATGCAGGAGGCAAAATTCAAAATTATTTAAATTTTGCCAAAAATTTTTGGTTTTGAATTATTATTAAGCAATCCTAAGATAATCCCCAAAAACAAAAAATTTTGCTCCAATGTCAGCCAATAATGATCAAAAAGACCGGTAAGCAAAACTACTAATAAAGGAAAAAGCATTTTTGGCGGCAAAATTATTCTTGGTCCTCTCCTCTTGAGAAAGAAAATGAAAAGGCCAACTCCTCCAATCCCTATTTCTGCCAAGAGCAAAAGATAAATATTGTGAACTGGCTGAAATAAAAGATAGTTAATCTTGTCCTGAGGCCAATAATCTGGCAACAAAAGAATGAAATTTTTTAAACCCACGCCAAAAAAAGGATGGAGAACAAACATCTTGCTAGCAGCTAAGAACAACAACCAACGGAAAAAAAACGATTCTTCTTGCCAGAAAGTTTTTAAAAACAAACCAAAGGAAACCAGCCAAAACAAAATCAAAAATTGGTCAAGAAAACGGTTAATGAACTTCGTTTCCTTTAAATAAAAAATCATTAGTAATAAACCAACAAAAATTACTCCTCGGCTAAAACTGAAAATTAGCAACAAAAACCCTAAAATCAGATTCACAATCTTTAATTTCAAATTTTGACCAAAAATTAGATCAACAAAAATTGCTCCTAAAACAAAACCAGCTAAAGAATTCGGGTGAGAAAATGTTCCATAAGGACGTAATAAAACCTGACCAAAAAAATCAAATTTGGCAATGCCCGGAGTAGCCAAGCTGAAGGTTCTTTCTCCCAACCACCAAAAAAACCCTCCTAAACTTGCCTGATTTAAAAATTGGCCTAAAACCAGTGCCAATTCTAAAACAAACCAAATGAAAATAATCCGATTAATCCAAGTTTTGACCAATTTCTGATTTCTTTTTACCAACCAAACCAAAGCTAATAATTCCAAAAATTTTCCCCAACCATAAAAGGCTAAAAGCTGATTAGCGGCAAAAAAGATGTTAAGGCCAATAAAAATAATCCCTAAACCACAAAATATTTTGCGACATCTGATTTTAAACCGGGGTAGACCACCAAAAGCAATCTGGATTGCCAAAAGCAAAATTAAAAAAATATCAGTTAAATAAATTGTTGGCGATAAATAATCAATTTTTAATCCCCAAAAAAACGACCCTGCTGGCCAAAAATGCTTGCCTAATTGGCTGGGTAACAAAAGCAAAAAAATCAACCAAAAGAATTGTTTTAAGCTGAAAGCAATTTTTTTCACCTTAATAAACCTTAATAAATAGAATATAATTAAAGGCTAAAAATTAAAAGTTTTAAAATTGCTTGACAAACTTAAAAATTTAAAGTACCCTTTAATCACAAAAAATGAGAACAAAAGAAACTTCCCAATTTCAGCTTTTAGATTGGTTTTTCGCCATTATCATTTTTATTTTGCCTTTTTTCATTTTCCCTTGGCTAAGACAATCTGTTTTGGGAGCAAAACAGATCTTGCTTTATCTTATCCTTTTGGCCGGATTTCTCATTTGGGCAATTTCTCTTTTTAAGAGCAAGAAGATTGTTTTTAGGATTGCTGTTAACGAAGGTTGGCTTTGGTTGTTTATTCTTTGGGGAACTGTTTCTTGGTTCCTTGCCCCTCGAGGAATCAAAATCAGATCCCTTTTAGAATTAAATCCTTGGGCAAACTTGTTAGTCATCGCTGGATTAGGTTTTGTTTTTAGCCAAACCAATTTAGTCCGAAAGAGGAACAAAATTTTAACCATCCTAAGCCTCAGCGGTGTTATTTTGACCGCAATTGCTATCTTGTTGTTTTTAATCCCGGAGAATAAATTTCCTTTAAGAATCCCTCCAAACAATCCTTTCTTCACTATTCTGAATAACTCTTGGTCGCCAATTGGCTCTAACTTAGGCTTACTGCTTTTTAGTTTGCCTTTATTAATCTTCTGGTTCCAAAAACTGATCAGAGAAACAGGCAAAAAAGAAAAATTAACTTTTGAGAAAAAAGTCGCCTTGCCAGCATTTTTTGCTTTTGTTTTTATCATTGGCATTGGTCTTGTTATTTATCAGTTGGCTAAAAATAGACCTTTGTTATTAAACTTTTATACTTCCTGGACAATCGCTGTTGAATCTTTAAAAAGATCGCCTTTGTTAGGCACCGGGCCAAACAATTTCCTCACTGGTTTTAGTCTTTATCGACCAATTGAATTTAACCAAACAAAAAATTGGCAGATTCTTTTCACCAGCCCTGCTAATTTGTTTTTTCAGATCTGGACCGAGTTGGGTTTGATCGCTTTAATTTTCTGGTTGCTCTTCAATCTTAAAGTAATCTTAGCCGCTAAAAGCAAGAAAAGTCCCTTATTCTCTCCCCTGGTCTCACTTTTCTTAATTCAGTTGTTCACTCCTCTAGTTTTTCCCACTCTTTTTCTTTTCTTAATCCTTTCTTATCTTGCCCGAGGGCAAAAAGTCTTTGTCTTTCCTCAGATAGCTTGGGTGAAAAAAATCATTGCCGGGTTGGTAGCTGTTTTGGTGGTTGTTTTAGGTTTCCTTTTAACCAAAGCATTAGTGGCTGAATACTGGTTTATTGAATCTGTAAAGGCAATTAACAAAAACGAGGCGAATAAAGTCTATCTTAGTCAACAAAAAGCTATTTTAAGCAATCCCTTTGTTTTGGATTATCGGATTTCTCGCTCGCAAACCAATTTGGCTTTAGCCAACAGTCTTTCCCGCAAAGAAAATATCACTGATGATGACAAAAGAAATATTGCGATTTTAATCCAAGAAGCAATTAGTGAAGCAAAAGCAGCAGTTGCTTTGGAACCACGCAATGTCATTGCTTGGCAAAATTTGTCTCAAACCTATAGACAATTAATCAACTTAGCCCAAGATGCTGACCAGTGGACAATTTCTGCTTACCAACAAACAATTGCTCTTAATCCTTTTGATCCAAATCTAAGGATAGATTTGGGAGGAATATTTTTTAGCCTCAATAGATTCGAAGATGCCGCCAAATTGTTCGAAATTGCTGTTAATTTAAAACCTGATCATGCCAATGCCTGGTATAATTGGGCCTGGGCACTGAAGAATCAAAACAAAACTCAAGAAGCAGTCGAGAAACTTCAACAAGCGCTAAATTTAGTTGATAAAGAAAGCCCTGATTATGAAAAAGCCAAAAATGAATTAGATAAATGGAGCGAAGAGCTTGGTAAAGAACTAAAAGCAACCCCCTCAGCTCAACCACGAGAACTTTCCTTACCGACACCAATTCCCAGTCCAAAGATTCAGCCAATTGAGCTACCCGAAGAAGCCGCTCCCCAGATTGAAATTACTCCCTCGCCTGCACCAGAGGCTTCCCCAACACCAGTGATCCAATAACATCTTTGGGGCCTCTTATTTTCTTGTTATCTACTTCATCAAGAGGTCAAAGTTTTTTGCTGTCTAACCGGAAGACAAAAATCATCAACTTGTTATTTTAAAACTGACAAGGGGTTTAACTTGACTCCATCTTTAATAATTTCAAAATGAAGGTGAATTCCAGTAGAACGACCAGAAGACCCCATCCTACCAATCGTTGCTCCCCGATTAACTCGGTCACCTACTTGAACATTGACTTTGGCTAAATGAGCATACAAGGTTTTGTAGCCATTACCATGATTAATCACCAGATGATTCCCATAACCATAGTGACTCATCACTACTGTCTCTATCCAACCTCCATCAGCAGCTACCACCACTGGTGCATCTTTATTAGCAATATCAATTGCCTGATGATACCAAGAAAAGTTTTGTGAGATATAACCAGAAGTTGGCCAAGTAAATTCTCCTGTGCCGGCAACACCAGGTTGAATTGGAACAGTAGCGACATACTGAGGCGCTGGTGGTGGTTTAATCTCAGGCATCACTCCATTAGGAACAACTAAATCTTGACCAACGCTTAAGGCGAATGTTTCGTCATTCGCAAATGTGTTAAAAGGAAAATCAACTATCTGTTGCGGATCAACACCATATTTTTTAGCAATCGAATAAACAGTTTCTCCTCTTTTCACTTTATGAACTATTCCGGTTACCGGCGGAATTTTAAGTTTTTGGCCAGCTTTAATTTCTTTAGCCGATTTGATCTCGTTCGCCCAAATAATAGTATCTAGTGAAACGCCAAATTTTTTTGCAATTGAGGATAAGGTTTCTCCTTCTTTAACAACATATTCTGTTATCTCTCCTCTAATAGGACTAATCACTGTTTGGGGAGTATAAAGATCAATCTCTTCTAAAGCTCCAACAGGAGAGGCAAGATATAAATTCGGTATTTGCGACTCAGTTTTGGTGAGAACTGCTTCTAACCGAGGTGAAAGATAAACGCCGAAAAAAATAAAAATTGTTAAACAAAAATGAGCTAACGGTTGGGCAAATCTCCCTCGTTGGCGATACAAAACCCAAGAAATTACTCGTTTAACTTTGTTTAACCCAAAAAATATTCTTGTCAGCCGATGATAAAAAAATCGCTTGTAAGCACTTAAGAATTCGACCAGATTCTGCCGGAAACTATCAACCAAACTAGACAAGTTCATCACCGCTTAAGGCTAGCAAATTTTGGCTTTAATTGCAAATTCCTGTTCTGGTCCACTACATCCCGTCCACTTTTCCTCCTTTCTTTTGTTGACTAAGTTGATAATACTCCATAGGAGTTAAATAGTTAAGGGACTGGTGTAGCCGGTAGGTATTGTACCAGCCAATCCAAAAAGAGAATTTCTGGTTAAGATAGTCTAGTTCAAAGATTAGAGTTTCATCAAACAACCATAATTC
>Ga0129301_1001253_pt1 | contig 12630 bp, 4 predicted proteins | sample ConPoolayeHmetaG_FD_94489 | JGI IMG/M metagenome (GOLD analysis project Ga0129301, IMG submission 94489) | Hot spring microbial mat communities from California, USA to study Microbial Dark Matter (Phase II) - Cone Pool mat layer H metaG ...
CATGGAATTGGGCATGACTCGCACCGCCCAACGGTTAAATCAAATGCGCGTTCAGCAGGGCCAGTTTCTCCAGGACTACACCGAACATTTGCGTTACACCATGCGACGCTCTGGAGTAAGTTTTCGGCAGGCGATGACCGAATTCACCACTGCCGTAAAGAACGCTTTTTCCGGTACCCTTAGCTTTAAGGATATTTGGGCTGGCCTTTCAGTAAGCATTGGTCATGCCGGCCAAGCGTTAGGCATCTTTACTGATCGCACGGGGGGCTTGGAAAGCAAGATCACTTCGGTCAACAATCGCATGGCCAGGCTATTGGACTCTTACAAGGAGAACAAAGATTTCTTTGATAAGTATTTGAAATGGCAGGGAACGGCCTTACAGAATCAGATTGAACTATTGAAAGCGCAGGGCCAAACTTATACGAAACTGCTCGAAGATAACCGGCGGATGATGGTTGACGCGGCCCGATTGTACAACGAGTTTGTGGAAATTGCTGAAGCCCTGAGTAAAGCTCTTTATCTCATGGGACAGACGGGCGAGACATTGCCGCTGGATACGCTTGTCAAGAAACTCCATGAGATATATGGTGAACTGAACCAGATTGAACAACTGGGAGAACTGCCGCCATTTATACCGAATATGCAAGAGATAGCAGTATTGGCCCATTATATGGAGATGCTCACCGATTTTCAGGAGCGGATGCAAACCAGGGGCCCCGCTACCAGTCAGTATCAAAAAGCCGAGGAAGATTATCTCGATGCGGCGCGTGCCGTAATTGCATTGGGCGCGGGGCTTGAGGGCCTGGCCGATGTGACGCAGTTGGCCGATACGAGTGTAACCGGCTTGAGCCAGAATCTGGAATGGGCTAAAGGACGTTTATTGGCACTGAGCGAAGCTACCCAGAAAGCCATCGTTGCTCATGCCCAAATGGGGCAGCAATTGGAGGATCAAGCTAATATTGCGGCCAACATTTATCCCAAGGCTTTCTCAATGATGAACAAGGCCATTCTGGACTTTGAAACTAACCTCAAGCATTGGTTGACCACGGTCCGCGATAATGGCAAGATTTCGACCGAACGCCTTCAGGATATGCGTCTCGCGGTAGAGAACCTGCAACGCGAAATCCGCGAGTTAATTAAGCATGGTGGCGTGCAAGTGCCCGGGCTGGAGCAATATGGAGAAAATCTGATCCGCAACGCCTTGGTCCTAAGCGAGCGTTACTATCTATTGGCTCAACGAGCCATCGTCTTTCAGAAGATTCAAGAACAATTGCTAGGGCCGATCAAGAAGGTAACTCAAGCCGTTGCCGACAAAAGTCGAGCTTTCCTGTCGCACATTCCCATCTTGAACCTGTTTATCAAGCATACCAAAAAGGCGGCTGAGGAAAGCGAACAGGCCGGTCGGAAAATGAGTCAAGTATCACAAGTGTTGCGCCCCATGACTTTCAACATCAGCATCTTTGGCGATATCATGGGGGAGTTGCAGCAAAGCTTCTTTGCCGTCGGCTCTGCCGCCGATGCCTTAGGCATGAGTTTTGAGCAATTGGCCCAGGAAAAGGGCAATCGCCTAATACTGTCCATGAAAAAACTTCAACTGATATCGGCAGGAGTGATAGCCATATTGGGCGGATTGGCGATGAGTTTTGCCAATACTGCGGCCAAAGTTACTACCCTGGAAACGACCATGGCGGTGGTGGCCAAGAACACCGGTTATGGCATTGATGTGGCCAAGCAGTGGGTGAATGTGTTGCGTGACAGCAACATTAGCATTCGGGGCGCAACCACGGCCATGACTGAATTTATGAAGGCGCAGTTGCCGCTATCCTGGATCGATCCAGTTACAAACCTCAATCATACCCTCAAGGACCTGGCCGATACTTCCAAGAACGTTGCCGCTTCCATTGGTGAAGATTCCAGTGAAACATTCATGAGGATGCTGGATTTCATCCAGACGGGCAATAGCCAATTATTGAACAGCATTGGCATCATGAAGAATGCCAGCCAAATGTATAAGGAATACGCCGACGCCATTGGCAAGAATACCAATCAATTGACGATCTATGAGCAAAAGATGGCATTGGTCAATGGCCTGTTGCGGGAGGGGGCCAACCTACAAGGAGTGTATACCGAGGCCATGAAAACTGCCTCCAAGCAATTGGGCAGTATGAAACGGCTGATTGAAGATGTGATGGTCACCTGGGGCAAACACCTAGAACCGTTGTTTGCTTCGATCATATTCAACATCAATAAGTTCCTTGATTTTTTGGTAAAAGTACCAGAAGAGACCAAAGAGTTTGTAGCTAATCTGGTAGCAAAACTTCTGGGTCTTGCTTCGGCATTTTTAGCGATTTCTACCGGCTTGCCGAAATTGATTTCGTTGTTCAAGACTATTAGTGCTGTCTTTGGTTTTATTGCTAAGGGAGCCAATCCAATCATTCTTGCCCTTGGTGTCATTGCGAGCTTGTTTGCCAAAGTCGCTTTTGCCGCTGAAAATCAAGAACGCGGCGTTAAGGGCATGGCCCAGACGTTAGATACAATTAGCAATAAGCTGTTGGGACTGCAACAGCACTTGAAGCCAATTGCCGATTGGTTCTATAACTTGCGGCAGACGATTCAACCACAGTTGGAAACAATACGGGCTTCATTTGATAGTCTTATCACGCGAGTACGACAATGGTTTGTTTCTCTTCGGCAGAGTGAAGCTATAAGGCAATTCTTTGACAAGCTGAAATTGGTGGCCAATGATGTGTTATATGTAATTGGTCAGGTCATTCAAGCCGTTCTTGACATTGTAGATGCTTTATTGCGACAAGACTGGCAAGAGGCCATTCAACAAATACGGGATATTTTCAGTTATGTTGCCGCTCTTGTTGTTGAGATTATGAGCGAACTCGTTGTGGATTTATTCCATTGGGGCCGTCTGGCCATGGCGAGTTTTGTTCAAGGAATTCGTTCTTTCAGCCGGTCTGCCATCGAGGGTATACTTGAATATGTCTTACGGCCCATCGTAGACTGGCTTGCTGCTCATTCTCCTCCTGTTGCCGGTCCTCTTCGCAACATTGATGACTGGGGCCAGCGCCTTTTTGAGACATACCTTCGTGGGTTTAGCGAAGGCGATTTATCGTTTCTGGACAAAGCGCTTGACACGATACGTCGTGCCCTGCAAGCCTTGACAGATGATGCCAAGAAGAATGCATCTGAAATCAGTACGGCCATGCAGAAGATTCGTAACGCCCTCACCTTGGCGATCAGCACTGCCCGTCAGACGGGCGGCGGTCTAGATTTGAGTGGCATCATGAGCATGTTGCAAGGCGCACTTAGCCAGCTTGCTCAAGATATTGCCAATTGGCTAAATGCCCTGTATGCTGCCTTGCAAGCCGAAGAGTCATACCGGCATTTGCAGGATGAAATCGAACGGGCGCAAGAAGCGCGGCGCAAGGCGATTGACGCTGCCGAAAAACGGCTGGATCAGATTCGCAAACAGACGGAAAGTATCAACAAAGAGATCGAGGCCATGGAAAAACGGATTGAAAAAGAGGTTGAAGCGGCATTACAGGCGGCAGGCATTGTCATCGACGAACGCCTGAGCAGAGAACTCCAACGGCAATTGGCTGATGCTAACCAAGAGGTTGAGCGGGCCAGGAAGCGCCTGGACAAGATTCGTTCCGAAGCGGGCAAGTATGGCATCAATATTCTCACCTGGGAAGAGATCAATGCTCAGGCGCAACTGGAGATGGCCGAACTGCGCCAGCAACAGATTGAAGAGCAAATTGACGAACAAGAGAGACTGGCGCGAGAGGCTGAACGAATTCGAGAAGAAATTGAGGCTCAACACCAAAAGGAACGGGAATTATTGGAGGCGCGTCTTGAACAATCCCGTCAACAAGAAGAGGCACTTCAAGAACAGATTGAGGCCATGCGTGAAGCCGATCAGGCGGCGCGGGAAGCAGAAGAGGAGCGCCTGAGGGCGGCGCAAGAGGCTGCCGAACAAGCTAGACACCAGGCCGATCTCATGGAGGCCATTCTGAACCAGAAATTGGCTGCCATTGAAGAAGAACAGAAATTGGCCCAACAAGATGTCGGCGAGATAACAGCAAGCATTCGTGGGGCTATTAGCGGGATTGCCGAAGAGCTGAACAAGATCAGTCGGACTGATTTTGGTACAAAAGCATCGGAACTCTTTCAAAAGGCCTTGGGCAATATTAGTGAGTTGTTTGGGGGCAGTGTTGCAGAAGCGATTGGGCGAGTTACGGATAAGATCAAACAATGGTGGACTGAATTCAAGACAAGTCCTCTTGGCCAAACACTTGCTGATGTGGGTTTTCTCGAAGCGGTGGAGGACACTTTTGCCGGATTGGGTGAAGCCGTTGGAGGAATTGGTTCATTTATCAATTCGGTCTTGAAATTCTTCGGCACGCTTGCTGACATCATTGGAGGGCCAGGTTTGACCGGATTGAGTAATTGGGAAAAGGTCTTATGGCTCATCAATCAGACTTTAGGTGAAACATTGCGCCTGCTAGGCAACATTGTGGGCGTGTTCTTCAGAATTGGCGCCCTTGCCTTTGAACTGCTCAATTCATTGATCACTGGCGATTGGTCCCGGCCACTGGAAAAATTACATGAATTGCTAGCGCAAATGGCCAAATTGGTGGGCCAAATCTTCTCCTGGTTTGGTGTGTCCGGCCAGGATTTAGTGCAAAATGCCCAATGGTTACGAGATGAACTTGGCAAGATTTTTGGCGGTATTGGGGATTGGTTTGGTGGTATTGGCGATTGGTTTGGGAATTTGGGCCAAAAGATCGGCGAGGCGAGGGACGAAATCGCTAGACTGGGCGATCTGGAGAAATTGCTCAAAACCACCCTCATGAATGCTGGTGCCGGTATGTTGGCCCGCATTCTTGAGGGTTTCAATAGGAATGTGGATAAGTTCAAGGGCAACGTCGCGGCCAGCATCAAGAAACTATTTACGCCAAGTAAGAGCATAAGCGAAACATTCAGGGTCAGCGGAAGCAGTCTGGCTGCCGCTTTTTCTGGAGGCATTTCCAGGGCCCTGTTGGGTCCTAATGGTTTGATTAGCAATATAGCCGCTTGGTTGGGTAACATTGCCAAGTCCTTGCGTTCTGGCCAGACAATCAACAGTTGGCTCGAAACCGCCAAGCAATTTGGGCAGAAAGTGATCGATGGTATCTATAATAAACTTCTCGGCCCTGAAGGTTTACTTACTGGCATCAAACAGTGGCTGATCAGCATCGCCAATAACTTGCGAACTGGTGGCCCGATTAATGAATGGCTGAATACAGCCAGAGAGTTCGGGCAGAAATTACTTCAAGGTGTCAAGGAAAAATTACTGGGGCCAGGCGGTCTACTAGAGAACATTCGGCAATGGCTCAAAGATATCGCCGCCAAATTGCGAACTGGTGGCCCGATTAATGAATGGCTGAATACAGCCAAAGAATTCGGCAAGCAATGGATCGATGGCATTTACAACCGGCTGTTCGGCAACGATGGTCTATTGGCCAAAATCAAGAGTTGGCTGAGCGACATCGCCGGTCGATTAAGGGTCGGGCAGACGATTCAAAGCTGGCTGGAGACGGCCAAACAGTTTGGCGCGCAGTTAATCGAGGGCATCCGCGCCAAAATATTTGACAAAGATGGCCTGCTAGATAAAATCAAACAATGGTTAAGGGGCGTTGCCGACTCACTCAAAATAGGAGAGACTATTACTAAGTGGTATGACATGGCTAAACTCTTTGGCCAGAAAGTGATTGATGGCATCAAGGAAGGCATCAAACAACTGGCCGGCGGCGTGGCCGATGTGTTGAAGAACGTATGGAATAAACATATCGTGCCCACTATGAACAAGGCCCTGAAAACCATCATCGACTTTCTGAACGGGGTCATCGATACCCTTAACGAGGCGGCGCGGCTATTGGGCGTCGGTGCACCCTTCCCCTTGCCGAAATTGCCAGAGATCAAATTGCCAGAACTGGCCCAGGGCGGTCTGGTTGTCGAACAGATGATCGCTATGTTGCATCCTGGCGAACTAGTCATCCCGCTGGATCGACTGGAGCGGCTATTGACCGGTCGGCAAGCGTTGCCAGCCTTCTCGCCGACATTAATTTTCCAGGGCGGCGCTTCGCCGCAGATGATTATGCCGGCGATTCAAAATGTCTATGACTGGTATCTGGAAGAAGCGAGACGGCCATGACCTTCATTCAGATTAGCGGCACCGATTACAAGTTGCCGCCAGTAACCATCGATGGTAAGCAGTACTATATTAGCGTGGGCACCTATCAACGTCTGTATCACGAGAAGATCATCTCCGAACGTTATAGCCTTACCGGCAACATTGACCGGCAAATGCAAGTCACTGAATATAACCGCTGGAAAATGACTCTCTTTGTGCCGATGACTGCTGTTGAGGGTGAACAGTTGGGCTTACTGGCCGACATAATGGATATCGGCAACCGCGCTATCCGTTATGTGGATATCGATGGTATAACCTATGAGCCAGTTTATTTCAAAACCGACTGGATTCAACCCTCTTCTGGGATGGCAGGGTGGTTGGTTCCGGTAGAACTGATCGGCACCTTGGCAGAAGCTGAATCGGTACGGGTTTACAGTAATTCTTCCAGCGCGCTGACTCAAAATGCCTGGACAACAATGGTTTTTGCCACAGAACGGTGGGATGATGGCAACCTGTTTGATATTGCTTTATCTTCTCGGCTTACCATACCCGAAGCCGGATTGTATGCTGTATGGGGAGGAGCAGGAGCGACAAAGCCGCCCGGTAGTACTTGGGACATGTTCAAGATTGCTTTACGGAAAAATGGCGATACTTTCATTGCCACACAGCGGATCAATGGTTCTCTTGAAAGCAGCACCGGCCCCAGTTACCTAACGGTGAGCGCCATTTATGAATTTGAAGTGGATGACTATGTGGAACTGTTGATTTATGTAGAACATACCGACCGTTCTACTCTCATTGTGGAAGCGAACAGCGTTGAAATGGCGGCGCGGAGACTAGCATGAAAGGGGCACTGGTTCTCCGCACTACTGATCAGACCTTCAATATTGGTTGGTCGCCGATTTCCTTCAATTCGGCTATCTTCGATACGGCCGGTATGTGGCATTCCGGGCAACCTACACGGCTGACCATAACAGAGCCAGGCGATTATCTATGTGGTGTTTTTGCCAATGTGGTCTGTGTGGAGAAATCCCCGTGGGATCGCACCATAAATCTGAGTGTCGTATTGAACGGTTCGACCCAGATTGGCACTTTCCAGACAAAGAACAATTCCATCACAAGAGCATTCCATACCAGTTCTATCTGGCGCTGTTCGGCCGGCGATTATTTGCAAAGTTATGTTTATGTGGGTATGAATGACCAATATATCCTGTCCGACGCCACTTATACGCCAGTGATGTTTGCCATCAAGTTGGAAAATCCCTATACTTATGGCGCATCGCCGCTCATGGCCCGTGTCAAACGAAGCAACACATTTTATGGCACTCCAGGCAGCAAGGTCTATATACCTTTCGAGGCCGCGATGTTCGATACCGGTTCATTCTGGGATACCGCTAATCCAACAAGGCTGACTGTGCCCAAGACGGCCTATTATCTGGTCAACTTTGTCATCGCGGCTGACAGTATCAACGGTTTTCATGATTGCCAGATCGAAGTCAACCGGACCTATACTATTGGTCGCTGGGCATATCTCTTTAATAATTCTCGCAATTATGCATTCACCGTGCCAGTATATCTCACTGCGGATGATTATGTCGAAGTCAGTTGGACGGCGGAGGCCGGAAGCACGCCCTTTATCATGGCATATCCAGATTATAGTCCGCAATTGACTATCGTGGAGTTGCCTTAAGATGGCCCAGTTGCAGATCGTTGGCATACAATATTCCATGCCCATTATCCGCATCGATGGCAAAGATTATTTCATCATGGGTGGAACATATCAACGTTTGTATTATGAACAAACGATTACGGAGCGTTATACCAATGAGGCCGTGCTGGAAAGGCAGTTTGCCAATACCTATTACAGTCGGTGGAAGATGACCTTACTCGTGCCGACTGAGAAGGCCGAGATTACTATTCTAGGCGGCGAATCGCTCGATATCGGATTACTCGATGACCTGCATCAATCGGCAGAGAGCAGTGACATGGTGGAGTTCTATGATATCGACTGCTGGGAACAATTTTCGCCAAGCTATATACACTATGTCTATCTTAACCTCGATTGGGAACAACCGGCCTTCAATGATGTAAGCTTATGGCAAGTGCCGGTAGAGTTGTGGGGGCGATGATGTGGGAATTATCGGAAGCATTGCAAGCTAGTCTTGCCCAGACCAGCGTGCGCCCGACCTATAAAGTTACGGTAGAGCCAAAAGCACCCTACTTAGAATATGCTTTCTATTTTGATTGGGATAACAAACCGCTGCGGATTGCCCAAGGCCCTGACTATTACATTCTGGTCAAATATCGCAATGCATACCCAACCAAACTCTACTATACACGATTGACAGCCCTTGACCGCGATTCATGGCTAGTGACCGATGGCGAATTATGCACCCAGACAAACCCGGTAGCATCGGCGGCCCAGATTGACATATATATCGATGGCAACACAGTTTTGATTAGCTGGGTCAACAGTGGCATTTGTTATGCCAGGCGTTCTAGCAATGGCGGATTATCCTTTAGTGCCGCCGAAACGGTATCTACTCATGGCGGCGCCAATGATGTCCGGTTTGCGGCCATTGCCGATGAGAACACGGTATTTATCATGAGCGCTGACTCAGACATCAGTCGCGCTACTTATAGCGGCGGCGCCTGGTCCAGCGACGCCGATTGGCCGTTCGGCCAATTCTGGTACAGTTTAGGCATTGGCTCTGGGGCTTGGGCCACATATCAATTCCATGCCCGTCGCATTGAGGAACTCACTTATCTATTGTGGAATGGTTATATGGGCAAAACCGGCAGTTTCACCGGAGCCAGTTCGGTCTGCCGTTGCACCTATAGCAATCGCTATTCCAATGTCAAACAACTTTTTGGCCAGACGGCAATCTCTTTTGATTATTATTACTATATTCGGGGCGTGAGTCAAAAGATAAACGATTACTTCTTTGGCCTATTTCTGGAACAATATATATCCGATATGGATACACAATTCAAAACCAATAATTATGAAATCAGTTTATTCCGTACCCCCAATTTGACTGATTTTAGCATTATCCCTATTTACAACGCCCTGCGCGATGGCGACCCCACCGGTTTCTACGCCAACCGAACGAAGTTGGTGGGCATTGTCTATGATGATAATTATGTCTATATGGCCATTGACATTTGTCAACCTAACGGCGAAACGACGGTACTTACCACGCCTAAGAGCAGTTGGTGGGGTTTTGAGGCGGCAGACGAGGAGATCGACAGCCTAGAGGCGATCAGCATTAGCCATGAACTACGCACGGCCAGTCAAGCGAACATGACCCTATCTGAGAGCGATTATGGCAAAGTGGAAGAAAATAGTCTAATTCGCATCTATGCCGGCTATGAAGACGAATTGGTATGCCGCTTTACTGGCCTGGCGCTCAACAGCCGCTATGCATTGACGACGCCCCGGCAGGTATCGTTTGATCTGCTTGACCCTTTATTTCAGGCTAACCATGCCAAACAAGCCAACCCCAAAATCTTAATGGGCCAGAACATTTTTTACAAGAAGTTTGATTCTAGCGATGCGGCCAATTATTTTGTAGTCCAAAGTGGGACTTGGCAAATTGCCGACAATCTCTATAAGATCAGCAAGAATGGCGTGCACTCTCTGTCGTTATGTGGGTATGAACCCACGCCGGCCCACTGGATATGGGGAAGGTTCATCATGAAAGATAGCGTCACTGGGGTGAAGGTGGGTTTGATCCCATTTTATTGTCGCCAAAGCGCCGCCACGAATAAAGCCTATCTGGTTTATTATGATAGCAGTGATACGAGTTTAAAGTTGGCCAAAATTGATACTAGCGATATGGCCACCATCGATATCCTCGATAGCGCCACGATAAGCACTCTTTATCAGGATACTTATTATTCATTATTGATACATTTCAAATATGGCGAGATTACGGTCTATTTGAGTACAAATAACCGGCATTTTACCAAACAGTGCGATTTCTCCATTGCCGATGAAGAATTGGGCGCCGGTGGTTATGTGGGGTTATATGGTTATGTAGCTGAAGATAGTTCCGGCTCTATCTGTTTTGAGAGAGCGGCTGCCTATTCCGATATGGGTTGTTTGTCGGCAGGTGAGGCGATGGGTTTTTTGGCTGCCCTGAGCAACCTGAAAGTCTCCGATCCTTATGCGTTTCGTGATGATTTTTCTGGCAGTCAACTTAGCCCGCGTTGGATATATCGGGTTGGTAACTGGTATCTTTCTGGTGGGAAACTGTATGCATCTGGCAGTGGCTTTCACGCATTGCTGTGCGATGTGACTGCTGGCAATGTGATTATACGCTGCACAGCGCAGACTTTTAGTTCATTGGATGCAGTCGGCCTAATTGCCCTATCTGATAGCAGCGCCAATGGCATCATTGGTTGGGTGAGTGCCGTGACTGCGGCCATTGCTGAACGCAACGGCGCTTCGTTATGGACCTGGTTTGAGGCCAGTGATTTGTATGTGACCAGCAATATTATTTCCCTTACTCTAGCCGTAAAAGATGGTCATGCTTGTCTCTATATGGACAATGAATTGGTGGCCATGACCAAATTTAGCGACTATCCACCCAGTGAAACGGCCTATATTGGCTTGGCTTGTTATTCTGGCAGCGGCACTGGCTCATTATGCTTCTACTCCTTTGAAGTGGATCAATGGCCGGAGCCTATTGATGTCATGACCATCAGGCCGGGCGATACTTGCGGTTCCATCATGGCGCAACTGGCTGACCTTACTGGTGGTGAGTTCTTCTGCCGCGCCGATGGTACACTATATTATGGCCATATAGGTTCTGGCACGGCAATTGCCATTGATGATTTGATATTGAGACAAGAATCGCAACGGATGAAGGATCAATTGTTGACTCAATATCGTGTCACCGGCTCGAATGTGGCGGCCGAAGTAAGAGATATTGCATTGGCCCAATATCTAGGCGGCCATCGTTATGAAACACAACAGATAGGCAGTTCCTCACGCTGGGATTGTTACTATGCCGCTTCCCAAATGTTAAGTAAGAGTCGCAGGATTGATACATATAGTATTGACATTCGCGCTCATCCTGGACTGGAACTTGGCGACTTAATATCTGTGGGAGATAATACCTTTGTATTGCGGGCGTTCAGTGAGAACCTTGACGTGGCCAATTACAACATCTCTTTGAACAATCTACAAAGCACAGAAGAGTTTAAGATAGAGCCGGTGACATGATCAATCGAGACCCTATAACGGTTATATCACGAGAGCTGCAAGATGAACGCTTTGTGGAAGGCCAGGTATTACTGGTCGAACCACAAACAAGATTGGCTACGGTATTGTTGCTGGGTAGTAGTCAGACGGTCCAGATCAATATCGGCCCGTTCGATCCCTATGTACTGGCCTATGGCGGCAGCCGCTTACTATTATACCGCACCCAATTGGGCGGCCTTGTGCCGGTAGCCATTTTAGGCGAATCGGCCACATTTCGCTCTCACAGCATTACCCTGGGCGATAATCAGGGCTGTACCGGCTTCAAAATCTATAACTCCGAATATGAAGAGGTATTTAGCGTCAATAGCGATGGGACGATCAGTTGGTTAGGCACTTATGAAAGCTACTATTGGCATCCGAGTGATACATGGGCCGATATTGACTTTCTGACAGTCACTCATAGTGACTTGCTGACCAATGAACGGGTCCTTATGGCCGGCAATGGTCTGACCCTGACTGATAATGGTCCTAATAGCAATGTTGTCCTTAACGTGGGCGCCGGCACGCTCATCAGCGTCGATAGCAGCAATGTGAATCTGGCCAATGGCACGGCCCAATACCAGACTATTGTCACCTCTGCCGGAACTTATACACCAAACTATGTGAATTTATCAGACCTGGCCGGCACTGCCCTGGACTTTTCTGACGGACAATTCAACCTCACAACGCCTGGTACTTTGTCTGTTTCCTCTACCAACCAGGCTATCGACGCTCACACTCACGCCATCACCTCTAGCTCCAACCCTGGAGCATCGGCCAGCCTGTTGGCGACTGATGCTACTGGCAAATTGACCCTGGCTGCTCTCCAGGTAGGGACCGTTGATGTAGGGACTGGCCTAGCCGCCCAATTCCTGGCCCTTACCACCAACTCCGCCCTTCCCAACGAGCGGGTCCTGGTGGCCGGGAACGGGCTCACCCTCTCCGACGGCGGAGCTGGGGGAAACGCAACTCTGGCGGTCGGGGCCGGCACCCTCATCAGCGTCTCCGCCGACGCCGTTAGCCTGTCCAACGGGACGGCCCAATACCAGGTACCAGTCACTAGCGCCAATCCCTACACCCCGTCCTGGACGGCTCTGTCTTCCTTTGCTGGAACCGCTCTCAACTTCTCTAGTGGTGCCTTCAACCTAGATACTCCAGGCACTCTATCTGTTTCCTCCACCAACCAGGCTATCGA
>Ga0129301_1001254_pt1 | contig 12626 bp, 10 predicted proteins | sample ConPoolayeHmetaG_FD_94489 | JGI IMG/M metagenome (GOLD analysis project Ga0129301, IMG submission 94489) | Hot spring microbial mat communities from California, USA to study Microbial Dark Matter (Phase II) - Cone Pool mat layer H metaG ...
ATCTTCTTTCTTACCATAAACAATAACCTCGCCATATTCTGACGGAATCTTTTCAAACTTGAACTTGAATGCAGAATACGCGGTGAAAACAGAGTTAGCCGGAACTTCGCTTTCAATCTTTTCTACTGGCTTATTCAAATATGTTTGATAAACAATGTCTTTTTCTAGTCGTCTGATCGAAGCCCAATATAGTAAGATTTTCTTGGGATCTAGGACAATGAAACCAAACCTTTTCTTCTCTATTGCATTCATCTGTTCTAGTGGTTTCAAGACATAATTCACAGTACTTAAGGACAATCCGCATACCCTGCTCAGCTCAAGTTGCTTGAAGAGTCTAGTCTTTCTCTCTAGCACACCATATAATATTTCTCTATAAACTCTCTCTTTTTTCATGTTTCCATTCTTAAAGAGGTTTCTTTATAAAGCTTTCGACGAATATAGAAAACAAGCGTCAAGGTGAACATACCTAGGAGGAATGCCTAATTTAAAGTCGGGAGTTTCCTTTGGTGAGTTAGATGATCGGTACAAAGAATAAATAGGTCCCCTAGCCAATAACGTAACATGCTTAATGATGCAATCTTTCAGATAGAATCTGTCGAAACAGTCATCTTCCTTCTGTTCCTGCTATTCTTCCTTATATGGCTGGTCGCTTCCATGATAAGGATAATAAGAGAATACGAGCGAGTAGTCGTCTTCCGCCTCGGCAGATTGCTTGGCGCCAAAGGGCCAGGAGTCGTTTTCTTAGTTCCCTTCGTCGACAAGCCCAGAATCGTGGACTTGAGATTAATAACGTTCGACGTGCCCAAACAGAGAATCATCACAAAAGACAATGTCACAGTCGACGTCGACGCCGTAGTATACTTTAGGGTTGCAGACTCTATAAACGCGGTCGTGAAGGTTAAGGAATACACCCTTGCCACAAGCCTGCTGGCTCAGACAACCTTACGTGACGTCATCGGGCAGGTGGAATTCGATGAGTTGCTCATAAAAAGGGATGAGTTGAACAAGAAGCTTCAAACTATCCTGGACGAAACCACAGAGGCATGGGGAATAAAGGTGACAGCGGTCGCCATACGTGATGCAGCGATCCCTGAAAGCATGCAGCGTGCGATAGCAAAGCAGGCTGAAGCTGAACGTGAAAAGAGGAGCAGGATCATCACCGCCGAAGGTGAACTCTTGGCAGCTCAGAAGATGTCGGAGGCAGCGGAATTCTACGCCAAGAATCCGGCGGCAATGAGGCTGCGTGAACTCCAGACTTGGACCGAAATCGCTAGAGAGAAGAACTTGATGGTGATCACGGAGGGAAGCATCGCTCAGGCACTGCCAGGCATAGCTCTATCAAAGTACGCCAAGGAGAAGAGCTAGGATAGACAGAAAGCCCATCTGATGAGGGTGGCCTAAAAGGGGGAACATAAGTGTTCTCGAAGCTTGACCTACGGTAGCCCCTCGACGGCTTAATACCCTTTTTAACCAAACAGACTCGCAAAAAACGTGTTCGCCCATTTGATCAGATCATTAAAATGACTTTGGATATGATAACTGGAATCACTTCAACATATGTTGGGTGATATTAAGAAAGGTTTTCGCCTTGCGACAAGATTTCCTCCAATAGAGAAAGCACGAGTTATATTTGACTAAGTACTAGAGGTTCTTATGTAGACCCAAATATTTTGGTAAAGCTTATTAAGAATTTTCATTTACTCAATGTTTATGGATGGTTGGCAGGCTGTTGTCAAAATATTAAAAGAAGAATGTGTAGAGCATGTGTTTGGCCTTCCGACAACACACTTGATGACACCATATCTTGAAGACGCGAAGATTAAGCCGATACAGGTTAGACATGAAGCTTCAGCGGTTTTCATGGCAATGGCTTATTCAAGGCTTAGAGGTTCACCAAGCGTGGTTTACGCTTCGCCAGGCCCAGGTGTTGCAAACATGGTTCCAGGAATGCTTGAAGCATATTCTTCATGTTTGCCTATTATAGCGACATGCCCAAGCACCAGCACAAAGATTGAAGGAATGGGGGCCTTCCAAGAGCTTGATCAGGTTTCATTATTTGAGCCGGTGACTAAGTGGAGTTCACGTGTACTTTGCCCAGAAAGGATTCCATGGTTTATGCATCGCGCATTCACTTTGGCCATAAATGGTAAGCCAGGGCCTGTTTTCATAGATTTTCCATCGGACGTAGTGAAGTCTAACGTAGAAGATTTTTCTTATAAAAGGTCTAGAAAGGTTCTGGCTAGGCCAGATATTGAGCTTATCAAAGAGGCTGCTAACCTGATAATCTCTTCTGAAAGGCCTATTGTAGTTGCCGGCGGCGGCGCTGTGCTTTCTAGAGCTTTTGAAGAGTTTAGGCGGTTTGTTGAATTCTTTGGAATACCTTTTCTGACCACGCCAGCTGGCAGGGGTGTATTGTCGGAAGAGCATCCTCTCGCTCTAGGGCTTGTTGGCTTGTATAGGACAGATGTTGGAAAGAAGGTTTTTGAAGATGCGGACTTGCTAATCAATGTGGGCTCAAGGTTCGAGGAATTCCAGTCTGGTGCATGGAAATATTTTCCGCAAAACGCCAAATATATTCAGATTGACATAGACTATTTTGAAATGGACAGGAACTGGACACCAGACCTATTCATATTGGGCGATGCAAGGCTGACACTGGAGGAGATCATTGAATATGCCACTCTAAAATTGGAGGCACATAATATGGCGAGATCTTCAAGGGTAGATGATATCGTTAGAGCCAAGAGAGAGTTTGAAGCTGCTGTGGAAGCTGAATGTTTGGACGATTCTGTGCCGATCAAGACAAAAAGGGTTGTAAAGGAAATGAATAGGATTTTCGGCAAAGAAACAATACTCGTAAACGAAAATGGTATGCAAGATCTATGGTCATACTATTTCCCCTACTATAAAGTGATTGATGTCCTTGGATGCGTTCCGCCAGCTGAACAGACTTGTATGGGCTTCGGCGTTGTTGGGGCGATAGGTGCAAAAATTGCAATGCCGCATATGAAAGTCGTATGTACGTCGGGTGATGGCGCTTTCCAAATGTACAGCCAAGATGTTCCAACAGCAGTTCAATATAATGCTCCAGTCACATGGGCTATATTAGACAACTTCAGCTACGGTTGGCCAAAGTGGATTCAGAAGAAGCTTTTTGGAAAGTCTACAGCCACAGATTTCATTGTGCAACCGGACTTTGTAAAGTTTGCTGAAGCAAACAAATGTTACGGAGAAAAAATAGACAGGCCTGAGAATATCAAGAGTGCGCTAGAAAGGGCTTTAAAGTCGAATCTTGACGGTGTTCCAGCAGTACTAGACTTCATAATAGACCCAGAAGACTGTCCGAAATGCTTTAAGGAATTCTATAGAGAAGTTTATGGTATACAGTAACGACCTTCGAAGATATTGAAAGAGCGATTCACACTTTGAGAAGAATGTTGTTCATCACGATGAAGACTGGTTATGTTGACTATCACCCTATTTTTAGCCTCGCTTAAGAAGCCCTTCCACACATCGACATTGATGATCGGCATGATTTGGGTTCTACCATATACCATGAGAAAGAAGGCTTTTGAAGGATTGTAGTCTGGCCCGCTAATGTCGGTGAACATCATCTAACGATCCACTCTAGGCATAATTGTTTAAGCGTGTAAGGTGACTGTTTGCCCAATATATCTCAACTGTCTGAGCCAACTCTTAAATAAATGGATCAAGATCATAATATGATGTTCAGCCATGTCTAAGACAACCGCAGTAGCCATACCAGTTCTAGTAATTCTAGCTTTGGCATTACTGTCGCAAGGTGCCTACCTGCAGACCAGCGAAAACGTAGTCGTTTACACGGATATTACGGGATACATTTCTGTGTCAACGGTCGAGCATGTGAAAAGTGCAATAGTATATTCTGAGAGTGTCGGCGCCAAAGCCGTCGTGTTCAGAATAGACACATTAGGGGGCTCTGCGGATTCGATGCTGCAGATCGTCAAGGCCATCCTATCCTCTGATATACCCGTTATTGGATACGTCTACCCTCAGGCGTCACGTGCTCTGTCGGCTGGCACCTACATCCTTATGGGAGCAGATTATGCGGTGATGGCTCCATATTCGACCATCGGCTCCGCCCAGCCTGTCGTCGGCTCAGAGCCCACAAATGAGCCAAAGTACGTCAACGCCTTCAAAGCTGAGATGGTGTCCTACGCGTCACTTCACGGCAGGAACTCGTCTGTGGCTGAAAGGTTTGTCACAGAAAACCTGAACCTGCACGCTCAAGAGGCGAAGGAGCTTCAAGTCATCGATGCGGTCGAGCAGAATATGGACAGCCTATTGATGAACGCGAACGGCAAGACAGTAAAGAGAGGAGATCTGACCTTCACGCTTGAGACATACCCTTTCAGGTTGGTCTATTTCGATAAGCCAGTCAACGTGCAGATATTGGATTACGTTTCTGACCCACTGCTTTCAAGCCTTCTGTTGTCGATGGGCTTCATGGCGGTCCTCGTAGGCCTCTCCACTCCTGGAATAGGAGCTGAAGTTGCTGGTGCAATAATGATCCTCTTGGGGCTCATAGGATTCGGAATAAATGTAAACCTGGTTTCTGGAATACTGATAGTCTTCGGCATGCTCCTGTTCATCGTCGAACTCAAGAAGGGAACACATGGTGTGGCAGCCATATTTGGGACATTCACGCTGGCATTGGGCTTTGCTTTGACGATCTCGAATCCTTTCTCGCCAACTCTCGTGCAGCCAGAGTGGATCCTTCGAACACTCATCACCGTCGTCGCCGCCACCTTGACCGGCGGACTGATACTCACCTTCGTCATAGTCCGCGCTATCGCGGTAGTTTTACGTAAGAAGCCGGTCGACTGGCTTCCGACAGGCGAAGGGAGGACATTGGATCCGATAGGACCGAATAAGGTCGGCTTCATTCTCATAAATGGCGAATACTGGCAGGCCACAAGCGACGAGGAGATAGATGGGGACAATGTTGTGGTGGTAGTTGATAGGCATGGTAGGGTCTTGAAGGTGAAGAGAAAGCTCTAGGAAGGCCTTCGAAAAAGGGGTTGAGTTTATTCAGGGAAACAGTAGGAAGGATAAGTCGTTCACGTTCGTGCCAGTTGGCCCTGTGTAGATCAGGGAATCCACTGCCTTGAGGAAGGTGTTTGAATCGTTGTTTTCTAGGTACTTTAATGGAGAAAGGCCTTTTTCCAGCGCCCTGTCGATGGTCCTGCCGTCAACTATCGCACCAGCCGCGTCACTGTTGCCGTCTATGCCATCGCTGCCAACAGAGACGAAGATAACTTTGGGCAGGCCCCTAATTGAGAGGGCGACTGACAACGCCATCTCCTGGTTTCTGCCACCTCTGCCATTTCCTCTTAGGGTCACCGTGGTTTCGCCTCCAAGGAATATTGCACAGGCTGGTTTAAGGGGAAGATTTTGGGTTATGACCTGCTTCGCTATCGAGCCAATGACTTTTCCAACTTCACGTGCTTCACCCTCTAGGTAGGATGTAAGTATCATCGTCTTAACGCCAAACGATTCAGCCCTTTCGGCCATCGAATAGAGTGTCCTAGTGTTGTTGGCGACGATGACGTTAGCAACCTTCGCGAATATTCTGTCGTCAGGCTTAGGTGTGTCAGGGATCCTGCCTTCAAGCCCCCTAGCTATTCTGGCGGCTATGTTCTCTGGCACCTTTTCTGTTATATGATATTTATGGAAGAGCGCCATGACGTCCTCAAACGTGTATGGGTCAGGAGATGTAGGCCCTGACGCTATGGAGCTGAGATCGTCTCCAACAACATCTGATAAGATCAAGCTGACAACCCATGCAGGATATATATGTCGCGCAAGCTGCCCACCCTTCACGCCTGAAATGTGCTTTCTTATGCAGTTGATTTCTTGAATTGTGAGACCTGCCGCGAGCATCAGCTTCGTCATCTCCTGTTTGTCTTCGAGAGTGATGTCTTGGGCTGGATAGGTGAACAGCGCTGAACCTCCGCCGGATATCAGGCATATTACGAGGTCGTCAGAGGCCAGACCTCCTGTGAGCTGAAGTATTTCTCTGGCCGAGTCCACGTTAAGTTGAGTTGGCACCGGATGTGTGCCTTCAAGCAGCCTTATCCTCTTCAAGCCAGAATCTTTCACCGACCCCTTTGGGACTATGATAGCTCCAGAGTCAATCCTGTCTCCAAGAGACTCTTCACAAGCCAGGGCCATCTGATAGCTTGCCTTTCCAAAGCCGACAACCACCTTTCTCCTTCGGGCTTGGATCTGATCCGACATTCTCGACAGAGCTTCGATCACAGAAGAATATGGGTTGGAGGCTCTAAGACCTTCTTCAACGATCTCAAGAGCCATCTTCTTGGGCTCAGTGTCTGCGACCACATTCCAGTTCGTGATCTTCCTAGAAGCCATACATTTGACTTCAAACCTAGCTTTTAAAAATATTATGTCTCCCAAAAAGATCTCCGCCCCTTCCATGACATTTTCCCTCTATGACCTTCAAAAAGGGTATCCGACATCGTATAGAACCCTAAACATGCCAAATCACTCTTGGGAAAGCTTGCGTGAGAGAGAAGAAAAAGATTAATAGGCCAAAACTGCCTTAGCCTCCAACATGGGCTGATGGCAGATGGCAGTCTACGTCCTCGTTCACGGAGCCTGGCATGGTGGCTGGTGCTGGCGCAAAGTCGCAAATCTTCTTCGTTCAAGTGGAGACGAAGTCTACACACCCACTCTTACGGGTCTCGGCGACAGACATCACCTACTGAATCGAGGAGTCAACTTGGACACACACATACTCGATGTTGTGAACCTCTTGGACTACGAAGACTTAGAGGATGCGATACTCGTCGGCCACAGCTACGCGGGAATGGTCATAACAGGAGTAGCGGACAGGGCGCCTTCAAGGCTCAAGCATCTCGTTTACCTGGACGCATTCCTACCCGACGACGGTCAATCGATATCCGACCTCCATCCCGGCTTTGTTGCAAAGCTCAGGCAGATCGCAAACGAGAGAGGAGAAGGGTGGCTTGTGCCATTTCCAGAAGAAGTCGTGAACCCAAGAGGAGGACCACTCTATGGTATCTCAGATGCAAATGTTCTAAGATGGCTGAAGGAAAGGCTGAAACCTCATCCTCTCGCCTGCTTCGAGCAGAAGGTCCATATCTCCAATCCTGAAGCCTTCAGGCTAACCAAGTCCTATATCTGGTGCTTTGTTCGGCAGGGAGTAAGAGCCGAAAATTGGGGCTTCTTCAGAGAAGCAAGAAAGGCTAGAGAGTTAGGTTGGCGGATGTATGAAGTCGAATCCGACCACGATGTCATGATGACGGCGCCTGAAGAGCTCTCTAGCCTCTTGAGCAAGATGAGGTAGGACCATTCTCTATCAGTAACCAAAGAGCGTTGAAAATGCGAGATTGGAATTCAATGGGATTGGTGGTAACATCTCACAACTGGCATGTAATGGACCACCTTCACCCTATCATATCTCTTAGAAAGCTGATCGATACAACGGCAGCATCTCTCGAATTGGGTCGAGGCAGGCATTCCACAGAATACCAGCCATCATATCCAACCTTCTTGAGAGAGCCTACTATGCTTTCGAAGTCTATGTGCCCAAATCCAGGTGGAAGACGGTTGTTGTCTGAAAACTTGACATGCCAGATCTTTTCCCTAGCGTGCAATATAGGTCGCTCGTAGTCTCCTTCTTCAATATTCATGTGGTAGGTGTTGATCAGTATTCCGGTCTTCTCTAGCTCCAACCTTTCTATCAGGTCATAGGCTTCAGCGACGGTGTTCAAGTATCCAGTCTCGTAGTGGTTGAGGGGCTCGATCAGGATCTGGACGTTCAGGTCTCTCGCCTTCTTGTCCAGGATCTTCAATGCCGCGTGAAGCCATATGTTTGACTTCTCATCTCTCATGTTACCGCCTCTTATCAAGCCGATTATCAGTGGAGCGGAGAGGACGTCGGAGACTGAAATGCCTGACATCATGATGTCCAAGGCCCTAGCCTTCACCGCCGAATTTGTGTTCGTCAGGTAATAGTTTAGATGAGTGTAGTAGTGGTCTGTCGCTAGCCCGCTGATGTTGATCCCATAGCTTTCCACAATATTCTTCACTTCCTTGACCAAGACGTCCATGTTGAACATCAAGGGGATCATGATACCGTGATAGCCTGACTCCTTCAAGAATGATATGGCAGCCTCGAAGTCCTTCCGTTCATTTAAGTCCTTGTCGATGTTTCTCACGTGATATCCAAAATGTTCAGAAACCATGTAGCTGTATTTGGGCAAGTCAATCGTCGAATAGGCGTTCGCGTCGCATATAAATATTAGGCTGATATCTCTGAGCTTTTTCACTCGAGAATGTAAGATAGATTTGTCGGGTGGCTTACAAAAAATATATAATAGCCGCCCATCCAACTATCTCGAACTAAAATGGCTTCAAGCAAGATTATAATAGAATTTGTGGGAGTTGGAGCGGTCGAAGGTGAGCTACATGATAAGATGAGCCCGAAGACCTATGAGGCTTTTCTTAAGAAGATACCTTTCAAGTCAGAGGCGAACACATGGGGAAAAGAAGTATACTTTAGCACACCGATTTCGATTTCTTCAGAGAATGGGAGGAAGGAGGTTGAAGTCGGAGATATAGGCTACTGGCCGCCTGGCAGGTCCATGTGCCTGTTCTTCGGCCCAACGCCAGCTAGCAGCGGCAGCAGACCTGTGGCAGCTAGCCCGGTCAACTTGATCGGAAAGATAACGGGGAAGATCGAGCTGCTGGAAAAAGTCAAGGATGGCGTTGCAATAACAGTCAGACTAGCATGACATGAGTAGACTCGACGAACGCGAAAAGATATATTTGTCTGACTCATGGGATAGGATAGGAGAGTGATTGATTTGGCGAAACCAAAGGTTGTTATGACAAGACGCATACTTGAACCTGGCATCTCGATAATAGAGAAAGAATGCGATCTATATTTGAGAGATAAACCGGAGCCGCCTACCAGACAAGAGCTGCTAGAGATGGTCAAGGACGCGGATGGGCTACTGTGTCTCCTGACAGAGAAGATAGACAAGGAAGTCTATGACGCCGCAAAGAAGCTTCGTGTCGTGAGCACGATGAGCGTCGGCTACGACCACGTCGACGTCCCCGAGGCGACGAAGAGGGGAATATATGTGTGCTATACTCCGGGTGTGCTCACCAACGCGACAGCGGACTTCGCCTGGACACTGATAATGGCAGCCTCAAGAAGGCTTGTCGAAGGCGACAAATATGTTAGAGAAGGAAAGTGGGTTATCACTTGGGCGCCGGATATGCTACTCGGCTACGACGTCTACGGTGCCACATTGGGTGTAGTCGGAGTCGGAAGGATAGGCCAGGCTGTCATCGAACGCTCAAGAGGCTTCAACATGAAGGTATTATACTATGATGTCGTGAGAAGACGAGATCTGGAAGAGCAACTGGGCATCGAATACTGCGAGATGGACGATTTGATGAGGAGAGCGGATATTGTCACCATCCACGTCCCGAGGATGAAGGAGACGATAGGGCTAATAAACGAGAGAAACCTCAGGCTCATGAAGCCTTCAGCGATACTCGTAAACACTTCAAGAGGGGGGATCGTGGACGAGAAAGCCCTCTATAAGGCGCTGAGCGAGCACTGGATCTTCGCGGCAGGCCTGGACGTCCACGAGAAGGAGCCCACAACCATCGACAACCCCCTGTTGAAACTTCCCAACATCGTCGTAGCACCACATATAGCGAGCGCAACCCATCAGTCAAGATCAAAGATGTCAGAGCTTGCAGCTGTAAACCTTATCAAGGTGCTCAAGGGAGAAGAGCCTCCAGCACTCGTAAACCAAGAAGTGAAGAACATAAGACCCCTCAGCCAGGTGAAGATGATCTAAGATGGGTTTCACGGTGGAAGTCAAAAAAGGCGGCTTAAGCTTCTATTCGAGGCTTCCATGGCAACTCGGTATCGTCCTCTTCATGGCCTACCCCTCCCTCCAAAAGAGCGAGGACGAACTTGAGAGAGGACTCAAGTTCCTGACCGCAGACAGCTTCTTTGACAGGCTCGAAATAAACAAGTTCAGCGAAGAAGGATGGAAAAAGATCAGGACATATGCAGCCGGACTCAATATAGCGAGGGGCTTTCAGCCGGATATACTTGCTGGCTCAAGAAACCTTTCATCACCCGACGAATCTGTAAGAATAGAGACAGTCAACTACGTGAAAAGCGAAATAGAGACAGAGGCTAAGAGGGGAGTTAGAGAGTTCGCGTTATGTTCCGGTCAGATGCCATCGGACCTGAAGATTGGGAGAAGACAGATCGTCAAATCGCTGAAGGAAATTGCTGAACATGCTTCGAAATATAACGCTGTAGTTTCGCTGGAAACGTTCGACGTGGACAAGGACAAGAGACAGCTTGTTGGCCGAATAGGTGATGCCGCACAGATAATAAGGGAAGTCAGAGAAAGCGACGGTAACATCTACTTGATGTGGGACCAAAGCCACGCACCACTCTTGGGTGAAACACATGAAGCCATAAGAGGATACTCTGACATCCTCGGCGTTGTACATATTGGCTGTGGACTGCAGACACAGGAGGGCTTAAAGGACTGGCATCCAGTTTACCACACAAAAGGAGCTTTGAATGATGAGAGAGACCTCGCAGACCTATTCAAGGTCCTACTGGATATAGGGTATAGGGGACCTGTCACAGCAGAGGTTCGACCTCAAGAAGGACAGACATCAGAAGAGATCGTGAACAGCGCCAAAGGAGCAATATACGCAGCCTACTCGCTTCTGGCTAAGAGCTGCATCTAGAAGAAGCCGCTCAAAGAATTCGGCTGCACGAGGCAACCTCAAAGATTCATCGACTGCGTTTAAAGTGAGCGACTGTGGCATATGAGTACAATGCGATGTCAAAGATGATCGAGATCCTATCGGAGTGGGCTAGAAAAGATGATGTAGAAAGAATACTTGAAGTCCACTTGGAGGTGGGAGAATACCTATTGACCACTACGAAGAACATTAGATCAAATTTCAAGCTTCTATCAAAGAATACAGTCGCAGAGGGGGCGAAAGTGTATGTGAGGAAAAGGAGGGGTGCAATGGCCTGCCTCAACTGCGGCTACATAGGTAGAGGAAAGAAGGCTCTAAATATACGGAAGGGGATAAAGGTTCCCTCACTGACATGCCCAAGATGCGGGGGTACAACGAAGATAGTTCAAGGCAGAGAGTATGTGATCAGCAGGATCAAATTCAAGAGAAAGGGATCAGATTCAGCCGAAGAAGCCCTTTACGATAGTTGAGACCATTTCGGTTATCGGCGCAGGATATATTCCGATGACGATCGCCAAGAGAACCATAAGCAGTATCGGATACAGCATCCTCCAGTCAGGATCACGTACACCAGAGTACCTGTCAGGCAACTCACCATAGAACATTCTCCTTATCGTCCACAGGCCATAGCCTGCGGTCAAGACCGACAATACGACTCCAGCCACCACCGTAGCCAGCTTGACCGTGTCCAGGGGGTTAAAGCTCGTGAAGAAGGCGCCCGCGAAGACAAAGATTTCACCCCAGAATCCTACAAGAGGGGGGACTCCAGCGAGCCCCAAGAAGCCAACGAGAGTCGATATCGTTATCAGAGGCATCTTCGACGCCAACCCTCTTATTTCACTTATCTTTCTGGTCTTCAGGTCGTGCATGAACACTCCAGATACCATGAAGAGGGCAGCCTTGCTCAAGCCATGGCTCACATATATCAGGAAAGCGCCTGAGACACCGATTATCGACGAAGATGCGATACCGAAGAGCATATACCCCATCTGGCTTATACTCGAATATGCGAGAAGCCTCTTTATATCCTCTTGAGCAAACGCCATCATACCACCGTAAGCCATCGTTATAACAGAGAGGAGAAGAAGAGAGTACATGAAGTTCTTGTCGAAGGCTATCATCGGGAACGAGGTGTAAAGTATCCTTATCGCCGCATATCCGCCAATCCCTATCATCGCAGGCGAAAGCAGCGCACTTATCGGCGTCGGAGCTTCAGCGTGGGCGTCAGGTAGCCAGGTGTGCAGGGGAAAGATAGCCATCTTCACAAAGAGCCCAATCAGGATCATCGCCGCTATCACAGAAAGGATCGTGGGGGGCAGTTGGCTGCTTACTCTACCAACCTGGAAGATGTCGAAGGTTCCAGTCAACATGTATGTGGCACCTATGCCGGCCAAGAGGATTACAGCACCAACTTCAGTGAACATGAAATACTTGAAGGCAACCTTCGCCTTATCACCTGTACCCCAGATGCCTATAAGAATCCATGAGGGGATAAGCATCAGTTCGAAGAAGAGAAAGAATATGGCTAAGTTTGTTGACAGGACGGTCCCAACCATCCCGGAAAAGTATAGAAGGTATAGTGCGTTGTAGAGCTCAAGGTTCTCTTCTTTCTCCATATATTTTATCTGGTAAACTGAGATGGCCGCGGACAGTAAAGTGATTGTAAGAGCTGTCACAGAGCTGAGTCCGTCGAGGAGGAGAGTGAAGTCTCCTACGAGCGGAGCCCACCTGTATGATTCCGTAAGCCTGAAGCCGACGTTTGGAAGATTGGCTGTTTCAGCCAAAAG
>Ga0129301_1001255_pt1 | contig 12625 bp, 8 predicted proteins | sample ConPoolayeHmetaG_FD_94489 | JGI IMG/M metagenome (GOLD analysis project Ga0129301, IMG submission 94489) | Hot spring microbial mat communities from California, USA to study Microbial Dark Matter (Phase II) - Cone Pool mat layer H metaG ...
ACTCGTGGGGCGTTAAGATTTAAGAGAATATTGCGCTAAACGGCTTAGAACAGTATGCCTGTGTTCAGCGCGCGCTTAAGCTATGAGGCTAAACCATTCCTCAGGCTAGAGGCCGGTTGGGGTGACTCAGCGTGCGCTTTTCCCAAGGAGGGTTACGCATGAAGAGTTAAACTCATTAGTTGATAAGGCTGCTGCAGACTGCAAGTTCATCCTTGTCCTGCTCTTCCTTAAAAGTCTTGAAATTTTTCTTGAATGGTTATTTTTTGAATTAACCTGCTTAAACCCTGCAAGATTTCATTTGGCTGATGCAGCGCCCGGATTAAAAAGAGAGTTAGTATGTTCACTAAAAATGCCTCTTCCACCTTTTCTGAACAACGAGAAATCGCTGACATCCTTTCAGCCGTTGATGAAAAGCTCGAAATTGAAAGAGGTGGAAAAGCAAAATTGGAGAGAATCAAGCATGGCTTAATGGGTGCGCGCGTTGTTTTCATGAAGACGGAGGTTTGTTGCCGCATATCAATGGGGTTGATGCGATATTCTATCTAGAATAAAGTATCCTAAACTGTTTTTGCTCGCTTCGAGTTACGTGATAGCATACTTCTTATTTGGCGGCAGATCCTATGCTCCTCTACACGATACTTTGGTTTTGCTAGGATATTTTGGAACTTTTCTAGCAGGATTTTTTTATGCTTACGCATTTACTGCAGCACCGGCCGCCGCTGTGCTACTAATACTTGCGAAGGAGCAAAACCTGTATTTGGCAGGATTTATTGCAGGTCTTGGCGCTTTGTTGGGCGATTTAGTTATCTTTCATTTTATAAGACATAGATTTAGTGACGAAGTGCAAAAACTCTCAGGGGAAAAATCTTTCTGTACGCTCAGAAAAAGATACCTGGTTCTCTTCGAAAATATCTGCTGGCGTCCTTATCAGGGTTTCTTATTGCTTCCCCTCTTCCCACTGAAATTGGTGTTGCATTGATGGCTTCACTGAAAAGCATATCGGCGAGAAGATTTTCCGTTGTAGCATACTTCTTACACACCAGTGCAATTTTCATAATCCTTCTAATTGGCAGTATCATTTAACACCATGCTTAGAACCTGCTTTTAGTGGCCCCAGAGGGCTTTGAAAGCTCTTCGTCAACCTATGGGAAACGCGGTGATGCTGAGTTTCTCGTTTCTACAAAAATTCCGAGAATTTAAACGAGTTTTAAACCTATTCCACAAGCCCCCAATAGAAACTACTTTTCCTCTGTTTTGCTTGTTTTAATGCTCTTCTCAGCAACATTTCTATACGAGGCCGATAGTTGGCTGCAAGTGTCACCTGTTTCCGCTTTCTAGCGCGCTAAAGCAAGAACGACGACACTCCAAGCTGTTCAAGTAGTTTCAGGTGAACAAAAAGAACTTTTCGGTTAAGTCGATTTGCCACATCATTTCTCTCGGATTTAAGAGAAAATCGCGCGCTACCCTGATTCTGCCTATCTTTTCCTCAAAATCCGATTTCTGGTTTAAGAGTGGTCTTTTAACCATATTGCGGGCTTTCAGACGCTAATATCATATTTTCTCTATGACTGAGAAAATTTTATAAACAATTGTCTCAACAACTATTACATTATGAAAGAAGCAAGGGTGAGAAGCTACATCGAAGACTGGTACACGAAAAATCTCCCACCCCTAGTGGAAAGAGAGCTCTCCGTAAAGCCGGTAAAAGACAAGGTTATTTCAATAGCAGGGCCTCGGAGGGCGGGTAAAACCTTCTATTTCTACCAGCTGATGAGGGGGAATAAGGAAAGCTGTCTCTACCTAGATTTTGAAGACTCCGCTTTGATAGACGTTAAGTTTGATGAGGTGCTGGATGTGATAAACCTCTTCACCGAAACAACTGGCAGGGTTCCAACGGATATCTTTCTAGACGAGGTTCAAAGGGTAGAGAAGTGGGAAACCATGGTAAGAACCCTCTTGAATAGAGGGGGTTATAGAATTTTTGCTACGGGCTCCTCCTCCAAGCTCTTAAGCAGGGAAGTGGCTACTCAACTGAGGGGGAGGTCTTTAACCTATCTTCTGTTCGGCTTTTCGTTCAGAGAATTTCTAAAAGCCAAAGGAGTTGAGTTGGAGGAAGTCCTAAGCGGGCTGGAGAAAGCAAAAATAAGGAACTTGTTGAGAGAATTCCTTGAATTCGGCAGCTTTCCGGAAATCGTGTTGAAGGAGGATAAGGAGAAGATTTTGAAGGAGTATCAGGACACGATTTTCTTTAAAGACTTTGTGGAAAGACATGAACTTAAAAGCCTTGAAGTGGCAAAGTTCGTTTTTTCTCAAGTACTTCAAAGTTTCTCGCACGAGTTTAGCGTAAATAGGCTTGTAAACCTGCTTAAGTCGAACAGTATAAGAATGGGGAAAAACACCGTCTACGATTACGTTGAAAAATTGCAGGATACGCTGGCCGTTTTCTTTGTTAAAAAATACTCGGAAAAAATCTCTCTGAGGGAATCTTGGCCAAGGAAGGTTTACATATGCGATACGGGGATTTCAAAGGCAGTCCGGTTTTCAGAGGATTTTGGAAGGCTGATGGAGAACATTGTATTTATAGAAGAGATGAGGAAGATAAATGATAATCCTTTGCTTGAAATCTTTTACTGGAAGGATCGTCAACAAAATGAGGTGGATTTCGTCTTGAAGGAGGGTCAAAAAATTAAACAACTCATCCAGGTTACTTATGCCAATGGTAGAGATGAAATCGAGAGACGCGAGATAAGGGCGTTGCTTAAGGCCGGTGTAGAACTCAGATGCAAAGATTTACTCGTAGTAACTTGGGGTTATGATGATGAATTAGAAATTGAAAATGAAAAAATTAAATTCACTCCACTATGGAAGTGGTTGATTACGCGCAGAGAATAAAAAGCACGCGCTTCATCGGAAGCTGGTTCAAATAGTATTCTATACTTGCCCACCCTTATCCGCTAATGTTTCATTCTCCCCCACAGTCTAATGTTAGCCTTTTCGAAAAACCTTCACCTTGAAGAATAGCCGCAACATTTCAAGCTAAACCGTACTTCTCAGACATTTTTCCAAGGAGGATTTCAACTGTTTCAAGGCTTGATGTTGAAGTTTGAATGAAAACGCCTTTAGGCGATATTTGGCTTAAAACAGGTATTATTTTAGATATTGGGATCCCGGGTATTTGAAGAAGCTTCCCAGCCTCCTGTATTTTCCTATACAGTGGAACCCAGCAGCTTTCACCCGGATCCGGGTTTCCGGCTCCAGGGACCCATTGTACACCGTTGAGCTCGCTTATGCTTAGAAGCCTGTCAAGGTGGGGGAGTTCAAGAGGCCCGTCTAAATGCCAGAAGCTCCTTTCGAAGAATCTGCATTCTTCCTCCACCAGTGGGAGTATGAATTCGTTGAATAGTTTAGGTGAAAGGTATACGCTGAAGTCGCATTGAAGTATGAATGACTTGCGTTTGCTCCATAGTGTAGCCCAATTCGAAAAACCGTAAACATCCGTAGCTATGATGTCTGAGATTCTTTCAAAACAGTGGAACCAGATTTGATGCAAACGGTTTAAAACCATCTTAATTTTAGACGGCTCGTAGAACATGTCTTTAACCAGTTTTAAGGCACCGCCTCTAAGGTGGGCTAGACTGGTGGCCACGTCTAAAAGGTCTGTGAAGGCGACTATTGCCTTGTCTCTGCACATGGTTGAAGCCTTCTCGGTGCATTCGATTACGTAACGCCACCATTTATTCCCCGGGTTCAATTCGGCGTTTAAAAGGTCGTCTAGGGAGAATGAGCCTTTAAACCAGGAGGTTCCTGACTCGGGTTTGAAATCTACATCAGAGCCTAGGAAGGCCGATAGAGCACCAGGCCCGATGTTTACCCACACGTTCGGATAGGCTTCACACATGAATAATGTTTTGGAGAAGTATTCGAACATAGCGGTTAAAGCCTCCTCTGGAGGAAACCTCATAAAAGCCCAGCTTAAGGTTAAATAGTAATCGTTAATATCTACATTAGGCGGTATGTACGTTAAATATATTAATGGTCTACTTAGCTCACCCTCCCACCAAGCCTTGTATGTCTCAGAAACCCTTTCCCAATCCTCCTTATAGAGTAGAGTTTTCAAATTACTACCGCTTAGCGTGCACTGGTTATTTAAAAAGCTTAGCCGAGCGCGCGAGATTCTCCAAAATTTTCCCGGATAGATTACGCGCACGTATAAATATTAGCCTAACACCTTCATCAAGGGAAACATGCCGCCTCAAACCGAGCACCGTACATTCTACCTAGAATTAACTAATTCTAAACTATTGGGGCGCACCGCCAACCTGTTTTAACCAGTTTAAAAAGTGAAACTATTTTCCGCACTACTTTGATGTAAAGACTGTTAGGATAGTAGCTGTTTAAGCTCTAGGATTTCTATGCCTTCTATTTCACCCATGTCTTTCTCGGGCACTATGAAGCATCTTTGGAAGTTTGTGAGGTTTAGTTTTTCCGCAAGGACGGATGTTTTCCCCTTGAACTTTATTGCATCAGACCGATCTATTTTCCCCGTTTTACATTCGAAGAAAATCGTTTTTCCTTCACCGATAGCTATTGCGTCTACTTCATTCCCCTCTCTGTCCCAGTATGATCCGATTTTATATTCGTGAAGTTTCTTTGAAAGAACGGATAGACATATTTTTTCAAAAACCCTGCCTACGTATTGTTGTAACCCCTCAATTATGCGTTTCAAGACGTATTCTTCCTGCCTTAACTCTATAAACGGAACGTTTGGACGGATAAACCTCATGTAGAAATGGAGGAAGTTATCCCTGAACTTGTACCTCGGTATCCCCCTTCCTATTACGCTTGCTTCGCGCTCTATCAGGGTTAATTTCTCGAGGATGAGCAAATACTTCTTCAATTGATTCCTCTCTAAGCCGGTGTAATCCGATATCTCTTTTAGGGTTGTCTTCCCCATGCTTACCGCCTCGAGTATCTCAAGGTACCTCGAAGAATCCCTTAACTCAGTTGACAATAGCCTTTCAACCTCCTCGTATAGAGGCGCTCCCGGGCTCAGGAACATGTTCCTGATGTTTTCCTCCACCGCCTTGGTTCTTTCATACAACATTAGGTAGTGCGGAGTCCCTCCCCAAATGGAATATATCTTTATGATTTCTTCCTCCCCCTTCTCGCTGAACATTTCCCTCACGGTTTCATAGTCGAATCCGTTTAATCTGATTACCCTCGTCGCCCGCCCGTAGAGCGGGCCAGTGTAGCTGATGTCTCTCTCTATCATCCCGATCGTTGAACCGAGCAGCATGAGTTTAACCCGGCTTTTCCTCGCGCTCGCATCCCAATGATACTGTATTCTGGGCGAGAGCTTCTTCGAAATCCTTTGGTACTCATCTAAAACCAAAATTTTGTTCCCTCTACCAAATTCCAAGAAGACGTACTCCAAGAAATCGTCTAGGGAGGTGAAAGTCCTGCCCATGGCCCTTGAGGCGTTCGTCAGGAATTCCCTAATGCTTGAGCTCCCGACGTAGATGTAGGCGCCGGGATGTTGCTCAAGGAGCTTTTTCGAGAGCACGGTCTTCCCTATCCTCCTCCGACCGTAAAGGATGATTAGCTCGGCCCTCCTCGAGGAAACTGCCTCCTCTAAGGCTGAGAGCTCTGCCTTCCTATCGTAAAATGGTATACTCACGGGTATTATACTCATGAGTATACTCTATATAAACTTTTAGAAAAACTGAAAGCAACGTAGACGCTGGTTCTTAAGCCTGAAACCTCCAATAATAATGGAGAATAGGCAGGAGGGCCTACTTGATCATGATGTACTTATCTCGGATGTGCCGGAAGCCTTCTCCGAGGATGAGGAAAAACGAATTAAGGCGGAGGTTGAAAAATACTCTTACAGCAGACCCTAGGGAGAAACATTTTCAGTATTCGTTTACAATTCTTGCAGAGCGCTTCAGCCGGTTTCACGAACAGCATAAAAGGATTATGGAGTTTCCTAGATATCGATGTGGGCGACTTCATATCCTTCCTCTACGGTGCAATAGTCCACAATCTTTACAGGGTTGCTGGGAAGAGGCCTTAAAGGATGCATGCGCGCTACAAACTTTTTGTTTTATAGAAACGGTTTTCCCGGGGGAAAGTAGGAATGATAGAGTATGCTTAAACTTTTCTACGCCCGTTTAAAATATTTAATTTTACTTAGGCATTTTTCTGATGCAGTGTTTTTGTCTTCCTGAGCTTTACTTGCAGTATCCCGTTAACATACTTCTCGTCTTCCAGTGTTAGGCCCCTTGGCACCCGTATCCGTTTTAAAAAGTTTCCCCCTCCCTTCACCTCCAACATGCCCCCGACAATTTTCACTTTCACCTCTTCAGCTGGACCGGGCACCTTCGCCGCAAAGGTTATTTTTTCATCCTCCTCGATAAGGTCGTAGAACCATTCGTATTCCTCTGAAGACTGGGCTTTATACCCCTCAAAAATCCTTTTGGCCTCAACCAACCAGAATATTAAAGCCACAGCCGCAATGGTTCCGATGATAACGCCCAATACTCCTCCTTTCAGTTTAAAGAGCACTATTAGGAGTATGACTGCAACAGCTATGCCTACAATCGTCAGCACGCTTCTCAGAAGCTCGTCCGGCTTTTCTCCTCCCTGCTTCAAGGCCACATCCCTATTCGAGCTCAACCGTTATGAAATGGAGCTCAACCACTTCTTCGACACGCACCAAGATCCCGATGTTCACCTCCCCATCTATATACCACACGAATACTCTTTTAACTTGATGAACACGGCATATCTCTAGAAGCTTGTTAAGAAACGGCTGGATTTCAACCCAGTCCTCTTCATAAACGTATCTAGTTTTCCCGTAATGGAAGGAGACGTCAGGGTTGACAGCTGTAGGCACGAGTACTGTTAAGCCTGCTTCCTCAAACACCTCCACCAGTCTAGCAATCCTTTCCTCCTCACTTTTTTCAGGCGTTGGCGGAGGTATTTCGACTCCGGCGATTTTCGCTAGGAACGCTCTGAAGCTTTCTTCAACCGTGGAGCCCAGACCTACGTAGTATTCGCCGGTGAAGTCAGCCCCCACGGTCGCAATGGTTCCGAGCTGGGTTACAACACCGCCTCCGGGAGCCGTGTAAACCGGTATGAAGAAAACATCGTAGTCGCCAATCCTGTAGAAGATCTGGTTTCCCACGCGGGGATTTCGTAGAAGAGTTTTCAACGCGGCGTAATCCGGGTTTCTTTCCAATGCTTCGTTTATAGCGGTTGGGCCTAAAAGCTTGGTCTCCGCCTCAAGAGGCACCTTGTAGAAAAACATCTCGCCGGTGTGCGGATAGTCGTTTCTAACCACCATATATCCGGCAAGGTTTTCCCCCAATGCTCCCCTTAGCTCAAGCGACAGTATTCCTATAAACTCCAGTTTTTCGAACCCATGGGGCTGGGCCATGATGTAATAAGTGTCTAGACCACTGGGCACGACGAAGAACTCCTTGGCTGCGATGAAGACTGAGGGGTCGGTGACATGGTAGAAATTGTACATGGAGATCCTCCACTCGAAGAGTTCCTCAGGATACCTGATCTGAGTCTTAAGCCATTCAGGCACATTCGTGGAAACGTATTCGCTGTAAACAAGTTTGAATAGTTGGCTGAAATAGTCTTCACCGGTAATTATCAGCCGGATATCCCCATGGTAGATATCAATTAAAGCATACCCCACAAGCCTTCCCAAGTAGTTTCCACGGCTCCACGGCACTTTCCCAGCGTCTAGAAACACCATGAGGGGCATTATCCAGAAGGTTTGTCTACCATCTGTAACCGGCCACATATCCACGCGTTGCCCCCCGATTTCATACTGGAAGTAGGGGAAGAGCAGCTGCATGCGTTCATAGACATCCCTGTACCTGAGAACCCTCATCGTTGTCGTAGGATATGAAAGGAGAAAATTGGGCTCGAAGAACCAGCTTAGAGGCGGAGAGATGTCTACTCCGCCCTTACCATCGTAGAAGTAGCCCCCTACTTCATCGCTCACTGTTCTTCCAACGGGGTATGCGACCCATGTTTTCTGAAACAGCCCTCCCTCTCCATAGTATATTCTCCTCTGTGGAAAGAACTTAGCGGCATCAATGATTCTTCCCGTGTGAGCATCAAGCATGAGGAAGCCGTTAGGCACATGCGTGTAAACGAAATGGGTGGCGTACCATCGGTCTTCCTGCCGGACAGTCTGAGGCAAAATAAGATCCATTGAAGCACTCCAGTAGAGCGTCCCGTTGAAACGGAGGATGTCTGCATCCGCGAAATCTATATAGGGTATCAAACCTATCTCCGGTCTTAATTTGTCAAATGAGGCTTGCTGGTCCCAGAGGCGTACTTTTTCCAACATCCCCTTATTTTTCTTAACATAGTCATCGATCTGACTGGGATGAATGGATGATAAGCCAAACTCATACGGCATCTCTATTATCTTGTCCAGCTCTGCAAGATGCCTGTTCACGGAAATGGCTTGAGAAATATACGGGCCAAGCATCTCAAGCTTCCTCACGTTCGCAATAGTGTTGTTAAACACGATTATGGAGCCGACGGCTAAAGCGATCATGACCAGAATAAGTGGGCGGAGGTATAGTTGTCGTCCTCGATACCACGGATACACCCCCATCGCGTCTTTCCTCTTATCCATGAGAGCAAAAACAGCTAGAGCAACACTAGCAATGGCAAGCCCCAAAACCAGGTACTTGGTATTATAATCAATGAAGGAAGTGAAGAAGCCGGTAAACATAAACCATGAAAGAAAGACTGCGGCAAGGGCCTGTATAGTCAGCGTAACCCTTCTTGGGCTGGACATGCTTAAACCCCAGACATAAGTCGAGACTAAGGGCGAAACTATGCGGACAATGTGAGTCGCCGCCACGAGTAGTATTAAGCGCATCCAGAGGGCGCGGAGCAATGGCGGAGCCAGAAGCGTCAGCATCGGGATTAAAGGTATAACGTTTTCTTCAGCGTAGGCCATATTCATCGGGGGAGTATAGAAGGGAAGACTGAACAGCCTAGGGAATGCTTCGATATTCGGGTTCCAGCCCATCATGATGGCGTTAACGGCCATGCCGAACGTTATGTTCGCAAAGAAGACCATTCCGAGCAAAACTTTCGTAACCTGCCAGACTAGAAACTTCAGGGGCCGCATTTTGAAGCCTTCGAAGTCAGGCAATACTGGAGGAGCAGTTTCACCTACACTTAACGAACGTATTAGCTTAATCGCAAGACTGATGAACCACCAGGTTATTGATCTTCTGTTTTTAAAATCAACCCTAAACAGGGCCAGTGAAGCAAGAACAAGCCCGCTCAGCAGGCCGAAGTATAATGGTCTGAAGAATAGTTCTCCGAATTCCGAGAGATTAAGCCAAAAAACTATGATTTCACGCCCGAGAAAAACAATTAGAACTGTAATAACAACTAGAATTAAGAGTAGCTGATACATTAAGCGCATTTCATACCTTAGAAACGAAACCGGTATTTAAACTTTGGTAGCTAGAGAAAGGTTACGCGCGCTTCAAGATACTCGAGCTCCTTCTCGGAGGAGGATGCGCCCCGGGCGCTCAATACTCTCATCTGCAAATCAGGCGGAATCTTTATCTAAAACGGTGCGAATACTCCGATGAACACGAGCCAAGCGAGTAGTGTTTTAGCCACTAGGCTTAGAATAATGTAGACTCTTTCGCCGTATAAGTAGTCTTTCCATCGTCCAACGCCTTTGTATTGAAGAACCATGTTTAAAGCGAAGATGTTGAAAACAATGAAGCATACGAAGAAAATTGCGTAAACAAATGCAGGCGGATTCGTGCCCGTAGAAGTGATTGCTGAAACAAAATACGCGAACATTACAATCCATGGGACTCCCGGAAATACACCCGAGAATAAACGGTGTCCAATTCGTTTTCTCCGTGCTCTGATTTATCAACTCCATTAGATATCCAAACATGATCATCATTGCATTTAGCACAAAGATCATTACAAGTGACCAGAAATCCCAAACTCCAACAAAGGTTGCAATGAGCACGATCATTATTGAGCTGGAGAAAGCATATTCATACCAGCGGTAGGGGTTCATTCCTTTTTTCAAATTCTCAACATAGTCTTTGTTTTTTGGATAAGCGATTAAGAAATGGGCTAATGCTGAAATAAGCGGAAAAGAAGCAACCATCGCGCCCAAGTAACTTGCCGTGAAAAGTATTTGAGGGTTTGGCAAAACCTTGAAGGGCATCTGGCTAATGTCGAACTTCAAGTAGAACGTGTATACGGGTTGATTCCACTCCAATAGAACACCGAGAGACAACATTAAAATGCCAGTTATCAGATGCAAAATGCCTGCTGCTATGTTTATACGTTTCAAGTGGCTAAATGAAATTGGCGATTTAGCAATTATCTCCCGTCTCTCTTTATAGTTCGTAAATAACCTATTCAAGGAAGGGGTTGATATATTTTTTCCGAATTTCTACAAACTTTAGCGCGCGCTCTAGCTTAAACAGGTTTTTGAGCCGCCTACTCCTAATAGCAAGCTTTTAGTACCGCTTTATCTATGGCTGGTGGAGCTTGAGCGGTGAGACAGCAGCCTACGGCCTCAGCCGGTGTACTCCGGCATTGGGGCCTAGGAAGCAGAGCATGGTTGGCATATTCGGGTGGTGTTTCAGATGGTGAAATGCGAGGTTTGCGGCGCGGAACTAATTCTGCCTTTCACCTGCTCTTACTGTAAGGGTACTTTCTGCTCCTACCATAGGCTTCCTGAATCACACAATTGCCGAATGCTAAACCTGGTGAAGATGCAAAGACAAACATACAGCGAGGCCCCCATTATATATAGTGAGACCCCTCCTCCGCCTAGGCGCAGGCTTAGAATATCGAGGATCACCAGTAGGACTGAGGTTACGCACCTGCTGGTCGCATGGGTTGTTTTAACGGTATGTTTCTCCATCACATATGTCCTCAACCCTAGTTCAATATTGCCGCTTATTCTTATCATCTACCTGATCGTTGTCGGAACAGGGTTCGTATCGCACGAGCTGGCGCACAAGTTTACTGCCCAGAGATACGGCTACTGGTCTGAATTCAGACTGTGGCCTATGGGGCTTGCCGTTGCTTTATTCTCATCCCTGCTTACAGCCGGATCTTTTATCTTCGCCGCCCCGGGCGCTACATACGTGGCGCCACGTATACACGCCTATGAATTGCCCCAGACTTCTGAAAGAAGGCGGATTGGGCTGATGTCTCTAGCAGGCCCTATGTCTAACGTTGCTTGGGCTATCCTGTTCCTCTTCCTAAGTGGACTAAGCGGTCTGCCGGGTCTAATAGGTACTGTGGGCTTCCAAGTGAACCTGTGGCTAGCAGCATTCAACATGATTCCGTTAGGAGGTTTAGACGGTAGAAAAATTCTGTCGTGGAGCATTACCGCTTGGGCTGCTGTGGCTGTTCCACTATGGGCTGCACAGGTTTTTCTAATGTTTTTCTGAGCGATGGTAACGCTTTAGCGCGCTCAGCCACATGTTTTCAAGGCTTACACACGTTTCTTATCTAGGAAAATTGGGAACTTGATGTGTAAGATTTTTAACGCATAATGGTGGAGAAACGGGAGTGGCAGAAAGATGAGTGGGAGGAAAACCATAAGTAGAAACGTTGTTTTCGCATTCCCCCCGCCGCCGCCTCCGGAGCATAAGACGGGAAGGGGGATTCTCATAGGCTTGGTTGTTTTCATCGTTTTGGAGAATATTCTCCTCGCTCTCTTTCTGATCAATTATTTCAAGCTCTCATCCTCTTACCAGAAGATGGAGGAGGGTTACCAGTCGCTTTACACAAGCTTCTCAAATCTCAGCTCGGCCTACATGTTCCTGATGGGGAATTACAGTGTTCTCAGGAGGGAACTCGATGTTGAGGCTGTTTTGAAGATTGGTAATAGCCTCCAATCGTATTATGATGTATTGAGGCAGATTAAGGGGTTGGACGGTACAAAGGAAAGTGCAAACCCGACCAAGGATCAGGTTATTTTCGCGGCGAGACTTGCGCAGCACGATCTTGGCAACCCATACTTGCCGGATGTGGAGGCCGAATTTGAAAGGATCACTGGGAGGCGGAGCTATGATATTGCGAGAAGTAAAATCAACGAGGTGCTTCTAATAATCGACTTGAGCGAGTCTGATCCGCCGGTTGTCAAGATTGGAAGGATACTGAACTTCACACGCAGGTATATTCACTACGAGTACGAGGTTAACAATGTTTTCCGGGCTCCTGTTGAAACTCTGGGGTTGAGGTCTGGCGACTGCGATGATTATGCGATTCTTGTGCCTCGCTTTTCGAGGCGGTTGGAATCAACTCAGCCGTGGGATCGTTCAAGAATGCGACTGGAGCCTACCATTACATGGTGCTCGTCCATCTTGAGGAATTGCCGGGATACAGGTATTGGAGCTTCCCAGACCTGGCGAGATTCGGACTGACCAAGGGGAGATGGATAATAATCGAGCCTCAACTACCACTGGACCGCCAGGGAGATGAGCAGATTGGAAGGTGGACCCTATTAGCGGCGGCAGAGGTCTGACTCATCCCTGAAGAGAGTGGCACAGCTGACGCTTGCAGCATGTTAGACGTTAAAAAG
>Ga0129301_1001260_pt1 | contig 12589 bp, 13 predicted proteins | sample ConPoolayeHmetaG_FD_94489 | JGI IMG/M metagenome (GOLD analysis project Ga0129301, IMG submission 94489) | Hot spring microbial mat communities from California, USA to study Microbial Dark Matter (Phase II) - Cone Pool mat layer H metaG ...
GAAGTCCAGCAGCTCTGGGGTGTGGTCGTGTGGCGGGTTCCGATCATCGTAGTCCGCCAGGTACATCTGAAGGGCCAGGTTGATGTTCTTCATGTTCGACAGACACACCGCCCGGCGCGCCGACTCCCTGGCGCGCGCGAACACCGGGAACACCATCGCTGCCAGGATCCCGATGATGGCGATCACCACTAGGAGCTCGATCAACGTGAAGCCCCGCTTCCTCAACATCCAAGTTCTCCTTGCTGCTCCAGTCTGTGCACTCCGTCACCTGCGCCCGCGGCCTGCGCCGCGGGTCCCGGCCCGTGCAACCCCGGACATCACCTCCCTTCCCTGCCCTCGCCAGGGTCCCGCTTGCCCACCCCCGCGTCCCACATCCTGGTCGGCGAGCCGCTGCGACCGAAAGAACAGGGCCACGTTGGGTTCCCATGGCCCTACCAGCGCGCAGCTCGCAGACATGAGGCCACCACTAGTATCTACCCACTGGTGAGCATTGTCACGGTACAGACATCTGGAGTCTTGGTATCATGCTCTGGCATGTGCCTTCCGCGCCCCCACTGCCACCTCACCCCGCAAGAGGGCGAACAAGGCCGATGCGGCGTATCGGTACCATCGTCTCTGCCCGTAACCTGGATCCAGGCAGACGACCGACCAGAAGACCTGGACAAGACGCCCAGTTCGCTGTACAATCGTCTGCGGAGCTGCCATGGACCCGATCCAGGAACCTGCCCTTGGGCCGCCGGAGACGGTCAGGCGCGACGATGTCCATCTAAGCGCCGACCGCCACCTCTATTGCGTTGTCAATATGCAGCCTGAGGGCGGCTTTGACATGCACGTCCACCCCGGCCTGGAGTTCGGCGTCATCCTCTCCGGCGAGCAGGAGCGGCACTACCAGGGGCATGTGACGCGGCTGTCCGCGGGGCAGGTGTGGTTCTGCGCGAGCTGGGAACCTCACGGCTGGCGCTTCACCGCGCCCAGCAGCACCGACGTGGTGGTGCAGTGCCTCCCCGTCTTCCTCGGCGAGGCGACTGTGGGCCCCCTCTCCTGGATGACGATCTTCGCGGTGCCGCCCCACGACCGGCCCCGGGCGGCGACCCCCGAGGTGCGGGCGGAGATGCTGCGCTTCGGCGACGAGGTCATCCGGGAGGCGGTCGAGCAGCAGCCCGGCTGGGAGGAGATGGTCCGCCTTGCGGTGCTGCGCGCCTTGCTGGTGCTCGCCCGGGAGTGGTCGCCGCCCGCGCAATACCGGCGCCAGGGCGAGATCCGACCCCTCAACTTGGTGCGGATCATGCCCGCCCTCGCGCTGGCGAACTCGGCCCCCGGCCGGCGGGTCAGCGTGCGGGAGGCGGCTGCGGCCTGCCGGCTGAGCCGCGCCCAGTTCTGCTTGGTGTTCCGGCGCACCATGGGCCTCAGCTTCGGGCAGTTCGAGCTGCGCGCGCGGCTAGCGGCCGCCGCCCAGACCCTGCTGTCCACCCGCGACCCCGTTGAGGCGGTCGCCCGCGCCACTGGCTTCGTGGACGGCAGCCATCTCAACCGCGTCTTCCTCCGGCACTACGGCTGCACCCCGGCCCGCTATCGGGAGCAGGGCGGCCCGCGGGGCGAGGTCGCGCTCACAGCTCCCGGGCCCAGGGCGCGTTGACACTCCCGGGCTACTCTGGTACAATTCCGGGCGCTGAGACGCGCCGGTGATCGGGCCTCCTCCGGGGGTGGCGCGTCCGCTTTGTTCGTCTGGGCGGAGGTGATCCAGCGATCGAACGACAACTGCGGGTGAACGAGCGCATACGCGCTCGGGAGGTGCGCCTCATTGATGAGAACGGCGCGCAGCTCGGCATCGTTCCCACCTCCGAGGCGCTTCGCATCGCGCGGGAGCGGGAGCTCGACCTCATCGAGGTCGCGCCGAACTCCCAACCGCCGGTCTGCCGCATCATGGACTATGGCAAGCACAAGTACCAGCAGGCCAAGCGGGAGCGGGAGGCGCGCAAGCGGCAGCGCTCCACCGAGGTCCGGCTCCTGCGCATGAAGCCCCAGATCGGCCAGCACGACCTCCAGATCAAGCTGCGCAAGCTGCGCGAGATGCTCCTAGAGGGCAGCAAGGTCAGGGTGAGCCTGAGGTTCCGGGGCCGGGAGATGACGCGACCAGAGATGGGCACCCAGCTCTTTGCCCGCATCGCCCAGGACCTGGCCGATGTCGCCCAGGCCGAGGGCACCCCCCGCATGGAGGGGCGCCTCATGAGCCTGATGCTCGCGCCCAGGCCGGGGGTGAGGCCGGCGGCGAGGAAGCCCGAGCCCGCACCAAGAGCGGCCGCCGCCCCCGCGCCGGCCCAGGAGAAGGTAGCGTTACATGTCGAGGACGAGCAAGTCGAAGAGCGCCGGGAAGTCGAAGCTGAGGACGCAGAAGACAGCGGCGAAGCGGGTTAAGCGCACCGCAGGCGGCAAGCTGCGCATCAGACACGCGCTCAAGAGCCACCTGCTGACGCGCAAGAGCGCCCGGAGGCTGCGCCGCCTGCGCCAGCCGGGCTTCGTCTCGGCCAGCGACCGGCGCCGCTTCGATCGCCTGGTCCCGCCCAAGCTACAGCGGGACTGAGGGAGCACTCATATGCCGCGAGTCAAGAGAGGCAAGGCCGCCCATCGGCGGCGCAAGCAGGTGCTGAAGGAGGCCCGGGGGTTCGTGGGCGGGCGGAGTCGGCTGTTCCGTAGCGCCAAGGAAACCCTCATGCGGGCCCAGCGCTACGCCTACCGGGACCGCCGCGTCCGCAAGCGCGAGTTCCGCCGCCTCTGGATCGCCCGCATCAACGCCGCCGCTCGCGCCCGCGGCCTCAGCTACAGTCGCTTCGTCATGGGCCTCAGGGCCGCCGGCGTCGGGCTCGACCGCAAGAGCCTCGCCGACCTCGCGGTCCGCGATCCCCAGAGCTTCGACCAGGTAGCCGAGCGCGCCAGGGCCGCGCTCGGCCAGCAGGACTAGCCCCCGGCCCCGCCTCACCCCGGCCGACGTGTTGCGGCCCTAGCCGCCCTCGGACGACTCGCCGGACTCGGGGGCCGCCGGTTTCTCGGCCGCCGGAGGGGTCTCCACGACCGGGGGCTCCTCCGCCCCCGCCCGCAGCTCGCTGATCCCGAACACGAGCACCCCTAGCCCGATAATGATCAGCATGATCACCACCGCGGCCTTGATGAACAGCACCACGTCGGCGGTCCACGCCACCACCCCCCAGATGCCCAGGGCTATCAGGATGAGCCCGACCAGGATAGACAGGACCTTACCCATGCGCTCTCGCCTCCGTGCTATTGCTTGCCCGGCACTCCAGCGCTCCGGAGTCTAGTGCCACACACGAGCGCTTCATTCCACTCGCACAATGCTGTTCCTTCCCCTCTCCCGCGCCTCCTGTGCCGCCCCGGCCCCCGCGGTTGACCGCCTGCGCGCACCGCTGCTATACTCGGCCCCAGCGCCGCGCCCCGCGCGCGGCGGCTCCCCCAGCTACAGCGAGGAGGCAAGCAGTGGGCGCAAGCGCGCTTCGGTATGGCTGGTTCGCGATCCTGGGCGTCTTCGTCGGGCTCTTCAGCAGCCTCTTCGGCGTCGGCGGCGGCATCATCATGGTCCCCTCCCTGGTGCTGGTCGCCGGCTTCAGCCAGCATATGGCCCAGGGCATCTCCCTCGCCGCCATGGTCCCCACCGCCCTCGTCGGCGCCATCGGCTACCTGCGGGAGGGAAGCAGCAACCTCTGGGTCGCCCTCGCCCTCTGCCTGGGCGGGATCCCGGCCGCCCGCTTCGGCGCCCACCTTGCCCACCAGCTCCCCCAGACGACGCTGCGCACCCTCTTCGCCCTCTTCATGGTCGTCGTCGCCGCCCGCATGATGCCCACCGCCACCCCTCGCTCCATGGGCCTGCTGCTGGGCACAGCCTTGGTGGCGGCCGGCTTTCGCATGCTGTGTCGCTGAGCGGGGAGAAACCAGCCGGCCCCGCCGCGGGGCGGGGCCGGCTATCTTGCCGCTCACGCAGCCACGAACGGTGAATGGCCCTACTTGCCGATGCTGAACGTGTGGCTGATCCCGACCCACCAGTGCCCGCCGAACGTGCCGCCCTTCAGCGTCGGCCAGCCTGGCTCGGGCACGACCGTCAGGCCAGTGATGAGGTCCCGGCCATCGTAGAGCGCGATGGCGCCCACCGCCGGCGACTCCGGCTGCAGTAGCAGCTGCACGCCGCCGAAGAGGCCCTTGTGCCGCCCCTCGCCGAAGAGCGTGTTGTCCTCTGTCCCCACGCTCAGGTGCAGGCGCACGATCGGCTCGGTGGGCGGGCCGTACAGCGGCGGGTTGAGCGTCTTGGCCGCGGAGATGAAGTAGGACGCGCGGTCGTACTGGCGGGTGAGGTCACGCCCGCCCACGACGATCGCCGGCCGCTCCGCATCCTCCGCCTGGACCAGCACCGTGGCGTTGATGATGGTCTCGGTGCCCAGCTTGTCCACGTCGTAGCGGTGCACATCCAGCTCCACCTGGTCGGTGACGCCGATGTACAGCGTCTGCGCGCGGACGTACCTGATTCCCAGGGGCCTGAGCGGCGGGATCAGCGCGCTCCTCGACACCCGGATGTGGTACAGCGCTACATCCACCTCGCCCGCCCGCAGTTGGTTGGCCGTGGGCACCGTCACGATGTCGGCCGCCAGCGCCGGCCAGACCAACAGCGCGCTCAGCGCCACACACGCCGCGACCAGGGACCCGAAGCGTCTCATCTTCCCCCTCCTCCCAAGCGGTATGGGCCCGCGGACGCCCTCCCGCGGGCCCGGCGAATATAGCAGACCACCGCCTGCATGTCAACCAGCCCCGCCGTTGACACCTCGCGACCCGCGCCGCTATACTGAACCCAGCCTTCCGGGGAGCCAGCCCGTGAAGCTCGGCCTGGACAGCTACAGCTACCATTGTGCAGCCGGTCTGTGGGAGTACACTCCGCGGGAGAACCCTCCCATGACCGCCGAGCACTACCTCCAGAAAGCCTCCGAGCTGGGCCTCGACGGCGTCCAGCTCTGCGACCCGCGGCACCTTGAGACCATTGAGTACGGCTACGTCACGGGCCTGCGTCAGAGGGCCGACGCGCTCGGGCTCTACCTCGAGCTGGGCACCGGCGGCACCAACCCGGACCACCTCCAGAACATGGTCCGGGCCGCCCACGTGCTGCGCTCCCGCGTCGTGCGGACCTTCGTCGGCAGGCCCCGGCCCGACTCGAGCGCCGCGATGCGAGAGTTGCTCGCCGCCGCCGCCCGCGAGGTCGCCCAGGTGGTCCCCGTCTGCGAGCGCTACCGCGTCTTCCTCGCCCTGGAGAACCACCAGGACCTCACCGCCCCCGAGCTCCTCAGCCTGCTGGAGCTCATCGGCAGCGAGTGGGTCGGCGTGTGCCTCGACACCGGCAACCCCCTCGCCCTGCTCGAGGACCCGCTGGCGGCCGCCCGCGCCCTCGCCCCTCACGCCAAATCTGTCCACCTCAAGGACTACCAGCTCCTCGCCCTGCCCACCGGCTTCGCGCTCCTGGGCTGCGCGCTCGGCGAGGGTGTCGTGGACCTGCCGGCCATCCTCGAGGTGCTCCAGCGGGAGGCCCCCGAGGCCAGCCTCAACATCGAGTGCTACCTGGGCCGCCACGACGTACCCGCCCTCGAGCATGACTACCTGGCCCGCTTGCCCGAGGCCTCCGCCGCGGCCCTCGGGGCCACCCTCCGGCTGGTTCGCGACCGGGGGCTGCCGCGGGCGCCCAGGCTGCCCACCCGCGAGAGCGAGCTGCTGGGCGCCGAGGACGACCTGGTGGTGCGCAGCGCCCGCTGGGCCCAGCAGGCCCTCAAGCGGCCGGCCGTCGAGCTCGCCGACTCCGGTGGCTGACCGGCCCGCCCAGGGCGCCCTCGAGACTGAGATCGGCCTCGTCGTCGAGGTGGTCGGCGCCTGGCCGGGGGCGCAGGAGCTGGGGGTACAGGTCCGCGGGAGGCGGGAGCGTGCGCTCAACTACGTCGAGCTGCTCGGGGAGGTGGCGCCGGGGGAGACGGTGCTGCTCAACACCACCGCAGTTCGGGCCGGCCTGGGGACTGGGGGATATCACTTCGTCATGAAGCGCGAGTCCGCGCCCAGGCCGCCCGAGGGGGCCGGTGGCATCGTCAAACTCCGCTACACCCCCCTCCAGTTCCGCTGCCGCGCCGTCGAGGAGCCCGGCAGCGCCCACCGCCAGGCCCTCGAGGCCTGCGAGGACATGGGTGGCGCCCCCGTCATCGCCGCCGGCCTCCACAGCCACATCGCTCCCGCCGCCGCCGCCCTCAAGGCCCTCGTCCCCCAGGCGCGCATCGCCTACGTCATGAGCGACGAGGCCGCGCTTCCCCTCGCCCTCAGCAAGCTCGTGCGCGACCTGCGGGCGGCCGAGCTGCTCGACGCCACCATCACCGTCGGGCAGGCCTTCGGCGGCGACCACGAGGCGGTCAACGTCTACTCTGGCCTGCTCGCCGCCCGCGCCGTCGTCGGCGCCCACGTGGTGATCGTAGGCCAGGGGCCGGGCAACGTCGGCACCGAGAGCGAGTGGGGCTTCGGCGCCATCGCCCAGGGCGAGCACGTCAACGCCGCCGCCGTCCTGGGGGCCTTTCCTATCGCCGTGCCCCGTATCAGCTTCGCCGACCCCCGCTCCCGCCACCGCGGCGTCAGCCGCCAGACCCTGGTCGCGCTGGGCCGCGTCGCCCTCGTGCGGGCCATCGTCAGCCTCCCCGATATGCCCGCCGACAGGCTCGAGCTGGTGCGCCGCCAGCTCGATGACGAGGGCCTCACCGCCAAGCACGACGTACTCATCGCCCGGGGTGAGATCGGCCTCCAGACACTGCGGGAGCGCGGGGTGGAGGTGAAGACTATGGGCCGGCGCCCGGAGGAGGACCCCGAGTTCTTCCTCGCCGCCGGCGCCGCGGGCGCCATCGCCGCCCAGAGGCTAACATGGGACGAGACCCCGGGGAGCGACTGATCGGCTCCCGCACCGTCTTCGAGGGCCGACTGCTCTCGCTGCGAGTAGACCAGGTCGAGCTGCCAGATGGGCGGCGCGCCGAGCGCGAGGTCGTCGTCCACCCGGGCGCGGCGGCCGTCGTGCCGGTGTTGTCCGACGGGCGCGTGGTGCTGATTCGCCAGTACCGCCACGCCGCCGGCGCCCTCCTCTGGGAGCTGCCGGCCGGCCTGCTGCGGCCCGGCGAGGCGCCCGAGGACTGCGCGCGGCGAGAGCTGGCCGAGGAGATCGGCCTCGCCCCGGGCGAGCTGGCCACCCTCTTCTCCACCTACCTCAGCCCCGGCTGCAGCACCGAGCTCATCCACATCTTCGTCGCCCGCGACCTGCGCCCCGCCGGCGCGCCCCCTGAGCCCGACGAGCAGATCGAGCCAGCGGCCATGTCCCTGGAGGAGGCGCTGGCGCTCATCCGGCGAGGCGAGGTCCAGAACGCGGCTGCCATCTGCGGGCTGCTCGCCTACGCGCGCTGGCCGATCTCTCACTGAGGAGGAGGTCGGCCGGCGGGCATTGAACAGAGCACGCGCGGGGGAGCTGGTTAGGGAAGGAGTCGCTGCCATGAGGATCGCCGGGGTCGCCGTTGTCGTTGGGTGCGGGCTGCTGGTCGCGGGTCGGGCGGCGGGGGCCGGGGAGGCGCAGGAGCCGCCCGTGCAGGTGTTGGGCGAGGTCGCCATCCGGCCCGAGGTGCAGGAGATCGCCGGGGTGCGGGGCTGGCGCGTCAACGGCGAGGAGATCACCATCGAGGACCTGCGGGAGACGGCGGTCCGGCAGCACGGCCCCTACATCCTGCACGACATGGTCTGCGTGCTCCTGCTCGAGCAGGAGGCCCGGCGCCGCGGCGTCGAGATCGGCGACGACGAAGTGGAGGCCAAGCTCACCGCCCTGCTCGCCGCCGAGGGCGTCACCTCGCCCCCCGCCCTCGAGCGCTACCTGCGCTCGCGGCGCATCACCCACAGTTGGCTGCGCGAGCAGGCGCGCAGGTACCTGCTCATGGAGAAGGTCCTCGCCGACCGCGTCTACGTCAGCGACCGCGACGTGGAGCGCTTTTACCAGCAGTTCCGCGACTTCTACCGCCGCGCCGAGAGCGCGCACTTCCGCATCGTGAGCCTCCCCACCGAGCAGGCCGCCCAGGAGGCGCTCGCCAAGCTCCGCGCGGGGCGGCCCTTCGAGGAGGTCGCCCGGGAAGCCAGCCCCCCAGCCGAGCGGGAAGTCGCGGGGCAGCTCCACATCTACGAGCGGGGCCAGCGCCCCGGCCTCAGCCCCGAGCTCGAGGCCGCCGTCTTCTCCGCTCCCCTCAACCAGGTGGTCGGCCCCATCAGGGCGAACGAGCGCTACCATCTGCTGCGCGTCGAGCGCAAGGCCGACGCTCACCAGTTCTCCCTCGAGGAGGTGCGGGAGCAGATCCGCGCCCAGCTTCGCCGCCAGAGGCTGGAGCAGGAGGTCTGGCCCCGCTGGCTCGGCGAGCAACTCGCCGGGGCGAAGATCGAGGTGTTGAGTGAGCCATGACCCCGCCGGCGCGCCGCCGACTCGCCGCCCGCCGGGGTCGCCGCGCAAACCAAGGGCAAGGGAGGTCACCATGAAGATCGGCGTGTTCACCGTCCTGTACGGCCAGATGCCGTTCGAGAAGATGCTGGACCACGTGAGGGAGGTCGGCTGCGAGGCCGTCGAGATCGGCGTCGGCGGCTACCCCGGGGACGCCCACTGCAACCCCGACGACATGCTCAAGGACGAGGCCGCGCAGAAGCGCCTCCTCCAGGCCGTCGAGAAGCGCGGCATGATCATCTCCGCGCTGAGCTGCCACGGCAACCCGCTCCACCCCCAGAAGGCGATCGCACGGGAGCACCACGACGCCTGGCGCAAGGCCGTCCGCCTCGCCGAGGCCCTCGGCGTCGAGCGCATCATCACCTTCTCCGGCTGCCCCGGCGACAGCGATGACGCCAAGGCCCCCAACTGGGTCACCTGCCCCTGGCCGCCCGACTTCTCCGAGCTCGTCGAGTGGCAGTGGAAGGAGAAGCTCGTACCCTACTGGACCCAGGAGGTCGCCTTCGCCGCCAAGCACGGAGTCAAGCAGATCTGCCTCGAGATGCACCCGGGCTTCTGTGTCTACAACCCCGAGACCCTCCTCAAGCTCCGCCAGGCCTGCGGCGAGGCCATCGGCGCCAACTTCGACCCCAGCCATCTCTACTGGCAGGGCATTGACCCCGTCGTCGCCATCCGCGAGCTCGGCCCCGCCATCTATCACTTCCATGCCAAGGACGTCAAGGTGGACCCGTTCAACACCGCCCGCAACGGCGTCCTCGACACCAAGCCCTACACCCAGGAGCGCGACCGCTCCTGGATCTTCCGCACCGTCGGCTGGGGCCACGACCTCGCCGCCTGGAAGGATATGATCTCCGCCCTCCGCCTCACCGGCTACGACTATGTGCTCAGCATCGAGCACGAGGACAGCCTCATGAGCATTGACGAGGGCTTCCGCCGCGCCGTCTCCTTCCTCAAGGAGGTCACCGTCGTCGAGCCCCCGCCCAGGGTCTGGTGGGCCTAGCGGATCGTCGGGACCCTCGCAGCGCCGTCACCGAAGCTTCGCCCTTCGGCCACCGCCCGTTCACCGGGCGCGGCTAGGCTACCCCCGCGCCGCCGGCGTTCGCAGGCGCCGGCGGCGCTCCACTGGGCTGCACAGGAGCAGATGGCCATGGCAAGTCGAGAACGCGGGTGGTCACTCGCGGTGTGCGCGGCCGCGCTTGCGCTCGCGGCGTCTGTCGCCCTTGCGGCAGCGGGCCCTCTGACGCCGGGCGACTGGCGCTACGACGACTTGGACGCGCTCGGGCGGGCCGGCCTGCTCGCCGGCCACCCCGCCGGCCCCCTTGGCGACTGGGCCGCCAGCCTCACCCGCTTCGAGGCCGCCTCCCTCACCCTCCGCGCCGTCGAGGGGCTCGGCGAGGCCTACGAGACCGCCGGCCAAGCGCTCCGCCGCGTCGCCCGCGCCGAGCCCATCCTCGAGCCGCCCGTCGTCGAGAGCGAACACCTGGCGCGCATCGAGAAGCTCATCCAGGAGTTCCGCACCGAACTCGTCACCATGGGTGCGCAGGTGGAGGACCTCGCGGCCGCCCTGGAGGGCGTGAAGGCCAGGGTGGCCGCCGTCGAACGGGAACAGCAGCGGCATCGGCTCGACGGCTATCTGCAGCTCCGCTACCGCGACGAGGAGGCGGGTGACGCGTCCGAATTCCTCGTTCGCCGCGCCCGCATCAACCTGCGCGGCCCCGTCAGCGACCGCACTGCCTACCGCGTGGAGCTCCAGCTCGACGCCAGGGAGCGCAACGGGGGCCCGACCAGCAAGACCCAGGTGCGGACCGCCTCCGTGGACTACCAGCTCAGAGGAGGCCGGCTGCGCATGGGTCAGACCAAGGTGCCCTGGGGCTACGAGCTGCTCGAGTCCTCGGCAGGGCTGTGGTCCGGTGAGCGCTCGTTCCTGATGGATCGGCTCTTCCCCAACCAGCGCGATATCGGCATCCACTGGACCGCTGGTGCCGCGCCCGGCGCCCCCGAGCTCGATTTCGGCATCTTCAACGGCACCGGCATCAACGCCAGCGACAACAACCGCCGCAAGAACGTGATGGGGAGAGCCAAGTTCCCCGTCCGCGGGGGCAGTGTCGCCCTGTCGGCCTATGTCGGCAAGGACGGCGAGGGCCCCGCCGCCACCCGCCAGGACCGCTATGGCCTCAGCGCCAACGTCGGCCTCGGCCCTGCTCGCCTCATCGGTGAGTGTGTCACAGGACGGGACCGCGGCCGCGACATCCGCGGCTGGTACGCCCAGCTCGGCGCGCCCACCCGCGCCGGCCGACCCGACCTCCTCTTCGCCAAGTACGACGCCTATGATGAAGATGCCGACCTCGCCGGCAACCTCTTCCGCCGCTGGAGCCTCGGGTACCTCCGCGACCTCGATCCCGCCACCCGCCTCACCCTCGTCCACGAGCGCCGCCGCCCCGGCCCCGGCTTCTCTGAGAGAGCCCAATGGGACGGCGACGCCACCTTCGTCCAGCTCCAGGTCAAGTACTGAGCCCCATCGCCCGCCTCCCCGGAGGAACGCGATGACGCCACGGCCCGGCGCCGGCCTCACCCCGGAGGATCGCGCGCGTTACCACCGCCAGATCATCATCCCCGACTGGGGCGAGCCAGGGCAGGCGCGGCTCAAGGCGGCGCGCGCCTTCATCGCCGGCGCCGGCGGACTCGGCTCCCCGGCCAGCATCTACCTCGCGGTGGCGGGCGTGGGCCGGCTTGCCATCTGCGACAGCGACCGCGCCGAGCTCTCGAACCTCAACCGCCAGGTGCTCCACAACGACTCCCGTCTCGGCCTCAGCAAGGCGGAGTCCGCGCGGCTCACGCTGAGCGAGCTCAACCCCTCCATCGCCGTCGAGGCCCTCGCCGCCCACATCGAGCCCGACAACGTGGACGACCTCGTCGCCGACGCCGACATCATCCTCGACTGCCTCGACAACTTTCCCACCCGCTACCTCCTCAACCAGTGCGCCCTCCGCAAGGGCATCCCCCTTGTCCACGGCAGCGTCCGCGGCCTCGAGGGCCGGCTCACCTTCCTCCATCCTCCCGAGACCCCGTGCCTCCGCTGCCTCTTCCCCGTCCCCCCGCCGGCGGAGGTGTTCCCCGTCCTGGGCGCGACGCCGGGGGTCATCGGGTGCCTCCAGGCGATGGAGGCGCTCAAGTACCTCACCGGCGTCGGCACCCCTCTGAAGGGTGCGCTCCTCGCCTGGGACGGAGCAGACATGGAGTTCGTGACCTGCCCCGTCTCCCGTCGGCCCGACTGCTCCGACTGCTCCGGCCAGCGCTGAGCGCGCCGATGGGGTAGGGGAGGAAGGCGCCGAGCGCGCCTGGGTTGAAGCCTCTCCCCCGGCGGCCCGGCCGCCCAACCGGCCGCGCCGCGCCCGGAGGCGAGCGCGTGAGCGGAGACACACACCACCCGGGGCCCCTCCCCGGCCCTGCCGGCCGCCCCGCGCGCCGCTGGCCCACCGCCCTGCGGTCGCTGCGCCACCGCCACTTCCGCCGCTTCTGGCTGGGCCTCATCGTCTCCGTCGTCGGCACCTGGATGCAGATGACGGCCCAGGGATGGCTAGTCTACCTGCTCACCGATTCTCCGCTCTATCTGGGCCTGGTGGGGGCCTGCGGCACCATCCCCATCCTGCTGTTCAGCCTCCCCGCGGGCGTCCTCGCCGACCGGCTCAGCAAGCGTAACATCCTCCTCGTCACCCAGAGCCTCGCCATGGCCCAGGCCTTCGTGCTCGCCGCCCTCCTCTATGCCGACCTCGTGCGCGTCTGGCACGTGATGGTCCTCGCCGCCCTCCTCGGCTCCGTCAACGCCCTCGACATGCCCACCCGCCACGCCATGGTCATCGAGCTCGCCGGCCGCGAGGATCTCCTCAACGCCGTCTCCCTCAACTCCTCCGCCTTCAACTCAGGCCGCATCGTCGGGCCCGCCGCGGCCGGCGTGCTCATCGCCGCGGTCGGCCTGCCGGTGTGCTTTCTCATCAACGCCCTCACCTTCGTCCCGCTCCTCATCGCCCTCGCCACCATCGCCCCCGCCCGGCC
>Ga0129301_1001261_pt1 | contig 12573 bp, 10 predicted proteins | sample ConPoolayeHmetaG_FD_94489 | JGI IMG/M metagenome (GOLD analysis project Ga0129301, IMG submission 94489) | Hot spring microbial mat communities from California, USA to study Microbial Dark Matter (Phase II) - Cone Pool mat layer H metaG ...
GGAGTGGAGGAGGTGACGGCCGAAACCAGCGTCATGGGCATAGTACGCCACCGGATACTCCAGAGGCACTGGAGGCTGCTCTGGGGAGAGCTCTCGGCCGGGCGGTCCCCTGCGGAGGCGCTGGGCGTCGCAAGGGCGGGAACGGAGGATCTCATCGATGTGCTTTCCAGGGAACTGGACATTCCTGATATCGCCACCGAGGCAGGCACGACGCTCTCCACGTGCGAGGAGATCTCCAACGAGATAATGGCGTGGGCTGGCCCGCACGGCTACTTCTGCTCCGAGTACAACGTCCTAAGCCACAGGTTCGGCCTGGTCGGTAGGGCCGATTTCGTGGGGCTGAGGCGGGGGAAGAGGAGCGAGGGCCGGGTGATAGAGTACAAGATAACGGATCAAACCGCCATCTACGAGCGCAGGGATGGCTGGGGGGCGAGCAGGGCGTTGCTCCAGGCAGCTACCTATGCCGAGATGCTCAGGGAGGCACTTAGGGTTCCCGACGCCGGTGCCGAGGTATGGGTTTTCGACAAGTGGACAGGGGGGATGGCGCACAGGCATGGATGCGATGTGGCCGAACTTACCAGCCAGCTTCAGCGCTCGCTCTGGGGACGAGATGAGTACCTGTACTCGATCAGCTCGCCCGTGCCGGACATGGAAGACTTCGGCAAGAAGAAATGTGCATCCTGCGGCTTCAGGGACGTATGCAGGAGGCTTGCCGGGTATCGGCCGGACGGCTTCCTGTCAAGGATTCGGGATGCGCTGGACCTGGAGGCGGAGGCCGGGTGGCGGAGCTTCCGCGCCGGGCCCACGGACAGCCTCTTGGAGGAAGGCATAGTCGTGCCCGCAAGCGACATTCTGGCATACAGCGAGGATGCCCTCGTGGTGAGGCTGAGGGACTGGGAGAAGGATCTATCCGTCACGCCAGGCTCCTTCGTGAGGCTGTCGCCCGTCGAGGCAAGTCACGGATGGGGATTCGGCGTTGTGCGGAGCATCCAGCCGGACGCCATGAAGATCGCGCTGCGGGATCCTCTGACTCCGCCCCTTCTGTCAGATGGGAAGCTGAGGTTGGATTTCTCCGTGCCTTTGGACTTCTCCGGCCGCGCCAAGATGGCGATCACGGCAATTGAGGTCCCGGGACTTTTGACCGACGACGATGAGGTCAGGGGCCATCTTGAGGAGCTGAGGCGGGCCGTGGAGGACGCATCGTCCGTGAAGTCATGCAGCGTCGAGGCAGGTTTCGTGGATCTGAACGAGTCCCAACAGAGAGCGGCACGGATGATCATGGCATCCAAGCTGACCGTCGTCCATGGGCCCTTCGGATCCGGCAAGACGACCGTGATCGCCAGGTCATCCGTGGAGCTAGCCAAGCAAGGGAAAAAGGTCCTCGTCACCAGCTACACCAACAACTCCGTCGATAACGCTTTGCAGATGATTCGGGACCTCTCTCGAAGTGAGGGCCTTTCGCTGAAGATCGTCAGGATCGCGACCGGGAACAGGCAGCAGGACCTAGAAGGGATCGAGGTGGTGGACACCCACCACTTCGGCAGGGAGGGGATCTCCCTCATGAGGGAGGCAGACATCGTGGGCTCAACGCTCATATCCTGCCTGAGCAACGCGTTCCGGGACGCGTACATGGAGAAGGCGGCTACGTGAAGCTCCGCCATCTGCCTTTCGATGTGGCCATCGTGGACGAGGCCTCCCAGTGCATCCTTCCATATGCCCTGATCCCGTGCCTGATGTCCAAGAGGTGGGTGCTGGTTGGAGATCACAGGCAGCTTGAACCCTTGGTGTTGGACGCGCGCGCAGCGGACTTCCTCACCAGCTGGTTCGACATGGCCGTCAGGGACCTTGGGGAAGGCGGAGAGGCCGTCATGCTGGACGTTCAGTACAGGTGTCCGCACGAGGTGGGGAGCTTCCTCTCCCGACATTTCTACGGCTCGAAGCTGAGAAACGACGAGGAGGCCGAGAACCACGACCACCGCCCTATCGAGGTCGACGCAGCCGCGGCATCGAATCGGATCAATGCCAAGTTTTCGGCGGCGGGCCTTGATATGCAGATGAGCCCCGGCCAGATTTCGATCCTCGCCAATCCCCGGAACCACCTGATCTTCATCGACACGGCAGGCCGCAGCAGGGAGAGGGGACGGAAGAGCAAGTCAAACTCGGGGGAGGCGATAGTTGCCTCGGAGGCCATGGGCATCCTGGGCCAGGCTACGTCGGACATGCTCTTCCTCTCGCCCTACCGCGCCCAGAACAGCCTCGTCCGCAGGATGGTTGCGGGGGACGTCAGGATGGGCACCATCGACAGCTACCAGGGCAGGCAGGCCGACATAGTGATCCTGAGCCTCGTGAGGAGCAACGCCAACGGCCTGCTTGGCTTCTTGCGCAACGTGAGGAGGCTGAACGTCGCCATGTCCAGATGCATGAAGAAGCTCGTGGTGATATCGGATTCGGCCACCATAAGGATGAACAGGGCAGACCTTGACGCCCGCGAGGTGCTCATGGACTACATCCGGACGTCCAAGGAGCTCGGAACGTACATCTGCCTCGCCTCGCAAAGGGCCGATGTGGTTGAGAGGGCGAGGCGAAGGGAGCTCGCCTTAAGGCCCGGGTTGAGAATAGGAACAACCAAGCGGCCAGCCCATGAAGCCGGCGCGTGAGCGGTCTGCGCGCCGAGGCGGGCGGATCTGGCCTCGGCGGCCCGACAAAGATTTATACGGGCCGCGTCCCGGCCCAGTCCGAGGCACTCGCATGGCAAGGTACCTTTCACCCCTGGTGATCGGCCCCGACGGGCTGGCCCCGGACCCGATCAGGAGCTTCGTCAGGCGGGCTAATGCCCTGGAGAAGGAGACGGGGCGCAGGATCATCAGGCTGAACATCGGCGAGCCCGACCTCCCACCTACGGCGGTCTTGGAGGCCTACAGGAGGGGCCTCAACTCCCCCGATGCAGTGCAGTCAAGCAACTACCCGCCTGCCGAAGGTTTGCCGGCGCTCAGGGAAGCGATATCGGGGATGGAGGCAAAATGCTTCGGGGTCAATGCGCCCGACTCCCGGGTCTACATCACGCTGGGGGCGTGCGGGGCACTGAAGTTCATCTTCAAGGTTTTGGGAGCGCGGGGAGCCCAGGTGAACGACCTGATAGCCCTGGCACCGGGCTGGGGCGTCATAACCAACTTCGCCTGGGAGTACCAGATCCGAACCAACTTCGCGCAGCTCATAACCCCCGACGGCCGGTTCAAGGAGGACGAAGCCCAGAAGATGGTCGGCGACCGGACCGTCGGGATCTATGTGAACTCGCCGAACAATCCGACGGGCAGCATCCTGTCCAGGCACACCGTGAGATCCATACTGAAGTTTGCCCGGGACAACGACATGTGGGTGGTGACGGATGAGGCCTACCAGCACCTCGTCCATGGCCCGCTTGCGGAGCACGTGTCCTTCGCAAGGTATGCAGAGTTTGCGGATCGCGTCTTCAAGTGCATCTCTTTCTCGAAGATACTAAAACCCAACATAAGGCTAGGTGCGCTCATCATCCCGGACGGGCTTTCCCAGGAGGTCAGGGATTCGTTCTTCACCGCGCTCCGAAACGAGGGGGCGGGAGTGCCGGCCGAGTGCCAGTGCGGAGCACTGGAGGTGCTGCGCACCGACCCCGAACTTTCCTACATGGCGGAGGTCAACTCGCGCTACAGACGGAAGGTTGAGGCTGCAAAGCCGATCCTCAGGGAGTCGGGTTGCTCGTTTGAGTCCTACAACGACCCAAGGGCAAGCTTCTACCTCTTTCCTAGGACGCCGGTTGCGGATTCCCGGGCGCTCACCGAGTCCTTGCTCCAAAACGGCGTCAGCGTCGTTCCGGGGACCAGCTTCTACCTTGACTCCCACATCAGGATCGCCATAGGCACGAACATGTCTTTGCAGGATGTGGAGGAGGGCGTGAGGAGGATCGCCTCTACGCTCTCGAAAGCTCCTTGATCTGCTGCAGGACCTCTGAGGCCGGCGCATCGGTCTTAAGACCTGTGCCCGTGATGTGCGTCGGGGTCGCGTGGAATCCCTGCGCCCGGAGGGCGTCGATGAGCCGAGAGGTTGACGGGGCAGGCACGCCAAGCATCCTCGAGGAGTGATGGGTGTCGTAGAACGAGAAGATGTCGGCCTCTTCTGCGACCTTCTTGACTATCCCGGCTGCCTCATCCCCCATCCCGGGAAACGGCATCAAGCTCGTCATCGAGGTTACGAACCCGTCATTCTTGAGGGGGCCGGTCCAGAGAGGGCCCGAAACTTCCATGGCCGTGCCGCAGCAGAGCTCCCGTGGCGGCAGGAATCCCCGCGCTGGCCGTCTGGACCCGCACTTGAAGCAGTGGAGCGCCCAGCCCATGCTGCCAAGGCTTTCGTCCGCTGCCCTGCGAGAACCCTTGACCTCCAGGTACAGCCTGTAGTAGTGCGCCGTGGCATGCGAGAAGACGGGTCTGATCCCGATCTCGACCGAGCAGGCCCTCCGCACGATGTGGCCCGCCAGTATCCTGAGGCCGATCTCGTGCCTGTACTCGGTCTTGACCGGAATGGCGTCGTACCTGCGCATGCAGGTTCTTGGGTAGGTGCCGCACAACGGCGCGGTGTCCGTCGCGGTCACGCAGAAGAGGGAGCCATGCCTCAGGGACTTCAAGCAGGAGGGAATGAAAAGGACGGGCGAGCCGAAGGGGTCCAGGTCGAGCACGTCGAACGCGTGCTTGTGCTGGGCCAGGAAGGCCAGCGCCTCTTGGTTGGTGATGTAAACGTTCTTTCCGTCGACCGTGCAGGTTACGAGTCCCTTCCTCCGCCTGACCGATCTTGGCCGGAAGTTGAGCTTCATGTTCTTGAACATGAGATCGAACGGGGTTCGCCCGACGTCGTTCATGTGAAGCTCTCCTACGCCATCCAACCCGAGGAAGCGCAGGCCTCTCACCCCGGTCGCCGAGAGGAGATCGCACACGGAGATCAGCCGCCGCTGCGTGCGAGCATAGGCGGCGACGCATAGGACGGCTATGTCCCTGTTGGGAACCATCCGCGGGTTGTAGAAGGCCGCCATCTCGGATGAGACTTTTCCGCCGGGCTGAAGGGGCGCAAGGATTTGAAGCCCACCCTCTTCCTGAACCTCTAACTCGGACTCCACTGGCGCGCCCCGCCGAAGCGCTATCTCTGGAGACTTTTCAGCAACTCGATGGGGATGGGAACCACGATCGTGTTCGCCTTCTCGGCGGCCGCCTCGGTGAGAGTTCCGAGCAGCCTAAGCTGGAGGGATCCCGGGCTCTTCTGCAGCGTCTTTGCGGCCTCCGCGAGCTGCATGGCGGCCTGCATCTCACCCTGGGCGGAGATTATCCTGCCCCTCCGGTCCCTCTCTGCCTCCGCCTGCTTGGCCATTGCCCTCTTCATGCCCTCGGGCACCTCGACCTGCTTCAGCTCGACGGCGCTCACCTTGATTCCCCACGGGTCAGTGGCCTCGTCGATGATCGTCTGCAGCTGCTTGTTCAGCTTCTCGCGCTCCGAGAGAAGCTCGTCCAAGCTGGCTTGCCCTACCACCACCCTCAGGGTCGTCTGAGAATACAGGGAGGTCGCAGCCACGTAGTTCGTGACCTGCACGATTGCCTTCTCCGGGTCCATTATTCGGAAGTAGACCACGGCATCGACCTTGACCGGCACGTTGTCCCTGGTTATTACCTCTTGGGCCGGCACGTCCAACACGGTCGTCCTGAGGTCAAGTTTGACCATGTTCTCGAAGATGGGGATTATGAAGAAAAGCCCCGGCCCCCTCGCGCCGACGAGCCTGCCCAACCTGAAGATCACGCCCCTCTCGTATTCCTTGACGATCCTGATCGCTGAGGCGAGTATTATCAGCGCGAGGAAAACGAGCGGCCCGATGATCCACGCCAAGTCTTCCGCAGCCACCTAGTCCACCGGGCACTGTAGACCTAAAATCCAATATAAATCTTTGGCAGGGCTCCTCCTTGCAAAATTCGGCGCAGGCTCGCCGAGATCTAGGCTCCGCCCGTCCGAATTCGATCCTGGGGAAAGAGCTTTTCAACCCGAGCGCTCCAGGCCGCGTGAGGTCGGACGCTTGGGAAGGGTGTGTCCCCGGGAGAACTTCATGTTGGCCGTGGAGCGGGAGGCCCCCTTCTGGCTGCCGTGTCCGCTTTTCGATGGGTCGGTGGCGACGATCGGCCACGGGCTGAGGGAACGGGTGGATTCGGGAGAGGATGACTGGGGCGTCCGGTGGGAGGCCAAGGAACCGAGATCAGGAAGCTTCCCGGTCATTCACCCCATCACTTCGCCGGAGCTAGTGGAGGACTATCCTTTCCCTTCGCCGGACGACCCGCGCCTGGCAAGGGCTGCCCGGGATTCGGCGTCAAAGGCCGATCGGGATAGGGCCGTGCTGTTTGGGGACAATGGGTGGGGGCTTTTCGAGAGGTCGTGGCTGCTGCTTGGGATGCGGAGGTTCTTTCACTGGGCGTTGAGGTACCCGGATGCGCTTTCGGCGTTGCTCGACCGGATAACCGAGGTCAAGGTTCGGCTTTCCGAGGTCTTGATCACCGAAGGCGGGGCAGAGGTGCTGGGGTACGGGGACGACTGGGGGATGGAGACGGGACTCCTTTTCTCCAGAAGTCTGTGGGAGAGGTTCATAAGGCCGCGCCAAGAGAGGCTCTACAGGGTCGCAAGGGATTACGGCGTTCTGGTCTTCCAGCACAGCGACGGCATGGTCCAGGACTTAGTTCCCGATCTTCTGGACATAGGGGTTGACATCATGAACCTTCAGAGGGAGTGCAACGACTGGCCGGGCTTGATGAAGAGGCATGGCAAGAGGGTCGTGCTCTGGGGCGGCGTCAGCGCAAGGACGCTGGACCTGGGAAGCGCGGCCCAGATAAGGGCCGAGGTTGAGGAATGCTGCGTTCTCGGAAGGGAGGGCGGAGTCGTTTTGGCTCCGGGGCATTCCCTCAAATTTGAGAGGAGGAAGTTGGGCGTTATGCGCAGGGCGTGGGCCGAGAAGGGTGTGTACCGTTGAGGGCGGGATGCGGAAGAGGTTGGGAGGCCGGGCAGATGATCTACGTCTCCCTAGATGGAAACGACGCGTGGTCTGGTAGGCGGCCGAGCCCGAACGGGGCCGGGAAGGACGGGCGGATCTGGCGATGCTGTTGCGTCGGCGGACGGGCCTAGCCTTGCGGCCCGGCCCTCCTGACGATGAGCGTGAGTCCCTTTCTTCCCACTATCTCGACATCCGTGTTCGTCTCAATCCTGCCTTCGGCCGAAGACGCGCTCCAGATCTCACCGCGCACCCTCACCTGCCCGGTGGGGTCAAGCACGCTCACCGTGGTCGCGGTCATGCCGATGAGCTCCTGGCCGCCGGTTACGGCGGGCTTCTTTCGCGCCTTGATCACGTATCGCATCGAGACGGCAAAGAATGCCACGAATCCAGCGACGAGGGTTAGGGCGGTGATGGTGAACGTCCTGTACCACTCCCTCGGCATGTAGAACGCCGGTTCAACCCCCCATTTCGGGGGAACGAAGAGTATCCCGAACACGAAGCTCACGATGGCCGCGGCGGTGAAGAGGCCGAAACTCGGGGTGGCCGCCTCGGCTGCGAGGAAGATCGCGCCGAGAACCAGAAGCAGGATTCCGACGATGTTTGCCCCCACGATCCCGAGTCCGAAGAGGGCGAGCACGATGCATATTGCGCCGATCGTCTCGGGGACGTATGTTCCCGGCGAGGCGAACCCGAAGATCAGGCCGTACAAGCCGATCATGAGCAGCACGTAGGCCAATGTCGGGTTGCTGAAGAAGTTGGTGAACCTCTCCGAAGCGCTCAGCTCGACGTACTTCACCCTGGCGTCGGAGAGCGTTACCGCCGGCTTGCTTCCGTCGGCCAGGGTCCCGTGGATCTGGAACTCCTCCACCTGGGAAAGCAGGTCTTCGATGTCCGCGGCGATGAAGTCGATCACGCCGGCGCTCAAAGCCTCGCTTGGCGTGAGAACTAGGTTCTTCGTCACGAATTCGACGCAGGGCTCGGGCGGCCTGCCAACAAGGTTGGCGGTTGACTCCATCTTGCCGATGATGTAGGACTTAGTCTTATTGGGCGCGGGCTGGATCACGCCGGTCTGCGGATCGTAACCGCTGATCGGCTCGGCCGCGCCTATGGCGGTGGCAGGGGCCATTGCCGCGATGTGGGATGCCACCGTGATGAAGGCCCCCGCCGATGCGGCGTTTGCGCCCTTCGGGGCGACGTACACGACGACCGGGACCTTGGAGGCGAAGATCCTCTTCATGATCTCGAACATGGAGTCCACCCTTCCACCCGGCGTGTCCAGCATGATCACTGCAGCCGCTGCGCCGTCCTCCTCCGACAGAGAGATGATCCTGTCGAACTGGCTCACGGTGGGGGGGCCGATGAAGTCGGCCTTGAGCTTCATCACGTACACGAACTTCTCGCAGAATGCGGGGCCGGCCGACACAAGAAGCGTGACCAAGATGGCCCCGGCAAGGATGCAGGTGGATCGCATTGATGCTCCCCGTGACGTATGCTCCTTGAAGTCTGCGGCTTAAAATCCTTTGTTTGGGCGTTGGGGTCTAGCCTAGGCGGAAGCCGCGCGAGGTGAGGGGCAAGGCGCGAGCCATGGCGGCTACGCACCTCCTGGACGAGACGATCGCGCGGATCGGCCCGAAACCGTGAAGGAGAACTCGGGCCATGGACGCCATGGTCGCTCCATTGCTGAGCATCCGTAGGAAGCTTTCCTCGTCCGTCACCGAGTTATTGCCGATTATCGGAAGGTCGGTCGAGGACGTCGTTTGCCTGAGGAGGCGGATGTCCGGCCCCGGATGGCCGGGCTTCATGAGGTCCAAATGCAGGGCGAGTGCCCCGGAATCCTCAAGCTGCGAAGGAAGGCCGGGAGGAATGCACATCGCCCGAGCCTTGACCAGCGTGGGCAGGTACCGGGATGATGCCGAGACGGCCCTGGCCAGCACCCCGGGACGAGACAGAAGGCCCTCACCAGCGCCGACCTCAACGAACTCCTGCTGTCTGCAATGTGCGTTCAGCTCAATGACGTCCACCGTCCCTACCAGCCGACGGCAAAGCTTGGCAAGTTCCCTCGGCGCCGCGAACCTCAGGTTCACACAGATCGCCACGCCATCGGCACGCGCGACATCGGCTTCCTTGCGAATGTGCTCTGGAAGCGCCGAAGGTCGGATGGGAAACTCCCTTCTCTTCTTTCCGACGTGAAGTCCGGCTCGGTGGGTGGGTCCGTCCGCGTTGTAGCCGCCGAGCGTCACCATGGCGGCACCGGCCTCCGCCGCAGCCCTGCAGAAGCGGCCATCCGACCATCCCGCCATCGCCGACTGGATCAGGAGGTTCTTGAGAAAGATCGGCAAGGGCCATTCACCCGGAGTCCGGTCAGTAGGGCCATGACCTCCTGAAAAGGTACGCTATCAGCCCCACGAGGCCCAGCATGGCCCCGGCCACGACGATCCCGATCAGCGGTGAAGGCCCCACGGTGAGAACCCGGTAGGCTTCTATCAGGGTGAGCGCCCCCTGGGCCTGGACCTGGAGGTCGCCCATCACGCCGCCGCCGATCTGATCCGTGAAGGATCCCGCGCTCCTGTCATAGCCGCGGCTGAGTATCGAGTCAAGCAGGGATTTGCCTTGGTTGAGGTATTTCTCCTCTAGGGTGACCTGATAGGCGTACAGGTAAGCGCGCACCATGAGAAGGTGGTCGATGGTCCTGTGGCGCCGCTCGACGATCTCCCCATCCAGCGAGATTGCCTCCCAGAACGTCCTGGACACCTTGTCGCCCATCCTGCTCACCATGTAGAACATTACATCGATGGCCCTCTGCAGGTAGTCCTTCCTGTTGGTCTCATCGTACGCAGAAAGGTAAGCCAGAGCAGCGGTCGCATGGTCCCTGCAATATCTTGTGTCATCATCGAGGCTGTGGGAGTACCCGTAGTTGTTCCTGTCCCAGAACACCTCCGAGCCGGCGAGGATGCGCTTCCCGGCTTCCAGCAAGGTCTGGTTGTGATCCACGGCGTAGGCCTTGAAGAAGGATATGGCGGGCTCGAAGTAGTCCATACAGGTGTCCGCCGGCGAACACGTCATGTTCTCGGCGTCCCACCAGGAGTTGACCTTGTTGGAGGCGGGCCCCTCGGTCAGCCTGTTCAGGATGAAGTCTGCGAGGGCCCTGTACCTCGTCCTGTACTCCTCCTTGGCCGTGCTCCTGTAGGCCTCTATGTAGGCCCGCATCACTATGGCCTGCTCCTGTATGTGGAAGCGGGGAGGCCCCTCGATGACCCTGCAGTAGCCCCCGTACGGGGAGTCGTAGAACGAGAGGTAGTGCATGATCGCCTCCCCCCGCTCTAGGCTCTTGCGCTCGCCCGTCGCATTATGAAGCACGAAATGGGCGGACGCGATGAGGCCCTGCTCGTGGGAAAGCTTGACCGGCCTACCGTAGGGATTGGAGTAGAACCCCTCATACTGGCCGTCCCAGAATTCCCTGTCGATGAAGGACAGCACGGCTCGGGCATCGCGGGCGTACTCAGCCTTCTTCTCCCTCGCCAGTCCCGACTGGGATAACAGAAGCAGAACAGCCAGGACAAGCTGCCCCCACATTTTCTGCCTCCGTCCCGCGTGATGGCTTTTCCGATAAATATCGCTCGGTGGCCAGCGACGCAACCGCGGAACCGGGGGAAGAGATTTATCGTCGGGATGTTGAGGGGCGGATATGTCGCTTGAGCTGATGAACTTGGGATTGGGTTCCCTGCCCCTCCTGTCGAGCGAGGAGACCAGGTCCATATCTGCCGAGAACCCTACTGGCGAACCCGGGAAGGGCGCTATGGCGGTGCCCGAGGGGGGACCGGCCTCGGAGTTGGGGCGAGGCTGGAAGGTCAGGCCGTGCATCACCCTTCCGAAGGGAACGGTCACGACACTGGCCGAGATCAAGGGTCCCGGGAGGATCCAGCACATATGGATCACGGTCGATCCGAAGGCCTACAGAGATTGCATACTCAGGTTCCACTGGGACGGGGAGGTTGCGCCGTCGGTGGAGGTGCCGCTGGGCGATTTCTTCGCATGCGGCCATGCGCTGCGTTACAAGGTCGACAGCCTTCCCATCGCCGTCAACCCATCGGGCGGGTTCAACTCCTACTGGCAGATGCCCTTCAGGAAGACGGCTAAGATAACGGTCGAGAACCAGAGGTGGGAGGACATCGGAGGCTTCTTCTACCAGATAACGTATGCCCTGGGCGATGTCCCGTCGGACGCGGCGTACTTCCACGCGCAGTGGAGGAGGTCCTTGACGTCCCGCGCTTTGCCGCTGCACACCATTCTTGACGGCGTCCGGGGCCGGGGCCACTACGTTGGCACCTTCCTGGCCTGGACCCAGCTCTCAAACGGCTGGTGGGGGGAGGGCGAGATGAAGTTCTACATAGATGAGGACGAGGAGAACCCAACCATCTGCGGGACGGGGACGGAGGACTATTTCGGCGGCGCCTGGGGCTTCGGCGACACCTACTCGACGGCCTTCCTTGGGTATCCTCTGTGGCGCAAGGAGCCGGGAGAGGTGCCCAAGCATGCCCTGTACAGGTGGCACATCATGGACCCCATACGCTTCCAGAAGAGGCTCAAGGTCACCATACAGGCCTTGGGCTGGTGGCCCAACCACAAGTTCCAGCCGCTGACCGACGACATAGCATCGGTGGGCTACTGGTACCAGGCCGAGCCCCATGCCGCCTTCCCGCAGATGCCAAGCATCTCTGAGCGCTGGCCTCGTTGAGGTTGGACTGAGGCTTGAGGTTGATGGGTAGATCGCTTCCACTGGGCTGTCTGTGTCTGGCGTTAGCCATCTCCGCTGCGCTGCGCGCAGGAACCTACAACGAGATCAGCGTTGATCAGGCCTACGCGATCCTGAGTGCCGATGGGAGCGTCTTTCTCCTGGATGTGAGGAGCCAGGATGAGTACGAGGAGGGCCACATCCCTGGTGCCTATCTTATCCCCCACACGGAGATAGCCCAGCGCAAGGCGGAGCTACCTGCGGATCTGTCCGCGCCGGTCGTCGTCTACTGTTTGGCCGGCTATCGGTCGGCGCAGGCAAGCAGCGTCCTTTCCGATCTCGGATACTCAAACGTGAGCAACGTGGCGGGCGGTTTTTCCGAATGGAAGGCGAAGGGTTATCCCTATGTCGTTGGCGCGGACAGGGGCTCTTTCGCGGTGCCGGATTCCTTTTCGCCCCTCTCGGCCGTCGTGCTCTGGGTCGGTCTTGCTTTGGCGTTGAGGGTCCCTGAGAGCGGCGCAGCCATCTCGACGGCTCGGCGTCCCTGATCCGATCAAGCTCCACGACGCCCTCCTGAGGCTGAGGGGCGACCAAAACAATCTTAACCCAGCCCACCTGCGGCCAAGCGGGACCGTCGATGGGAAGATTTGGGCTAGCTGTCTGGTCGCATCACATCAGGGACTTTGGCGGAAGGGAGGATGTGGAGAAACATGCCGAGAGGCTGGCGGATGCGGGCTACGACATACTGATCCCGTGCGTGAAGAACCCGCCAGGGGCTGTGGACTTCTTCACTGAC
>Ga0129301_1001263_pt1 | contig 12565 bp, 16 predicted proteins | sample ConPoolayeHmetaG_FD_94489 | JGI IMG/M metagenome (GOLD analysis project Ga0129301, IMG submission 94489) | Hot spring microbial mat communities from California, USA to study Microbial Dark Matter (Phase II) - Cone Pool mat layer H metaG ...
CTATTGAGGTGTCGTTAGCGATCCCCCTTTCTGAGAGGTAACTTAGGTCACTAGAGGGGTTCCTTATCCTAAACTGGACCTCGACGTCTTTGTCGATGTTTATGTTCCTTATAGTTCCCTTTAGGAAGCTTTTTACAGCATTATCTGCGATCTCCCCAACGGGTATAGTCTGTTTCACCCCCCTGTGGGTGTATTCACTAACAGCCCTCCCAGCGACTAAAATTGTTATTGGCTTAATGACCTTGCCTCCACCAAACTTCGGAGCAGACTCACCACCCACCAGCAGACCTTTGTCTACATTGTGATGCAGAATCCTTCCAAAATTCTGTTCATAATAGTCGCAGAGGGCCAGGGACATGGATTCACAAGCACCATCTATCAACGTGTCAGGATGGCCTAACCCTTTCCTCTCTACGATTTCAACCTCCTGTAACGAGACTGGCTTCCCATCTAACTCTTCAGTATGGATAAACCGCTTAACAGGCATATAGCTTTCCTCTCTTAAAGATTAGAGCTATTCTTGAGACTAATGAAGAGTACATTGTTACCCCTTATAACAACTGTACCGTAGCTCGCAGCTTGTTGACCATTATTGTATTCTTTCGTATTATCCAATATCATATTCATATAAATGTCGACATTCACCATTTTACCATGGTATTCGATGTTGCTCTTCAGTCTTACAACAACTTCTCTGTCTAACATCTTCTGAAGTATATTCAAGGGCTTTTTAGGCTGGACAGACATATTCATACATCGTTATGATAAATACCTTTTAAATCTTGGCATAAAAAGGTTACCATACACGAGCAAAAAGAGCGCGTGCACAAGTGGAAGCGGGGAAATAGCTTCGTCAAGAGCCACCCTCCTCAAGATGCCTATCCAAAGTTTCTTCATAAGGCTTGAAAGCCACCAAACTGGAGAGAGCTTTGAGGTTCAACCTTCTAAAATCATACCCCTTCTTCTTTAGAATGAGAAGGGCTGACTTGGTGATTGATGGGGCGCATAATATCCCTCTAAAATGGCCGCGTTGACTCTTAATGTAACGATCCAACTGCTTAACAGAACCGACACCAGCCATACTCCTCTTTACTTCGATTATAACATAATTTCCCTTAGAGTCTTTACCTGTGAAGTCAGGGATACCAGACGGCGTACTCTTCTGCCTTGAAACTATCCTTAACCCCTCCTCTATATACTCAGGATGAGCCATCAAAAGATCATAAAATTCGTTTTCAACAGGCCCCATCTCGAACCTTGCTTCATCAACTAACGAGGTAGACGTGATCAAGTACACCTTGTCAAAGACAACCTTCAAGAACTCTTTAGGCCTTCTACGCTCAGACAGCAACAAAAGCTTACCATCTCTAACACCACATCTTATGATACAACCGGCAGGCTGCCAGTTGACAGGCTCATAACCTACACGCCTATGAACCAGCACCGAACCATCTTCTTTGACCATAAGAACCCTTTCCCCCAAACCGAGATTAGAGGAGCTTCTACCAAGATATTCAACACTAAAAAGGCCTATGCAAATAATCAACTTCTTTCCCTTTACAGAAGAGTTTATGAGGTCACCCGCTTCCTCTAGTGAAGGGTAAAACATAATACCGTTCATATGGCATAACATGACTTAAAAGAAGAAATAAATGTTAAAACGGGCTCGTGGCCAAGAATGGATTAAGGCGTCAGCCTCCGGAGCTGGAGACCGTGGGTTCAAATCCCACCGGGCCCGCTCAGATTCATTGGACAGGCCTTGTTGAACTAGTGAAGCTATTGGCCTGCTAATTATTTACATTATAACTCTAGAAGCGTGGTTTGAAAATTCATTAAAGTATATAAACTCCTAAACTGAAATAAAAGAGATGGCTAAGAAGATGAGAACTAGAGCGTGTTTAACGATTTTATTTGCAGTTGCTTTTATTATATTAAGCTCACCAGTCTCCTCATCTGGATTATCACCACAAACTACATACACCTTCACATCACCTACATACACCTTCACGCTTAGGCCTTTTTACTCTATTGCTGTAAACCCAAGTAATATTACAGTAGAACAAGGCAGCAGCACACAGGTTGCAGTTACGGTCAGCTCGTACCTTGGATATAATAAGACCGTGTCTCTATTTTCTACCGCACCAACAGGCATTACAATATCCTTTGCCCTCTCAAAGCTGACGCCTCCAGTGAACGGAAACATCAGCACGACAGCTTTCGTAAAGGTTGATAAAACACTTGCAGCAGGAGTTTATACTGCGTTCATCAACGGGACAGATGGAACTGCTTCAAATTATGCGAAGTTGAGCATCAAAGTCACCGCCTTAACAACGACCACAACAACATCCACCACAACAACATCCACTACAACAACGACCACACCGAGTACAACTACGGTGACAACAACTACAACAACCACTACAACCCCAACTTCAACCACACCCACATCCACTAGCCAAACAACCACCTCTATAACTACAACAAACACTACTTCAACTACTACAACTACCCCATCTGGCGAATCAGATATGACGTTGGTTATAGTCATCGCGGTTATAGCTATAATAGTTGTAATCGTAATCGCGTTCTTTCTAATGAGGAAGAAGCCGCCAACACCGCCGCCAAAGAGGTTCTGCATGCATTGTGGCTCAGCAATGGCAGAAAGTGCGTTATCATGCCCGAAATGTGGCAAACAACCAGCTGGCGGACCAGATACGAAGACCTGCCCAAACTGTGGGGCAGTTATTAACATACTAGCCTCATTCTGTCCGAAGTGTGGTGCGGCTCAACCCAAGGAGAACGATAAAGGTGGGGCAACCAGCAGCTAAACAAGGAGACAAGATCACAGCCCAAGACATCCACATTGTTATGGTCCCAGCACCACCAGGTTCTCCAGTGCCAACTCCTATACCTCATCCATTCAACGGGATAATCGACAATAACTTAAGCAAAGACGTTTTCATTGAAGGAAAACCAGCAGCGGTCGTTGGAAGCACAGCAACGAACACTCCAGCCCACACCCCCATCGGTGGGCCGAGCTTCCAGAAGCCTCCAACAAATCAGGGGAGGATAATTGTGGGAAGCACAGGAGTTTTCATAAACGGTAAGCCGGCAGCTAGGAATGGGGATACAGCCATGACCTGCAACGATCCAGTCGACCTGCCTGTCGGCAAGGTCATCGCGGTAGGCACTGTCTTCATAGGGGAAGTTGGTGTGCCGATGCCGAGGCCGCCCACGAAGGTTGAAGCAAAGGAGAAGAAGCTTGAGAGGCCTCAGGTTAAGCCTTACACATTGTTGGCTAACCCTAAAGTTCAACCTGATTAGATAGCTTTAGTAGGGTATGTGATTGAATTATAGCGTCTCAACGTTCTTATATACGAAGTGGGATCCATCCTTTATGTATCTTAAGTACACTCCATAGTGGCGACTGAAAGGAGAGGAAATAAGAAGCGTTGGGGAAACTACGTTGCCTGGGCAGGTCTCATCGTCTGCGGTGACCTTCCTAAGTCCTATTTCCTTTGGTGACTGGTACCAGAGGGCACCCCACTGGTCCTGGAAGAGATAGTGCGGCATGCATTCTGGGTCTAGGATCAAATCTAACAGCTTTGGTTTCATCTGCTCAGCCAAAGGGAAGAAGAGACTGGAAACATTTCTGCCTTGTCTAACATCTATCACTTGGGAATGGTATCTGCCTCCTTCTTCGGCCATGATGTGTGCACAAAGCATTCGTTCTCCCTCTTCATTTCTGCAAGCATAAGAGAGAGCTAAGCCTGTATAATGTGTCTTTATATGCTCCAAAGCGATCGACTTTTTTGTGCAAACCTCACCCTTATCTAAGTCCAACTCGAGATAGTGTAAAGCTGGCTCCTTCTCTAACATGTAGACAGTGTAAGCTCTTCTACGCCTAAATATAACACTGCATTCAACAAGTTTGCCCTTTAATGATAAGAACTTCATTAACTTAGTCCTTCCATCTGGGGAGAGTGTAAACAGGTCTGCAGACCCCGATTCATCATCTGCCAGTATCAAAAGGAACAGAGTGCCATCTTCGGCAGTGAATGGGGAACCTATGATCTTCTGGATCTGGAGGAATGACATGAGCTTCTTGAACTCAGGCTGCTGAGTTCTTAAGACGGTCATGATTGTGACAGCTTTCTGGTTATACCAAAGGACATGCTCATATCTTTGATCGGAACTTTCAAGAAGTGATAGCTGCGGTTCTTGACGACCTTCTAGTTCTGCGATGCGTCTACAACGCCAAATATTGCTTGGCATGTTAGGGCTGCTTTCAAGTATAAAAAGGTAGAATCTGTTCTTTTCAAAATTGACCCACGCAGTACGTATATGCGCGTCAAGCTGGAAAAGATCTTTAGGGGTAAAGGAATACACTGGCCAAGCTGATACAACCTTTACCTTGAAAACCTTAGAGTTGACAAAGAGAATGCCACCAGAATGATAAGTAGCCTTGACCCTATATGTTCCCTCCCCAAGCTCTCCAAAGATCTTGACTAGATCTATTAAAACAGTCTTCTTTTGCCCCGAGCCCAAAAGAATCGAATTCTTTTTAGTAGGTGGAACCGGTATTCCCTCCCTCTTCAGCCAACTAAGTGGTGAACCGGAGTATCTTTCCCCAGAACTATCTATCATTCGAACCTGTAAAGTTTCACTTGATACCGTGAAGTCATCGATCTTCATAGGCAAAGAACCTTTGTTTTCAATAGAGACTGAGACAGGAATCGATTCACCTCTGACGTATTCGCGCTCCTCAAACCCCACTGAAATCGAGATAGGAACTTCTGGATGTGTGGAAGTTTTCCTTTCAGACAACCGTTATCACCATCGGAAGACTTTGGTCGACGTTACCACTCCAGCCTGTGTCCCTCCTTATCTCATGGTAAATATTGGCAGTACCCTTTTTCAACGCTCTCACCCTAGCAACCCAGGAGTTTCCACTCTTCGACACACTGACAGCCGCAACACTTGGATTACTTGAGACCCATCTACCTCTGGGGAAACGGCTCAGATCCTTCCAGAAATCCTGATGCAGGTTATTCTCCACCCCCTCTTGGGGATATAAAGCCAGCAGCCTGAGCCTCTGACCAACATTCATAGGATCAGGGTTGTTAGGGTAAACTTCGAGATAGGGTGTAGTGTAGGAGAAACCGTCAGGTTCAACCACAGTCTTCTGAACAGTCTTCGTCCAACACAGTTCAGCGGAGCCAGGGTAGAGCATTCTTCTCAAGACGCCATTCGCGCCAGTTATCATTTGATTTCTATCATACAACCTTAAGACCAAAAGACATAGCCCACAAAAATGCCATTCAACCGGAGAGCTCACTTCATAGGACATAACACAAGTTATCATGTCTTGACTGTCATGATTATCCCAAAACGGGCCTGAAGAACCGGACGCTTCTGTGCGAGTAGTAAAGGGGAAGTCTGCTTCAGTGACAAAAGCTGTTGCGCCATGATCCAAGAACAGGGCATGCCCCATTTCATGAACGAACGTGTTCGCAACGTCATCAGATGAGACCATATGGAACATTTTATCCCATATGTAGCATCCTCCGACAGTCGACCCCTCAAATGGGGGCTTACAGAACAGGACGCACATTCCGAGCCTGAAGCCATTTCTTGGCTGACGAAGCCTCCTATAGTTGGAGTTACCCAACTTGTCCCTTACCACCGCCTTGGTGATGCGATCCAAGAACCCCCAGGTGGTATGGTTTGGATGGTTGGAGTCTTCATCTGGTGGCGTCAACCTGTCAGACTGTGGTATAGGAGGTGTGTCAAAGGTGTGATCTTGGGGAAAAGAATACGAGTTAAAGTCGATGACATGATATTGGTGGTAGCTCTGTTTGATATACTCTTCCCATTCATTTGATCTCCATCCATCGTAGACCACACGACCCAGATACTCCATCCATTCATCGCGTGAGATCACATATCTCCTGTCATTCGCAGCCTCTTCGATTTCAATACATGCATCCCTGTATGCTCTCTTGATCTTGTCCCATCCCAACATGTTATAGTCAAGCCCCTCCTGAATGGCGATCATTTCCACCTTAACCTTCTTCCAAATAGTGATCGTGGGCGTCTGAAAATAAAGTGGATATAGCATAGAATCTGGCTTATCACGTAACAACACCTCTCCTCCAGCGCTCGATATCAGCTTGACCCTGATCTTGTAGTTGTCACCAGATATTGGTGGCGGATGGAAGAAAAAGTCCAAGACACCTATCTTCTTGCCCTCTTCAACCGCGGTTTCCCGGATCGGGGCAACTACACCGTTTGGGCTGCCTGAAGCAGTTTCAAAACTGTGCCTCCTTCTGTCAAATAGAATATTTTTGGCGCTGACAACATCGGAACTTGACTGGCGACATCGATTTCTGATAGGGCGCGGTGCGAAGTCTCTTATGCAGTTATCATCACCCTCCTGTCTATATACAAGCTTTTTGACGAAATCTTTACCTGTTCTTCCTTCTCCCTTAGGACCCCTTATGATCGACAGATTCTCTGCTGGGTCGACGATTTCAAATATCGCATTGACTTCCTCTTCCGAGAAGTCTGAGCGGTTATCCCCCTCCATCTTTATGACTTCAAGTCTCAACGGAAGGAACACATCCACTAGGTCCATCAGCCCATGGTGTCGATAGAAGGCACATTTGTCGTCGATTGAGATACCATTATGAGCTACATTTTCTTCAATACAAAGTCTCAGATTTAGAGAAGGTTCATGCAATAGGTCCTTGCTGCTATCGTAAGACGAGTAGGCATCGCTTGCAGGATCTTCAGCTTCAATAGAATAGTTCGGGTTTTCTGGGAGATCACCGAGTCTAATGCGGAGACAGTAAGACACCTCTTGCACGAGAGTAGCGTCCGCAACGGTCACGTTGGCTCCAACAACACCCTGCCCTACACCATCGCCCAAGTTAAGACACCATTTTTCTTTAAATTCTTGGTCGTCAGCCCTCTTTTAACTTGTATCCTTTGATCTTCACCTTGAAGCGTCCCTTTGGAGCGTCCTTAACCTTCACATACCCGTCCTTGATGATGCCTTCCCTCTTGTTACCATCAGAGAATTCGATCTCAAACTTCAGATCATTTAATGGTCTACCACCTTCGTCCTTCAGATAGATTTCAAGTGGATATGCAAACTCAAACCTTTCAGAAACCACTTCAAAATCGTCGACCTTCGCCTTGAAGTAGTATTCTTCATCCTCTGGAACTTCTCCAGCCTCAGCTGAGTCGCCCACCAAGGTTATCCTACGTTCTTCAGCTTTTGGTATCCATTTGGCCTCTGCCTTTTGGCCGACTACGGCACCGTTCACCTGATCAACCAATTCTTCTTTCTCACCCTTCTTCCGATATATTTCAAACTGTACGAGCCTGCCGTCCTCGAACCCAATCGCATCTACCGATAGCTTCACAGGTCCATATGGAAGCTTAGTCTTCTGGCTCATAGTTAAGCTTCATGACTTTCTCTTATTTCTATCTTCTCTATCGGGGGTATAGCTTCTACTGACTCCATCTCCAACTCAACATAGTAGAATAACTTAATCTGATGATCTGATATGTACTTTCCAGATGAAGGCTTAAGGGAGAAGCCTCTCTGTTCAAGCTCCTTTTCAGCCTTGAGAAGAGACCTTATAACACCCTCTGTAATGCTATCCAGCTGTCTCCGATCTTGCGAAGATATGGTGATCGAATACTTTGCCTTAAGCTTCAACCGCACAACCTTCAGCTTCTTGACCTTTGATATGTAGTTAACGACTATCTTTGAGCCTTTGGCAGGCGGATGGCGAAATATCACTGACCCTTCTTCCAAGTTTACTGTGTATTGGTCCCAGATTTGAAGTACCTTACCTCTAGGTGACTCCACATCGAGGACGCTTTCAGGTCGCCCCTTTAAAGAGTACTTTTTCTGAGAGCCATCGCCATCAAAGACCTCACTTATCCTTTCGCCTTCTTCGTCCTCAGATAGGTTTGATCTTTCAATCTTGAAGAAAACATTAGATACGGTTATTGAAGGTGTCCCACTACCTTCCCCGCCTATGGTTATGTTATCTCCTGGAACTTCCTTGATACTGGCCTTCAACGTGTTGACGATTTTGTCTTCAAGCTCTGCGAACATCACCTTTTACCTCACAGGGTGGTCATCTTGGATTTGAAGTTTATCACATTTCCTACCTTTAGAATGCACCCTGGTTCGATCTTTTTAAACGTGATGTTGAAAACCTCCTTTTCTGGATGCGGGTTCTTCACCCTATACCTGTACCATACCCTCTCGTTCGGAGATAGTAAATACTCTAAAAATGGGTTTTCAGTCCCCTTTGGCCTCAGCTTCGAGCACTCGTGTATAAACAGGCCACTCACCACCGCAGAAGTGCCGTCGAGGTATTCGAAGAGAATCTCCAAAGCCTTTTTATCCCCGTCCTCTGCACCGGCCCAGTAGTCGAGGACTTCAAAGTACTCTGCAAGACCGAATTTGCATAGCTCGCCAACCTTTCCCCTTTCCATCGCCCACTGCCTTGTAATCGGGCCTACAACAGTTGTGACATAGTTATCCCTTTCTCCAGGAACGTTTTCAATCAGACTATAAGACACACCAACGGGGCTCGCAGGATTAAGGATCGTCGTGCTTTCGTTGAGGCTGTCCACGTACTTCCGGAGCTGTGCTATCTTCGCATCCAGTTCTTCTATGTCAGCTCGTATATCCTCTTGCATCTTATTCCAGTCTTCAGCTCTAATAAGTTCACCCGACTTTCTAGTTATAGGCTTAAACTTGGGCATCTTCATTCACCTACCTCTTCAACAATAACCTTTACACCAGCAGCTTTAATCGAGTTTAGAACTTCTTCCACATATTCCTTAGGGACCTTACTTCTATTTAAAGAATCCCGATTTAACTTAACTGAGAAAGTTGCAGGTTGGTACCTTACCCATTTCATAGATATTTTAGCCTTTGGGACGTTCACGGCGAAGATGCTCTCATCAAAGGTCGTTGAGTCGAAGACACCTATCTTCTCCCTTATAAGCTCAACGTACTTCCAACTTGAAACCCGTCTGTGAATCTTAGGAAGAACCTTTGGGGAGACCCTTTCAGAAACGTCTTCCCCATTTAGTAAGAACTTCCCATCCTTTATCACCAACTTGTCGCCCTTATTCAGCACACCATTGTAGCCTAGGGCTTGTTCAAAGTCTTCATTTAATATTTGGGGGTTTTCAATGACATCTTCAGCTTCGATAATAATCTCAGGTATAGAGGCTTCTTCAACACTGTTATTCCCAAACGACCAACTGTCACCGGACATAACCCTTACTTCAAAGTAGGATTCAGTTGGAGGGTTCTCAACCACAGAAATATCATCTCCTATTAGAGTCTTCAGCATCGAATTAATAGAGGCAAGTGTTCCACCCCCAGTGAAATCAATAACAGCTCCTTTTAGACGCGCCCTAAAGTGCTCATCATCCTCTCCAACTATTCTCTTTAGATTGAACAACTGGCTTATCCTGTCTAGGTCGCCGTCTGAAGCTGAGTCAACCCAGTGTGAGCGCATCATCTCCAAGATCAGCTGTCGGCTGCTGTCTATCTCACCGCTGGTTGCATTAACAATCCTAAAGATCGTTGAATTTTTATCCCAAGATCTATAGAAGCTGGGAAGACGCCCACTTATCCGATTCGCACTATTCAAGCCCTATTCACTCTTCTGAACGAGATCAAAATGTTACGAGCTAAAGCTTTCTCTTCATCAGAAATTTCTATGTTTTCTTTGTCGCTCTTAAGAACTTCCATTCCCCCTCGATAAGATGAGATCACCACGTCGGAGACATCAATGACGCCTTGCACACTTAATGCTAAAGCAGCAATCTTGTAAAAGAGGACATCGTCTCCTATACCAAGGGATGAGATGTAGCTCCTAATTAGCATTTCAACCCTCCTAGACACCTCAACTTCTGAAACAACCTTCCCAACAATAAGAGTTAATTCTACATCGATGTAGACAGCCCTTGGCCTAGAAAATTCGACTTTAATCCCTGCGGCTCTAGTGTTCTCAATGGCCTTCCTTATCTTATCAGGATCACCACCGTCTGCAATAACCTTCACAACACCTGGCACACCGTCAAGTGTGTCCTTTACTAGCACAGAGCTCACGCCTTCAACCGACTTTACCGCAGTTTCAAGCGATGGGAGAGTCGCCTTACCAGCTATTTCAAGAGCATGTTTCGCCCTATCCCTTAGCTCTCTATCGGTCTCTGCGTCCAAACCTCCTCCAATATCATTCTTGTTAATCACATACTCTATCCCGATCAAAGGTTGAGGGAGAACCGTCACCGAACCAGCAAGCACATTACCTAAAGGCCCGGGGACCGTGGAAATAACTGGCACTTCAACCTCCCAAACACCCTCGGAGACGGGGGTGAGAAAGGCTTCCTCAGTTGTGATGTACGTCTTTACTTCTTCCGGTTTTGAGGAGTAGGTTGAAACCTTTGTGCCCTTCGGGATGACAATTTCGCGATAAGCCTCATAGTCGATAGTAAAGGTAGTGCCTTCGTCAGGCTTTTCACCATTAGGCAACCACCTTATCTGCCTACCAACTAAAGAATAGTCGATATCCTTCCTGTAATTCTTCTTAACATTTTGAGTGACGCCCTTAACATTAACGACTTCCTTTATGAGTTTAGACTTAAGTTGGTATGAGACAGACCCATCATATAGGATTACTTCGCCCTTTACTTGGATACTTTCAGGTTCGGTGCGCCTTCCAAAGGTAACATACCCTGAAGCAGGTTGAGGTGGTTTCCTCCTAATACCCAATATGGCGACGACAAGGTCTAACGAGTCCCCTGACGCGGTGTCGATAAAACCCGCATCATACGCTTGACATATGAGTTCATTTAGGTATTCTATCTCTCTGCTTATCGCTTCTATCAAAGTCCTCGCTACACTACCTGGCGCGGTATCCGTGATCTCTGGCCTCTGCGACTTGTACACAACAGTGAACTCTGTCCCTTCATCAGGCCTCTCTCCTTCATAGAGCCATTCGATAAAGTTTTCAGAGAACTTGTAGTCAACGTCCTTCTTAAACTCCCTTTTCGCGCTCTTAGAGATACCTTCTACTGTAATTACTTCGATGACCTTTCCTGAGAGAAAGTACCTCACTTTAGCCTTGGAATAGGTGAACTGTTCGTAGGTTTCGCCGAGTCGCTTTAGTATGGCGTTTACAATCTGCCTGTAACTCTTCTTCTCTAACGGCATCAGATCACCTCAAGCGATTGAGAATAAAAAACACCTAGAGGTTTACGGCTTCCAACCGGGATCACGAAAATTTCTATGTCGATCTTATGTGGGTCAAACCTATTCGCTTTAACCTTCACATCGAGGATGTCCTTTATTCGAGTTTCCTGGGACAAACAGTCTAGTACCAAAGCTCGAGCCCTACCTCTTGTCTCTTCGTTATTCGGCTGGCCTAAAATGTCATTCAGCCTAGACCCATAATCTGGGTGCCCCAATTCAGAAAGCTCACCTTTTCCAGTCATAAGCCTATGTATTATGGACTGTGCTAGGTTATCTTCTTCACTTATGATCTCCAAATCCCCCTCCTTAATCGAGAAATCAGCACATCCATCAACGATTTTCAATTTCAAATCTGTTTTTAACAAATTAGACATAAGCTTCACCTAGTTAATGTTCACCTTCGCTCCTTTTATATTCATCTCCGCACCGGCTTCAACCTTCATCTGGCTACTAGATTTCAATTCGACATTACTATCCGATTTAATGTTCAAATCCGACCCTGCCTTTATATCCATATTTTTCTCGCTTTCCATTTCTATAGACGCTGCGGAAAGCGAGAGACTCCCCTTCGCCTTTATCTTAGCATCCCCCTCAGCCTTTACTGTCACGTTAGCCTTTGACTCTATCAAAACATCCCCATCCTTTTGGATAACCACCTTCGTTTCACCCGTCTTAACCGTGACATCGTCATCTGTAACCCTGAGAACTATTCCCTCTGGGAACTCTAGGTAGATCCGCCTCCGTTCAGGGTTTCTTCCGTATGGCGGGATATAAACTACCTCCTCCAAGTCGTTTATAGGAGGGTGGTCTTCATCATTATATAGCCTACCTATCAAAATAGGCAAGTTAATATCGCCATTAACAAATGCGATTAGAACCAAATCCCCTACTCTTGGCGGCTCGGCGAGACCGATTATTGGCGTGGCGATCTGAACTCTTTGAAGCTCTAAATCCATGTTTTTGAGCTTGACGTTACATTCGTAGTTGTCCTTATCGTCAGGGGAGGAGTGGGGGAACACCGATGTTACAACACCTAATTCGATAGTGTGAATCTTTCTAGCTTCGTTTTCTGCGATCTTCTTCATCAGTTCTACAATGCTCATAGGGCTTTCTCCTCCGGCACACATGTTATAATCGAGGTAAACCCGTTGAGCTTACTTAAGTAGTGCTCAACTTCAATAACTCTTAACTGTGAGTTAAAAACTTCACCTTCTAAGTCCTCCACCTTTATGGTATCATTAACCTTTAACTTAGAGTTCCCTATGA
>Ga0129301_1001267_pt1 | contig 12537 bp, 13 predicted proteins | sample ConPoolayeHmetaG_FD_94489 | JGI IMG/M metagenome (GOLD analysis project Ga0129301, IMG submission 94489) | Hot spring microbial mat communities from California, USA to study Microbial Dark Matter (Phase II) - Cone Pool mat layer H metaG ...
AATATTGACTATGACCGCGAAATGGATATTGTCGCTGAAGCCCACCAAGACCGAAGAAAGATAATTGGCGCGGGAAGACTTGTTTTGGAGCCAGGCCGAAATTGTGGAGAATTTGCCGTTGTTGTAGGCGATCCGTGGCAAGGACAAGGCTTGGGCTCAAAGTTGCTTGACTATATTATCGAGATAGGACGGGAAATGGGGTTAGAATCAATCTATGGATACGTTGTCGCAGATAACACAAAGATGATTGACTTGTGCATTAAAAAGGGCTTTACTTTTGCGCCTGTAGAGGAAGGAATATCAAAAGCAACACTAAAACTATCTTAACCTCCACCATTCTGCGCCAATATCTTGAATCTGCAAAAATAAAATGGAGAATATTGGTAGATTTGTGCTATTTTATTTTAGTTGTCATCTTCTTAGCTATTTCTATCGCCTTTATCGCATCTTCCGACGTGACTGCTGGCTTCTTCTTCTCTATTATACATTGCACAAAATGCTCATCAATTTGACGGTGCCCCCAAACTCTTGTGCCTTTCACTTCAATCTTCGTTTCTTGCGGTTGGGGCTCCTCTCCGTAAAGAAGTATCCTGTTAGTGTCGATGGCGTGAATAACATTGGTGTTGTCTCCGTAAACTTCCAGTCTCGCCGTGCTCGCTGAAGGGGCTACAGAAGCGCCATAATGCAGGTAGCCAACCAAGCCATTTTCAAATTTTATCAAGCCGAAAGTGTTGTAGCCGAATATTCCGCCGTACTTTTCTATTGGTGGATAGTTGGGCATCCATTCAACGTCTTTGATGTCACTCTTGAACATCCAGCGGAACATGTCAAGGCTCCAAACTGAAAGCGTAAAATCAGGGTATCCTCCGCTTTTTTCCATGTCCCAAGCCCACGAGCCTTTAGGCCACTGTTCAGCGAGGCTTGAGGCTGGAATGAATTCTCTGAAGTGAATGGCTATTGGCTTTCCAACAATTCCAGACTCTATCATCTCTTTTACTTTAACGTATATTGGTGCAAAACGGAACTGTAGGACTGGCATCAGAATTACTCCCGCCTTGTCCGCTGTGTCTTGCATTTCTCTTATCTGCTCTATCTTTGGCGCTAAGGGCATCTCACATGCAACATGCTTACCTTTTCTGATGGCTTTCATAGCCAATTCATAATGCATCGGCGTTGGCACAGCAATGCATACTGCATCCAATCTCGGATCTTCTAAAAGCTTATCATAATCCAAGTAGTATTTTACGCCTAAATTTTCTGAGAGCGGTTTTACACGGCGTTCAGTGGCTGCGCATAGTGCTATGAGCTCCGAGTTTTCGATTTTCTTGAAGCTTGGCGCATGTGCTTGTCCGCCTACGAATCCTACTCCAACAACTGCAACTCCAACCTTTTCTGGCATGAACTTCACCCATTTTTTGCGCTACATTTGGCTTAAAGCAATATAAAATACTTATGCGTCGAGTTTCGCCTATTTATTGTAGATGTCAATCGTGCAGTGAGGCTTTTGCATAATGTTTATGAAAGCTGAACAAGTTGTACTTAACAAGCCATAAGTGTGGTAAACGATGGAAAAGGCATTCTTGATGAAGCTGGATAAGATTCAGCCAAGCCAACTCTACATTAGCAAGGATAAACTAGCCAGCGTGATGAAAAACTTCGAGGCTCTTGAGCCTAAGCAGATGGAGCCTATTCCAGTTAAGAAGCTTGGCGAAGACATAATTTTTACGGATGGACACACGAGGGCTTTTGCAGCGTATTTGCGTGGATTTTCCGATGTTATGGTTTGTTGGGAAGGTGAGGAATTGGATTGGGATGAGTATGAAATCTGTGTAAAATGGTGTAAAGATGAGGGAATTCGTACGGTTGCTGATTTGAAGAATAGAGTTGTAAGTTGGAGCAAGTACACAGTGCTTTGGCTTCAGCGGTGCAAGAAAATGCAGAAGAAGTTGCGAAGCAAAAAGGGTCAGGGTAATAAGTCGGCTTCTTTTTAGGAAATGCAAATAAGTTTTGAAGAGCCCTAATAATGCGAGGAAGATTCCGTGAAGGTTGCAGTTTCTGGCAAGGGCGGTGTTGGAAAAACGTTAGTCGCTGGTGGTCTCGCTTATTTTTTTGCTAGTAAAGGTTTAAAAACAATTGCTATTGATGCTGATCCTTCGCCGAATCTTGCTTTGACTTTGGGTTTATCAGCAGAAGAAGCCCGCAAGATTTTGCCGATTTCTGAGAATAAAGAGTTGATTGAGTCTAAGACTGGAACGGGCTTTTCTGGTGTTTATCGTTTAACTTTCACAGTTGACGACATTGCCAAGCAATATTCGGTTAAGACTCCTTTCGGCGTGAACCTAATCGTTATGGGAACTGTTCACTCGATGGGTTCAGGCTGTACTTGCGCTGCGAACGCTGTGGTGCGAGCCTTGCTTCAACATTTGGTTGTGGAGCGCGGTGAGGCTGTGGTTTTGGATTTGGAGGCTGGTGTTGAGCATATTGGCAGAGCCACAGCGAAGCATGTTGATGTTATGCTGGTCGTGGCGGATGCGAACGTGAAGTCTCTTGAAATCGCCAAGCACATCCATGAATTAGCTGCAAAAGCTGGGATGAAAAAGGTTTTCTTAGTAGGAAACAAGATTGCAAACGAAACCCAAAAAGAGGCAATTGAAAAATTTGCCGAGAAAAACGGTTTAACTGTTCTCGAGTTTGTGCCATTCGACCAAAAGGTTGTTGAAGCGGAAATGAGTGGAGAAACTCCGCTTAAGTATAAGGAAATTGAAGCATTGCAAGCTATTGAAAGAATGGCTAATAAGCTGAAAGTAAACTAGTCTGTTTGAGGGGAATTTGGAAAAAATGAAGACGCTTGTTACTATTGGTCGAGGTGGAACTGGAAAAACGAGCTTTGTTGCTTTGATGACAAAGTACTTTGTCGAAATTGGAGAAGCTCCCTTGCTGTTGGTTGACGCTGATCCTGACCAGAATTTGGCTGAAATGGTTGGCTTGGATTTGAAGGAAGCTGGGAAGCGGACGATTTCCGAGCTTCTTGTGGAGACTTTTTTGGAGCAGGGTGGCACGACCGTTGGGGTTGCGCCTACGGAGCGAATTGAGAGCAAAATTTGGATGCATGGCTTGTTTGAAAGTAGCTCTTTTGATTTTTTGGCTGTTGGAACCAAATGGGTTGAAGGATGCTATTGTATGCCGAATGCAGCTTTGAAAGGAGCATTAGAATCGCTTACGAAGAACTATAAGTATGTGCTTATCGATTCGCCTGCGGGTCTAGAGCATCTGAATAGGAGGATAACTTCAAAAGTAACCGACATCTTCGATGTTCTTGACCCATCCAAGAAATCTTTCGACCATGTCCAGCGGGCGCATCGTATCGCTCTTGAAGTAAAGATCGCCTTTGAGAATTTTTATGTTGTTGGCGGCTATAGGTTTCCTGAAAGTTTGAGAAGTGAAGCTGAAAATGCGTTGACGTTCAAGTTTTTGGGCAAAATTGCCCGTGACGAAAGTGTTGAGCAACGTGTCCTTGCAGGGAAATCGCTTCTCGACGTGCCTTCAGATTCTTTAGCTTACGCTTCTGTTAAAGAAATCATGAAAGAAGCTGGATATACAAAGCAGTGATAAGCTTCTGCCCTATTTCACGTTTTATTTAACCTTAGAATTTGAAGACAGCGTAAACTTTTGACTTACACTTATGCCAATTTTAGTGGAAAAACTTAAAATAACGCAGTGAGAACGTTATTGTTTCTAAACTCTTTCGGTTGTGCTCACGAGTGAGTAGAAAAAATGTGCGCCTGAAAGTTGACGAGCTGAAAACTGACCTTGGACTTGTGAAGAACCTTGAACTTTCTTTTGGCAAGATTGTTGAGGATAATTGGACAGAACCCATGGGTCCAACACCATTTCCTGAAATAACCACCTTAAGAAACTGGGACATGAAACTACTTCAACGTTACAAGCCATTCTATTTGCCCTTCTGCGATGTCTGCTGCCTCTGCACATTCGGCAAATGTGATTTAACAGGAGACAAACGAGGTGCCTGCGGACTAAACATGGCTGCTCAACAGTCGCGTATAGTTCTTCTTGCTTGCTGTATTGGAGCTGCTACGCACATCGCACATGCAAGACACTTAGTAGAACATCTTATAGAGAAATACGATCGGAATACACCCCTCAACGTAGGCGGTCTGAATGTAGACATTGAAGCTCCAGTAACTCGCCTAGTTTGTGGTGTAAAACCTGAAAAACTGAGAGATCTAGAGGAGGTTCTTGACTACTGTGAAAAACAGGTTACACATCTTCTTTCCGCTACCCATACTGGGCAGGAAGGAAGCAACTTGGACTTTGAATCTAAAGTTCTTCACGCCGGGATGGTTGACCAGGTTGGTATGGAAATTGCAGATTTGGCGCAGATATCAGTGCTTGGTTTCCCGAAGGCTGACCCTGAAGCTGCTCTAACTGATTTAGGCTTCGGTATAGCAGATATCTCAAAACCCACAATATTGGTTATCGGGCATAATGTGCCTTCTTCTGTTGGAATAATCGATTACTTGACTCGCAAGGGATTATTGGGAAAGGTTGAAGTTGTCGGCATTTGCTGCACGGCCCACGACATCACAAGATACAGCTCTATGGCAAAGATAGTCGGACCTATCTCTTGGCAGTTAAGATACATTAGAAGCGGATTAGCAGATTTAATTGTGGTTGACGAGCAGTGCATTCGTGCCGATGCGCTTGTTGAAGCACAGAAAGTAAAGGCACCAGTGATTGCTTCAAGCCCGAAAAACTGTCTCGGACTTGAAGACAGAACTGAGTGCTCTTCTGAAGATGTGATATCAGATTTAGTGGAAGGTAAAGTTCCTGGAGTGTTAATTCTGGATCCAGATAAAGCTGGAGAAGTTGCTGTTGAAACTGTGATGAAGGTTGCTCCAAGACGAAACAGGTTGAAGGTTATTCCTGAAATAGAGGAAATTATCGAGTCAGCTAAGGAATGTACAGAATGCAACGAATGCAGGCGCGCTTGCCCCAACGATCAACCTATTCCTGAAGCCATGAAAGCAGCGGCTAAAGGAGACCTTAACCCCCTCGCTGAAATCTTGGAAAATTGCATCGGCTGTGCCAGATGCGATAGTGCATGTCCTAATGACTTTCCGTTGCACAGCTTCTTTGTCAAAGCTGGAGAAAAACAGTTATGGAATGAAAAGTTTAAAATGCGCGTGGGGAGAGGCGCAATTCAAGACGTCGAAATAAGGAACGTTGGAGGACCCATAGTCCTAGGAGAAATCCCAGGTGTAGTTGCGTTAGTTGGATGTGCCAACTACCCGAAAGGCGGAAAGGAGGTTGCAGAGATTGCTGAAGAGTTCGCTAAACGCAGGTTCATTGTCGTCACTTCTGGATGCGCCGCTATGTCTATGGCTATGGTGAAGGATGAAGAGGGAAAAACCATATATGAGAAGTATTCAGGCGCCTTTGATGCTGGTGGCGTCCTAAACGTGGGTTCATGCGTTTCGAACCCTCATATCGCTGGGGCTGCCATAAAAATCGCGAACATTTTTGCGAAGAGAAAACTGCGTGCCAATTACGAGGAAATCGCTGATTATGTTCATAACCGAGTGGGCGCCGTGGGTGTCGCTTGGGGCGCCATGTCTCAGAAAGCAGCCTCAATAGCCTCTGGTTTTTGGCGGCTTGGAGTGCCCGTGATAGTAGGGCCTCACGGTTCCAAGTATCGTCGTATGCTTCTTGGAAGAAAGGACAAAGAACAGGATTGGTACGTTTATGATGCTAGAACTGGTGACAAGGTTTATGTTGGTCCTGCTCCCGAACATTTGTTCACTACAGCTGAAACCAAGGAAGAGGCTATGGTGCTTATAGCAAAGCTTTGTATGCGACCCAATGACACTAGCAAGGGACGTGCCATAAAACTAACTCATTACATTGACCTTTACAAGCGTCTTTACAGCGTAATACCAGACGATGTTCATCTTTATGTTAGGAACAATGCAGACATACCAATTACTATGAAGGATGAAATTCTCAAAGTTTTGAAGGAAAAAGACTGGAAGGAAATGCCAATTCCTGACCCGACTCTTCTTCCTAGGCTGATTAGAAAAAGTAAAGGTGAATAAACATGAGTGCGAAAGAAGAACCGTGGCAAAGAGCTGAAATCGCCGGACCCAAGAAAGCTTTGCTTATCTTAAAACCCGAAGTGGTTGCTGCCATGGTGAAGAAGGCTAAACGTCCCCTTCTAGTTGTCGGGCACCTAGCTGCTAAAGATTACTCCGAAGACGCTAAAATGATTGATTATGCGATACGCATGAGCAATACGGCTGGAATTCCTGTTGTTGCAACAGCCCACGTAGTAAGCGAATTCATCAAAAAAGGTTTCAGTTCTGCTGCTCACATGTCTGCGATGGACATAGGTGAAAGGCTTGTAGATTCTGAGTGGAAGGGCTTAGATGGATATGGAGCATATGATTTGGTGATGTTTATGGGATTGCCCTACTATATGGAATTTGTCATATTGTCTGGACTTAAGCATTTTTCCACAAATCTCAAAACGATAAGCCTCGACAGGTTCTATAACCCTCACGCATCATGGTCATTTCCAAATCTTTCAGTTAAGGATTGGAAAGACAATCTGGAAATAATAGTGAGCAAACTTGGAGGAAACTAAATGTCAATGTTTAAGGATATACCTGTAGATGTCGGCGTAATCTATGAAGGTGAAAGAATTCGAAGGAACGACATGCACGTAGAACTTGGCGGACCAGACGTTAAAGAAAAATTCGAGCTTGCAAGAGTAAAGAAACCTGAAGAAATTGAAGACGGAAAAGTAACAATCATCGGATCAGACATAAAGGACATGGCAGAAGGCAAAACCTATCCACTTGGCATTCTCATTGAAGTTGCTGGAGCCAAACTAGAACCTGAACTCGAAGGAGTCATCGAGAGGCGCATACACGCCTACTGCAACTTTATCGAAGGCTTCATGCACCTCAACCAGCGCTATGACATTTGGCTTAGACTAAGCAAGAAATCTTTCCAAAAAGGCTTAAACACCTTTGAGCACATCGGCAAAGTCTTGTACAGGCTTTTCAAGAGCGAATTACCCATAATCGAGAAAATGCAGATAACTTTTATCACAGACCCTGAAAAGATAAAGGGACTCTATGATGAGGCACTGCAGATTTACGAAGCCAGAGACGCTAGAGCACGAGGATTGAAGGATGAGGAAGTGGACAAATTCTACGGTTGCATCCTATGCCAATCATTCGCTCCAACACACGTCTGCGTAATAACTCCTCAACGGTATTCTAACTGTGGAGCCATAAGCTGGTTTGATGGCAGAGCAGCAGCAAGCATAGACCCGAAAGGACCAGTCTTCACGATTGAGCGCGGCGAACAGCTTGAACCCGTTACTGGAGAGTACTCTGGAGTGAATGAGGCAGTTAAAAAGAAATCTCTCGGCGAAATCACCAGAGTACAGCTCTACACAGCCTTCGGATATCCGCACACTTCGTGCGGTTGCTTCGAAGGCGTAGCCTTCTACATTCCAGAAGTTGACGGCTTCGGCATAGTGCACAGAGGCTACAAGGACGTAACCGTGAACGGCTTACCATTCTCAACTCTTGCTGATTCCACTGCTGGCGGGCGTCAAATTGATGGTTTTCATGGAATATCCATCGAGTACATGCGTTCTCCAAAGTTTCTGCAAGCAGACGGCGGATGGAAGCGTGTCGTGTGGATGCCGAAAGAAGTCAAGGAGCGTGTGAAAAATTTTGTTCCCGCTGAGCTTGTTGACAAAATAGCTACTGAGGAGAATGCGAAGACTATTGACGATTTGAAGGCTTTCTTGAAGGAGCAAGCGCATCCTGTTGTGGAAAGCTGGAAAGAAGAAGCAATAGTAGCTGAAGAGGCTGTGCCTACAGCGGTAGGAGAAGAAGCGCCCATGATTCCAGTGGCTACAGCAGCAACACTGCCAATTACAGCAGGCGGCTTCAAAATTATCCTGAAAGATGCCAAAATCTATGCTAAAAAAGTCATCATTCGCTCCATGAAAAGCGAAAAATCTGAGAAAAAGTGAGGGAAGCGGACTTGGCTGAAAAAAAGAAAGAAAAGAGTGCCTTAGGGCTTAAGCTTAGTCCACGTTTGCTAGAGCTCCTCGCTAAGCTTCAGGAGCTTGAGCTTGAAGATTTTGAGATGAGCGTTGGCGATTTGGAGATTTGGCTTCAACCCGGAGCAGTTACCAGCCCAGCTCTTGCTTCTTTGAAAGCTGTTCCAGCAGTTAAGGGCAAACCCACAGCTATTCTTGAGGCTGAGTTCATTCCGCCTCTTGAGACTTATTCAGGTAAAGTTGTTGAAGTGAAACTTGGAGCGACAAAAAGCGAAGGCGGAACACGCGGAAAATCAGTTGTCATCGGAGGCGAGACTGCTCCCGCCTTTTACACTTTCGAAAAGCCTGTATTACATCCTCCTGTTGTTACGTTAGACGTTTTTGACATGGAAGTCCCACTTGCAAAGGCTGTTAAGATGCACGTGAAAGATGTTGTGGGTGACCCTGCGGCTTGGGCTAAGGTGGCTGTTGAAAAGTTTGGCGCTGACCTTGTAACGGTACATTTGATTAGCATAGACCCTCTATTGAAGGACGCTTCGCCAAAAGAGGCTGTGAAGACTGTGGAGAAGATTGTGCAAGCTGTTGATGTTCCTCTAGTTATCGGCGGTTGCGGAGACCCAGTGAAGGATGCGGATGTTTTTGCAGAGATTGCTGAGACTTTTGCTGGTGAGCGGTTTCTGATAAGTTCTGTGACGCGGGACATGGATGTCGAGCGTTGCGCAAAATTCATCAAGAAGAATGGGCATGTGACTTTGTCTTTTACGCCTATGGATTTAAACCTTGCAAGGGAGCTTAATCGTCGGTTGTACGATTTTCTATCGAAAGAGGATATTGTGATGGATTTGACTACCGCAGCACTTGGCTATGGATTAGATTATGCGTTCACCAACATGGAACGTGCGAGGCTTGGCGCTCTGATGGGTGATCCGGAGTTGGCGCATCCGATGAGTTCAGGAACCACAAACGCTTGGGCTGCTCGGGAGGCTTGGTTGAAGATGGCTCCTGAGTGGGAACCACGCGAGCTGCGTGGTCCGTTGTGGGAGGTTGTTACTGCTTTGACGCTTCTGCTTGCTGGTGTAGACTTGTTTATGATGATGCATCCTGCTGCTGTGAAGACGCTTAAAGATGTTGTTAAACAGTTGACTGGCGGCAGTTCTGGAAATGCGGATAGGCTTGTTGAATGGGTTTCTGTGAGGGTGTGAGTTGCGATGAGTGAGAGAGAAGGCAAGGGAAAAGTAGGCATAAAAGAGCTAAGTCCAATTGATGTTTACAAGCTTCTTCCACGCACAAACTGTAAAGAGTGTGGCGAAGAGAACTGTATGGCTTTTGCCACGAAAGTTGTGAATCGCGAGATTTCGGTTGATGCTTGTCCGCCATTGCTCAAGAAGGAGTTTGAAAAGTCGCTTAAGCAGCTTAAGGAAATGCTGAAGCCTGCCGTTAAAGAGGTTGTTGTCGGCGTTGGTGATAAAGCAGTTAAGCTCGGCGGAAAGCTTGTCATGTACCGTCATGAGTTCACCTACTTTAACCCTACAGCCATTGCAATTGACGTTACCGATGAAATGTCTGAAGAGGAGATTTTAAGCAGAATCAAAAAGACTGAAGGCTTCAGCTTCGACTACATCGGACAGACACTAAAGCTGGACATGATTGCTATTCGCTCAACCTCAAACGACGCTGAAAAATTCAAAGCAACAGTAAAAAAGATTGCCGAAAATACGAATCTACCTATGATACTGTGCTCCTTGAACCCGAACATTCTGGAAGCAGGGCTGATGGTTGCGCCCAAAGCAAGACCATTATTGTATGCAGCCACCAAGGACAATTGGAAGGAAATGGCAGAACTTGCACTGATGTACAGTTGCCCATTAACAGTTTTTGCCCCTAACAACCTGAAACTGCTCAAGTCTCTCGCAAAGACATTATTCGAGTATGGCGTTGAAGACCTTGTGCTTGACCCCGGCACTTTTGCTGACGATGGCTTAGCGGACACTTTGAACAATTTTACTATGCTTCGTAGAGCTGCGTGCAAGCGTGGTGATGAGCTTTGCGGTTTTCCGTTGCTTGCAGTGCCTATGACCACATGGATAGACAGGGGCGAGGTTGCGGAGGAGATTGTGAAGTGGAGAGAAGCATACTTAGCGTCTCTGCTTATAGTGCGATATGCTGATGCAATTATAGTGCACAGTGTTGACGGCTGGTCACTTCTTCCACCTGTGGTGTTGAGACAGAACATCTACACTGACCCGCGTAAGCCAGTAGCTGTCGAGGCAGGCTTGAAAACATTCGGCTCGCCTGACGAAAACTCGCCTGTTATGTTTACAACAAACTTTGCCCTAACATATTATACTGTAGCTTCAGACATTGAGAATGCTAAGGTTAATGCCTATTTGCTTGTTGTGGACACAGAAGGCATAGCCGTGGACAGCGCAGTTGCTGGTCGAAAACTGACAGCAGAGAAAGTGGCTGATGCCATAAAAGCGTCTGGAATAGAAAGCAAGGTTAAGCATAAGAAACTGATAATTCCTGGCAAGGCAACACGATTAAGCGGAGAAATTGAGGAACTAAGCGGATGGCAGGTAATTGTGGGACCAAGAGACTCTTCGGACATTCCAAAGTTTCTGCAGGAAAAATGGCAATTTTCCTAATTTCTTGTTTTTGTGATAAGCAACACGATCACTTTTGTAGTGCAGATTAGGCTACTGGATTCATGATGTTTTTATTTCTTTTATGTCTTCAAAATGTGTATCGTTAGTTAAGCATGTCGCTTTTAAATGCATTCTCGCTCTAGGGCAAGCTTGTAAACTTCATGAATCACAATTGCTGAAACCTGTTTTTCTCTGATTTTTCTAATCGCTTCCCTAGTCCTTCTTAAAATTTCTTCGTCTGCGTAATAACTATCAAAAACAATTCCATACACCTTCTTACTAAGCTTATCCAAAAGCTTCTTCATTTCCTCAAGCTTAGCATGCTTGCCATCAGAGTCAGCAAGGCCAACAGTGGACTTTTTAGGTTTAAAAAGAATGCCTTCTTTGATATCAATGACCTTGAATCGCGTTCCTTCTTCAATTCTGTACTTTGCACTAAACTTGGAGGGTACGGTGATTTGTCCCTTTTTAGTTACTACAACCTCGCACTCCAACCTAAATCACGTGGTGCTTTTTCAGAGGTAGTATATATAAACCTTTTTTTCTAACATCTAACAAAACAGCAATTTCAATCACAGTCAAGTTATATATAGGGGGGATTTTTCGAAAGCAACAGAACCACTTGCCAACGTTTCTTCTTTTTCTTTGGTTTGCGACGTTTGACATACTTTAAATAATCTTTAGTTGTTGGAAAAACCTCTAGTATTCTCTCCAAACGCCTATCATTATTAATCCTGTTCTGCAACACCAAAAACTCTTTAGGCTTACTGAAGCTTTCAACCTCTCCAGAAACTCTCTTCCTCTCTACTCTTATACAGTCATCCACAACACAGCTAAGCACACAAGCTTCATAAAAAAACAGCTAAATTACTATAGCCATACTCAGCTGAAGACTTAACCGCATACTTTGAACAGCCAGACCAGTGCAGCTTGGACAGAACCACCAGCTTACGCAATTTGTTGGTAAATCATCGTAATACCATTCCGGCACGTCTTTTTTCGCTGTTTCACCAAATCGCTCCAAATGTCCTTCAGCATTACAAACAAATCCGCAAAAGCCGCTTTTGCTAATGTCTATTTTGCATTCTTTTGCAAACTCCGCGAGCTAATCCATCAGCATCTTTTGGCGGCTCAGCAGGCAAACAAAAAACTGCACGGCTTTTAGAATGCACTTTTCTTGCTATGTTCAAGGCTGATTCTGGTTTTTCTCGAGTACACTTTAAACAAACGCCTAAACTATCCGAAATAGTAACATTAGCATCGCCACAAATCAGGCATTTACCCATAATGTTAGCCGCCGCCCACAGGCGGAATAATTGCTAAAACATCTCCGTCTGAAAGTTTTGTGCTTAATCCTTCAAGCGTTGATGCGCTTCTACCGTTCACGAGAAACTGCAAAAACCCCTTAGGCTCACGAGTCTTATCGTCAAAAACGTACGCTACAAAACTTTTTCCATAACGCTTCGAAAGCCTGTCCAAAACCATGCTTATAGTTACCGCCTTATCCTCCGTGAATTCCACGCTCTCCTCTCTTTTTCCAGTAATCTCTCGCAGACTGGTGAAGAATCGCACTGAAACCTTCAACAGATTCCCTCACGTTTAGAGGTGCTAACCAAAATTTAAAATGTTACGCAACAAAAACACTATTCACAAATAGTCAGCTAAAAGTTTATATTGTTCCGCTTTTTTGCTTAATGCGATTAATGACCATTCAACTCTAAAAGAGGGGATATGAATATGGCTTACTTGACAACAACAGCATCTGGACAACCAGTCCTAATCCTTAAAGAG
>Ga0129301_1001271_pt1 | contig 12520 bp, 15 predicted proteins | sample ConPoolayeHmetaG_FD_94489 | JGI IMG/M metagenome (GOLD analysis project Ga0129301, IMG submission 94489) | Hot spring microbial mat communities from California, USA to study Microbial Dark Matter (Phase II) - Cone Pool mat layer H metaG ...
CCTACCTGACTAGGAGACCCCGGCATAAATGCATTAACTGATTTGAAGCATGGTCTTTTATTATAGGTTTTCTGGATGATTAAAATCTTGCCTATGGTAACCATTAGAAATATAAGGTTTAATACTTAACTTTCAACTGTTTAAGAGTTGCTGGTATTATTATGAGGATGGATAAGAGATATTCTATGGTTTTGTTTGGAGCGTTTATGTCGGTTGCTATGTCTTTCACAATGTCCTTAACAATGACAATAATAAACATAGGCTTTAGTCAAAGCTTCTTGTTAGTATGGGTTAAAGCATTCTTCATAGGTTTCCTCGTAGCTTTTCCAACATCTCTGGCTGTAATGCCCATCATAAGAAAAATAGTTAATAGGCTGATTAGAGATTAAAGCTTAGCTTACTGTTTTTCTGATATGAAAACGCGGTAGCCACTTTTTCTTGCAAGAATGTCAACATTGCCAAATGCATTCTCCATAAAATTTCTGAATCTCTTGCCTCCAATTTTAGACCTTACGACAATTTGGAAAAGTGCCTTGTTTGCCATGTGCTTAGGTGCTTCAGTAATTATTGTCTTTATAGTTTCTATTCCCGCACTCACTGGCGGATTCGAGAGTACACAATCAAATGTAAAATCTTTAACTGGCTCGTATAAATGACCATGTTTTACAACAACATTTTGAATATTATTTAGTTCAGCATTTTTTCGTGCAAGCTTAACAGCCCGCTCATTCAAATCAATCATAACCACATTAAGATTAGGATTAAAAACTGCAGCAGCAATGCCAACAGCTCCATAACCGCATCCCATATCCAACACGCAACCCCTTTCTGGAAGAACCATGGACTCAATTAGCAATCTTGTGCCTAAGTCAACACGCTTTTTAGAGAAGACGCCAGAAGCTGTTAGAAATTTGAAAGGTTTTCCACGAAGATTTGTGCGGATTATTCCAACTCTCATCTTGGATTTTGGATGTTTTGCAAAATAATGATTTAGGCTTTCGCTTGTTTTAGGCATTTTATACTTCGCCGCTTTTCCAAGCTTTGGGATACGTGCCTCTAGGCATGAGCACCCGCTCAGTTTTCGCTACAATTCCATGCTTCATTTGCAAAATGTTATCCGTAGAAGCAGCAGCTTTAGCTAAAGCCACAGCCTCCTCTTTCAAAGAGAAAATGGCAGCAATAGAACCTTCACTTATTCCAGTATCAAGAGATAGAACGCCTGGAGCGGTTAGGTTTGCCCCATGGCATATGGCGTCTACTGCGGAATCTCTTATGTAAATCTTCGGGACCAGTGCTAATGCGTTTTCCATTGGCTGTATGAATTTTCTTAAAAATTTTTCATCTTTTTGTTGTTGCCACTTTATAAACCAGTAGGCAACATCATGCAGAGTTACAATATTCTCGTTCTCAATAAAGGGTCCTGCTCTTGTTCTGCGAAGCTCTTGCATGTGTGCTCCACATCCGAGAATTTCGCCAACATCATAACATAGTTTGCGAATGTATGTGCCGCCTTCACATCCTACTTTGAAAAGAACATTGCGTCCATCCTTTTCAAGAAAGTCTATGTAGTAGATTTTTCTTATCCGAAGTTGACGTTTAACCGAAGCTCTCAATGGCGGACGCTGGTAAATGGCGTCCTCAAACTCTCTTAAGACTTCGTTGACTCGTTTTTCTGTTACTTCTCCATGAAGCTTCATTAGGCAAACGTACTCTTTACCACTATATAGCAGAGCTTGAACAATTTTCCTAGATTCCTCTAAGGTAATTGGCAAAACGCCTGTCACTTTGGGATTTCTCTGGTTTTAAGCCTCTAGAGTCCCGCCGTGACCGACTTGCTGAAGGTGGAGGATACGTTTAACCCATGCAGCAACTTCATGGCTGGTTGGACCCGCTGGTTTGTCAAGGTTGATAATGCCATATCTTATGTACTCTTCAGCGGTTCGTTCTTCTGGTTTGCAGCCATAGCTAGTGTTGGTTTTATCCTCAGCCTTCACGAGTAGTCTGCGTGCAGTCTCCCATGGAGCAACACTTCTAGGCATATGCAATACTACGCTCCTACAAGTTAGAAAAATGGCTTAGAAGTATAAGAGTTTAAACCGAAGCCAAAGCTGGCTTGACCTTTTGCGCCATTTCCTCCAGCTTGCCCGCAGCCTTAAGCGCTTCAACGACTTCTTCATCTGATACGCCACGCTTAATCTCGATATTATCTGAAAGGGGTTCAATGTGATTGATGTTCACCCTTCGTCTTTTTACACCTGTCACAGTTTTTGGACCTGTTATCAAAACGAAGCTTTTGTCTATAACGTCAACTATAACACATTTTCTTCCTGCTTCTCGACCAGTCAATTTTACGCAGATTCTACCCACTTCTATTGCAGGCACATTCGCGCCTCCTTCTTCATAAGAGCATTAGATAACCTTCTAAACATGTATTTATAATTTCACTCATGATAAGTATTTTAAGTCATGAATTGTTCAACAACGTTATAGAGAACACTTGTTCCAAACACTAGATTTTTAATCGATATGCGCTCATCTATGCCATGCACAGTTTTCAGAATCTCGCCATAGGGCATGTCTGCTTGCATTGGTTGAAAGCCGTAGCAAACACTGCCTATTTTTCTGAAGAACCGCGAATCAGTTCCACCAGTTAGCAAAATCGGTGCGGCAGAACAGTTTGGCTCGAATTCTTTGAGAACATTCACTATAACCTCATAAAGTGGAGTATCAGCAGAAGATTCAGACGGCTCATTAGCCTGAATAGTCTCAAACTCCAATTTCTCTAAGCCAACATCTTTCAACAAATTTTTAATCTCATTCATAGCTTGCACTGGAGTTTGCCCAGGCAGAATTCTACAGTCAAAAACAGCCTCACATTGCGATGGAATAATATTCTCTTTTACTCCTCCATGAATTATTGTAGGCGTAATTGTCATCCTCAGTCTTGCCCGAATTTCTTCAGCCATTACTTTGTCTGTTTTAGCAAACATGTCCAGAATTTGGTCACCATTTTCAGGATTTGCAAGCAAAAGCCCTATGCCTTGATGCAGAAGCTTGTTTTCTTTTGCAACTTCGCTCAAAAACTGCTTCACGGTGGGCACCAGTATAATTTTTGCTCTATAATTTCCAAGTTTTTCAACAACACTATTCATACGCATAATAGCATTGTCTGCTACGCCAGGAACAGAGCCATGTCCAGGTCTGCCTTTCGCCCTGACTTTAAACCATAATATTCCCTTTTCTGCGGTTTGAATTGTAAAGATGTTTCTCCCATTGATTGGGATTGCTAAGCCTCCACCCTCGTTTATTACGCAGTCTGCTTGAACTTTTTCTGGATAGTTACGAACTAGCCAACCTGCACCTGCCTCTCCGCCTTTTTCCTCATCAGCTGTTGCAGCCAGTATAACATCGCCTTTAAGTTTCACGTTATTTCTTTTCAGAAGTTTCATGACCATGACTTCTATGGCGGTCATGGACTTCATGTCCAACGCACCTCTTCCCCAAACGAAACTGTCTTTAACTACACCGGCAAATGGGTCTACACTCCACTCTTTTGGGTTTGCAGCAACCACATCTAAATGCGAAAGCAAAAGTAAATTCGGCTTTTCACCAGTTCCTTTTAAACGTGTGATTATGCTTCCTCTTCTAGGTGCTGATTCAAAAAGCTCGCATTTGAAGCCTTCCTTTTCCATGTTTTCAGCTAAGTATTTTGCTGCTTCTGTTTCGTTTCCAGGCGGATTTGTGGTGTTTATGCTGATTAAATCGCTTAGAAGGTTTGTTACTTCCTCTTCTATTTCTGTTATCATTTTGGCGTTCATTTAAACAACCTATCCTTTGCTTAGATTATAATTTTATTGGACTTAAGATTTTATTTTATTTAAATAGAAAATTATTATTTTAGTACACAGTAAAGCATAGCAAAGGGAACTTTAATGTCAAGCGAGCAAACACAGATTCTGCCAAAGCTACAGGAGTTTGGTTCAGCTAAAACTGTTGGCTTGATATCAGATACCCATGTACCTGTTAGGGCTAGGAATATTCCAAAAGAAGTATTCAGAATCTTTGAGAATGTGGATTTCATTATACATGCAGGAGATTTAGTGGAATTATCAGTTGTTGACGATTTAGAGCAACTTGCGCCAGTTTTGGTTGTCTACGGAAATATGGATGGACCGGAAATTCGTGGAAAACTGCCTAGACTTAATTCTGTCAAGATTTTGGATTGGAAAATTGGAGTAATGCATGATCCAGGAGCACTTTTTGGAATGCGGAAAATGCGCGAAATTGCCAAGCAGAACAGTTTTGACGCATTTGTTTATGGACATACGCATAATTCTAGCATAAAATGGGAAGGAAACACTTTATTCATAAACCCAGGGAGTCCGACAAATCCTATTCCACCTTTCATAACAAAACCAACTGTGGCGTTGCTTAGATTGACAAAGGAGAAAATAACGCCTCAAATAATCCAAATATAGGAAAACTGAGCTGAGACATTATCTTTATGCTCAATTTTTGAATGCTAGTTCATTCTTCATTGCCATCAAAGAGACGCTTATGCTCCTGCATCATACATCTATTCATAACTACTGTTAAACCAGCTTTTTTCGCCGTTTCTGCTGCTTGCTCATTGATTATTCCAAGCTGCATCCAAATCACATAAGGCACACCATACAATTTTTTCAATTGAATCACTTGCTCAACAATTGGCAAAACCTCTGTAGAAGGCCTAAAAATGTCCACAATTTCTATGGCTTTCTGAACTTCGGTAGGCATTTCCAATAGGCTTTTGTAGCTTTTCTCTCTCAAAACCTCATCAACAAACGGGTTAACTGGAACTATGCGAAAACCATGTTTCTTCAGATATTCTCCTACTTTGTGGCTGTCTTTTGAAGGGTCTCGTGACAACCCAACAATTACTACAATTTTATATTTCGCTAAAATTTCTCTTACATTAGCCTGATTCATCTTTTTCACTTCAAGAAGCAAAATCAAGGGTGGATGCAATTTAATTGTTTTAAGTTCACTTTAACTTATCTCTCTCCAAAGTATAAGGATGTTGATTCACAGAGAGCTTTAAAAGCAAAAACAGCAGAGCGTTTTGATTGCAATTAGACATGGGGTACGCATAATGGAACATTGCAGAAATCCGTGGAATAAGGAATGTAGAAATAATGATATTGAAGTTTACATTTCTTTTAAAGGAGAGAAAATGCCGATTTGTAGGCGGTGCTGGAGTAGAATTGCTGATAAGGATTTGGAGTGGTGAGGGATGGAAAGGTTTAGTATGAATACAGCAAAGTCCTTTCTTGGAAAGAATGTAAACCTTCACTTGAAAGACGGTTCGGTAATAGTGAATGTTCAGTTATCAGAGATTCTAAAAGACGAGTTGGGACGAGAGTTTTTTGTCAGATGCATTCCCTATAAAAAAGGAAGCGAGTTTAGAATACCACTGAGAAGCATAGCTTGGGCTGAACAACTAAACTTGATGCTGACAAGCGAGCAAAATTAGATGCTGATGCTGTGGGATGCTTTTTATACATGAAAATAGCAAATAATCTTAAATAACTAAAAGTAAATTTTAACAATGGTGATAAAAATGCCTTGCACAGTCATAGCTGGAGCTTTCTGGGGAGACGAGGGCAAAGGAAAAATAATCTCCTATCTAGCCTTGAAGGACAAGCTAGATGTCTGCATAAGAACAGGCTCTGTTAACGCTGCGCATACTGTTTGGCTTGAAGGAAAACGCTATGCTTTACACATGGTTCCAGCAGCATTTGTTTACGAGAAATGCAGATTACTAATTGGTGCAGGCGCAAATGTTCATGTCGCAAAATTCCTCGAAGAAGTTGAGGCAACAAACGTTAAGAAACGCATAGGCATAGACAAACAAGCATCCATAATCGAAGAAAAACATTCAATTCAAGATAAAACAAGTGCACATCTGAAGGAATTAGGAACGACAGGATGGGGCATAGGACCAGCCATTGAAGAACGCGTACGCAGAACCGCAAAACTGGCAAAGGACGTTCCTGAACTGCAGCCTTATTTGGTGGAAGTTTCAACAGAAGTCAATAAGGCAATAGACACAGGTAAAAAAGTCGTGTTAGAAGGAACTCAAGGCTTAATGCTTTCGCTTTTTCACGGAACATATCCTTACGTGACTGGCAGAGACACAAGCGCATCCGCAATATGCTCAGAAGTAGGAGTAGGCCCAACAAAAGTTGATAATGTTTTGATTGTTTTTAAGGCGTTTATAACGAGAGTAGGCGCAGGCCCCTTGCCTGGAGAATTAACTAGAGAAGAAGCTGTGAAGCGTGGATGGTTTGAAACTGCTGCTGGAACAGGTCGTGATAGACGCTCTGCTCCATTTAACTTTGAACTGGCAAAAAAAGCGGTTATAGTTAATGGTGCAACGCAAGCCGCGCTTACGAAGCTTGATGTCTTATATCCAGAATGTAAAGGTGCAAGAAAATATAACGAGCTTTCCAAAGAAGCTAAGCAATTCATAAGCAAAATTGAGAAACAAACTGGAATCCCAGTTGTGCTAATTGGCACTGGACCAGAGGCGCTTGACATAATCGACAAAAGAGAATAATCTGTTAAGATATAGGCTGATTAAACGGAAAAACATAATATCGTTGTTTATTTCTAAGTTAAAATCTAAAAGTTAAGTGCTTAGTATGGTTTGAGCATGACTAAAGGAAGTTATCAAAAAATTAGCTGGAGTTTTCCCTTCGAAGTTTTAAACAGAGATTTAAGGCTAATTTTTGTTTCCAACTTGGTAGGTGCTTTTGGAGATGGACTCTACGCTTATCTTCTACCATATTATATGGCAGAAACTCTTGAAGCAAGCTCTGTGGAAATCGGAATACTTTATGCCGTTGTAAGCTTAGTTGCTGCCTTAACCTTACTTCTGGCGGGAAAGTTTGCAGATAAATATGACCGCAAAAAAATTATGATTGCTGGTTGGATTGCGTGGATACCAGCACCGCTAATTTTCTCCGTCGCTGAAAACTGGGTTCAAATGTTGCCTGGAATGATGTTGTGGGGTTTTTGGCTTGGGGGACCTACGGGCACAGCTTATATTGTGACTGCTGCAGACAGAAGCAGATTGACTTTAACGTTTACGGTGATGTCTGCTGCTTGGTCATTTGGCTATATTTTTTCTCCAGCCTTAGGCGGCTTTTTAGCTAGAGTCGTCGGGATGCAACTTGTTTTCTATCTAGCCTTCATTTTTTATGCTTTAGCTGGTTTCACGCTTGTCTTTATTAGTAGTCAAAAGGCGTCATTTTCTATGCAAAAATTTTCAAAAGAGAATCATTCTTTTCTTAAGCTTTTGAGAACGCAAAAACTGCTTAAACTTTCAATTTTCTTCGCTTCAATAATGTTCTTCTTAATGATGTTTCGCCCATTTGTTCCCAAGTTTCTCGCAGACAAGTATCATTATGGTGACTTTGAAATAGGCGTTTTAGGTTCGGTTTCTTTCTTCAGTTCAGCAATTTTAGGAATTCTTTTAGGCAGACTTGGAGACAAGTGGAAAAAATCATATGCACTTGCCATTTCAATGGTGCTGTGCAGTCTTTCGTTAATTCTACTTTTATTATCTGGCGACTTCTATGTCCTGATAATTACATTTTTCCTAGTTGGAGGTTCGTACATAACATGGTCTCTAATGAGCGCAATCATTGGCCCTTTAGCACCAGAATCAATACGAGCTCGCTGGGTTTCTATACCACAGACAATAAGCTTGTTTAGTTCGTTCATAGCACCCTACATTGGTGGTATTCTATATGATTCATCAGCGTACTATCCATTCATCATAACAATAACAGCTACAGCAGTCTTGGCGTTACTAGCACTCTTGAATCTTTCTGAAAAGCAGGACGACTAGACAGTGCAGAGTTACGGTCTTTCGCCAAGTGTCAAGGACATATACAGTGGATTTGAAAAGTCATTGCCTCGAACAACCTTTAATTGTATGACCTCTTCTGGACTTTTGTATCTCTCCAAATAAATGAGCAAGTCTTCTGGTCTATTAATAGTCAACTCATCCACTTTTATTATTATGTCACCAGGTTGCAAACCCGCAATGTGAGCTGGACTGTTTGGTGTGACCGAGTCAATTAGTAACCCTCCAACATAGTTGAGATTAAATGTTATGCCTATCCACGGGTGAGGGTAATGTCCAGTGTTAACTAACGATGGAATAACTCGATTCACAAGTACAGATGGTATTGCGTATCCTATGCCTATGAAACCCTTAATACCTTCGGCAGTTTCTATGGCAAATGTCACGCCAATTACAAAGCCCAAACTATTGAGCAATGGACCCCCAGAATTGCCTGGATTAACTGCAGCGTCAAATTGAATCAAGTCGACTATTAAATAATCTCCATATGGTTCTGGCACTCCTAAATCTCCTAGACGCAATACTCTGCCTGTTTGACTTACAATTCCAGCAGTCATTGAGCCGCTTAATCCGAATGGATTTCCGATTGCGTAAACAGGTTCGCCAACCATCAGTCGGGTGGAGTCTCCAATTATTAGGGGATATGATTGTTCAGGCAATAAACCCACTTGTATCACAGCCAAATCGCTGTAAACATCACTTCCTATAAGCTCTGCTTGAGCAGATGCTCCGTTGAAAAAAGTGACACTTATGCTTGCAGCTCCTTCTATTACGTGATTGTTAGTGACAATGTAGCCTGCAGAATGGTAAACGAAGCCGGAGCCCTTAACAAGAGAGCCATTCAAAAGTGTGCATGTAATCATTACCACGGAGTTTTTTGTTCGATTGTAGATTTGGACTGCTGTTAAGTTTATTACTTGACCTTGATGTAGAGACTCGATTAAGCTTTGAAGCTGTTGCGTTTTGCTTGAAAGAGTTGCATAATCTGCTCTCAAAGCATTAAATGCAGCGTGCAAGTCTAAATATATGAAGGCGAAACTTGCACTAATTGCCAAACTAGCAAGAAACATTAGTATTAGAAATTTTCTGTTAACAGTTATTTCAGTTGTTTCCATTGTTATGCCTCATTTTTCTTTTATCTAGGTTTTATCTTTAACAAAAACTCGCATAAATACTTAGCAAAAATATTGCTAATAGGTTGTATGTAGCGATGTCAACAATCCTAAAATTCCTTAAGAAAAAGTAAAAAGAATTATATTCAGCCTATCAAAAAATATCTAACGCATAAATCAGAAGTATGATTTGAGAGAAACGATAAATTTTTAAGGCTCTTCAAAATACTTGCAAAAAATAGAAAATATTGACAAGAGGAGTTTTTATGGCTACTATAAAAGAGGTGCCTACAAAAGCCAGCCGTTTCGAGCGTGTAGGAGCTCACACTCACATTAAGGGCTTAGGTTTAGACAAGAATTTGAGGGCTATCAAGGTTAAAGATGGCATGGTAGGACAGGAAAAAGCCAGAGAGGCTGCTGGTTTAGTTGTGCAAATGATTAGGGAAGGTAAGTTAAGCGGAAAAACTGTTATTTTAGCTGGTCCGCCTGGGACCGGCAAGACGGCAATTGCAGTTGCCATATCTAGGGAGTTAGGCGTTAATGTTCCTTTCATCCAAATGAGTGGTAGCGAAATTTACAGTAGCGAGCGCAAGAAAACTGAGGTTTTGATAGAGGCTATTCGAAAGTGTATTGGCGTTGAGATCCATGAAATGCGTAAGGTGTATGAAGGCGAAGTCACAGGCATTGATATACGCACTGCACCACATCCCTATAATCCATATCAGAAGGTTCCAGAAAGTGTGCGAATAACTTTAAAGACAACCAAGCAGGAAAAAACAATTGAAGCAGGCGCTTCTATAGCGCAGCAAATAATTCAACAGGGAATAACTGAGGGAAATGTCATTCACATAGACGCTGAAACGGGGAGAATTGCAAATTTGGGCTTAAGCCTCGAAAGTGCAAAGGGCAAAACTTATGATGTTGACACTAGCCAAAAAGTTCCCAGACCCAGCGGTGATGTGTTAAAGGAGAAAGAGTTTGTTTATACACTTACTTTGGCAGATATGGATGAAATCAACGCGAGAAATCGCATGGGCGGTAGCGTGTTTTCTCTGTTCTTCGGTGGAGCTGAAAGCAAAGAAATAGATGCTGAAGTCAGAGCTGCAGTTGATGAGTCTGTCAAAAAAATGGTTGATGAAGGCAACGCGTTCATTCATCCTGGCGTCTTATTCATTGACGACAGCCATCTACTTGATTTAGAAGCTTTCAGTTTTCTAGGCAGAGCTCTGGAGAGCGAGCTTGTTCCAATAATTATTTTAGCAACAAACAGAGGTGTTACAACTATTCGTGGAACAGACATTAAAAGTCCAATGGGCTTTCCATTAGACCTTATAGACCGTTCAGTCATAATCGCAACAGAAGAATACGACGCAGACAGTATAAGAGAAATTTTGAAGCTGAGGGCGAAAGAGGAGAAGGCAGAATTAGATAACGAAGCATTAGAAAAGCTTACTGCAATAGGCAGCAAATCCTCACTGAGATATGCTGTGCAACTCTTAAGTCTAGCAGCACAGAATGCTGCAACAATGAACCACAAGAAAGTTAGTGTTGAAGATGTGGAGCGAGTGGACTTGCTTTTCATGGATGTAGGAGAAGCCAGCGAACACTTGCGGAAATATGAAGAAAAACTAATGTACCATTAAACAAATAATTCTTGCAAACCTTCGCAACATTATTTCTCTCTTTTAATACTCTTTTCTACTCTCTGCAACGCTATACCCCCCTTATGTATGGAGAATCTACGACAGAGAACATGAAACTGAAGAGAATGAAGACGCTTTCGGAAGTACGGATTTCAAGCCTATTGGCATTGGCCCGTTCAGAAGCGAATCAGAAGAGAGCGAATCAGAGAAGGTAAAAAAGGGCTTTAGCTGAAATTGATGATAAGAATATTGAAGATTTTAAGCAGTCAACCGATAAACCGATTGAAAGAGAGATTGAACGAGCAGAGTTTGACGATAGAAACCAAGACTACAGAAAAGCGAAACAGAAATAAGTCTTCAAGAATCTACTTATCGAGTTAATTGAGGGTCATTCATGTTAGAAAAGGATATTGAGAACCTTTTAGCGAAATATCCGAACGAATTCTTCCCAGATTACAGTCTGAGATTCATGGGTCAACAAGTGAAGTTAGGAACATATTATGCTGATGTCGTTTTCGAGAATCCTAAAGGTGAAATGGTTGTTGTTGAAATTAAGAGAGGGATTCTCAGACGTGAAGCAATCGGTCAAATCATAGAGTATTATGGGATGCTCAAACAGAAAGAACCGAACAAGAACATCCTTCTATATCTTGTTGCTAACGTTATCCCGAAAGAGATGACGGTTTTTCTTAAAGAGAAGTTAGGCATCAAGTTCATTGAAATTCCCGCTTCCAAAATTTGGGAAGTTGCTGAAAGACATTCATATCAGTTCTTAGATGCAGAAAGACCAGAATCCATAAGAGAAACAAAAGAAGCCATTCAAAAACTTGATGCTGAAGCTTATTCTGGAAAATTGAGAGCATGGATATTTCAAGCGAACCCTCAGAGATATGACATTCTGAATTCTATTGCTGATAAAGAATTGACTGAAGACGTTTGGGAAGTTAGTCGATATAAAGACCAAATTCGTGTAGGTCATGTTTGTGTGATTTGGATGTCTGGAAAAGAATCTGGAATTTATGCAGTCGGAGATGTAACTTCTAATCCCGAATTCATGGTTGATTCTCCTCAGTCAACAAAATATTGGGTTTATGATGCAGACAAAAGTCAATCAAGATTAAGAGTGAAATACAAGTATAGACTGAAGCTGGTCAATAATCCGATAATGAGAGCGGAATTGAAAAGCATTCCCGAATTGCAGAACATGGAAATCTTCAGACAACCACAAGGAACAAACTTTCGAGTCACAAGTGAAGAATGGGAAATAATTTTTGATTTGCTAAAGAAAAGGTATGGCTTAGAGCAGTAGTATCCAAAATCTTAAATTCTATCCGCTCTAACTCGGATTGAGGAGTCTTCATTATGACCGATAGAGCGTTAAAAGAACTTGAGAAAATCATAAATGAAGAACTGAAAGCAAAAGGACTGAATGTGAAAATTGAAATTAAGGGTATGAGTGCTAAGGTTCAAGCATATGAGCACAATCTTCTAACTGAAAAGATTCCGACTGAAGAAGAAGCAAGAAAAATAAACGATGCCTTCAGTAAAGCCATTGAAAAATGGAAAAAGAAATACTCCATTGAATAGAGCTTTCTTCTACTACTTTTTTTTAAACAACTGTGACCATAGCCTTATTTGGACACACGAGAAAACATTTAGAACGACAAAACCATAGAACCCATAAACCTAAACGGTTAGAACGGCTTTTCCACGTATAGGTTAAACTTCTGGTTCCAACATCACAAGCAGAGAGGCGACTCTAACTAATCTTTGGATGCAGCTTCAACGTTGATAAAGTTTATTTGGAACTAATGTCTTGTTTGTTTTGCTGCATTAATGCCCTGGTAGTATAG
>Ga0129301_1001272_pt1 | contig 12518 bp, 10 predicted proteins | sample ConPoolayeHmetaG_FD_94489 | JGI IMG/M metagenome (GOLD analysis project Ga0129301, IMG submission 94489) | Hot spring microbial mat communities from California, USA to study Microbial Dark Matter (Phase II) - Cone Pool mat layer H metaG ...
ATGCTGTTCTCTCTGCCCTTCTTTTCCGGGCGGTTCGCGGAAGCTTCGGCGCCAACTGGAAGTTTTGGGAGTTGGGGCTGGGGGCGGGGTCGCTGGCGTTCTTTTACGCAGTCAGCGATGAGCTGCATCAGATGCTGGTGCCGACTCGTTCGGGGAAGGTTGAGGATCTTGGCTTCGATCTTTTGGGGATCTCTGTTGGGTTATTCCTGGTTAAATTTTACTTATCCCGGTCCAGTAAAAGGGCTTGATTTATGCCCCATAGTGTGGTATAGTAAGAGTAACCTTAAAGAAAAGGAGGCCCGATGGGCATCATTGATTTTCTGAACTCCGGACTTTTACAGTCCGGGGTCGTGATCACTACCATCGGTCCTTGGTTGGTGGTGATCGGAGGGTTCACCGCAATCGCGGTTTTTGCTTTACGAAGATCGCGGCGTCAGTGAACCCCACAAACCCCACAACGGCCCGCAAAGTCTTCGAGACAGCGGGCCTTCATCTTTTTAAGGGGATCTTGCTAAGATTGAATGGGAGCGGGTCCTTTGCGTTGTCGAGTCCTATAGTATACAATGGGAGTTGAAATGATCAAGAACGCCGGCCGAAGGTTTATCCACTTTTGCGTGAAAAACGCGTGCTACATTTTGCCTTACCCCGATCCTAGTACTCGGGCGCGGCTGCTCAAGAATTCGGCACTTTTCCTCTACGTCTTAGTTTTGTTGTTTTCCCAAGTCTACCTGTACCGGATGTCCCCCCGAATTTTAGGGTTTGCCACCAATATCGCTACGAGCGAGCTTTACCAGTTGGTTAATCAGGAGCGAAGCAAGGCAGGCTTACCGATCTTGCAGCGCAACTACAAACTGGAGCAGGCGGCGCTGAAGAAAGCCCAAGACATGTTCGCCAAAAATTACTGGGCCCACTATGCGCCGGACGGTTCCACGACTCCTTGGCAATTCATTCTGCAAGCGGGTTACAACTACAAGTACGCGGGGGAGAATTTGGCGAAGGATTTCGACACCTCTTCGGCGGTAGTGATAGCTTGGATGAATTCCCCCTCCCACCGCGCCAATATCGTTAATGCCAACTATAAAGATATTGGGATGGTCGCAGTGAACGGGACCCTTCTGGGTGAGGAGACTACGTTGGTCGTTCAGATGCTTGGCACGCCTTTGGGAGCTTCAACGGCGGTCGGATCTACGGGAGGAACAGCAAGTAAGCCCTCGGGAGGAACGGCGGGAGCTAAGGCTCCGGCGGCACAGCCGTTGGCAGTTGAAGGCCCGACCGAAAAAGGCGGCGAGCCGCGGGTGGTAGAACTTACCCAGGCTAAAATTACCCCTCTGGAACAGGTTGTTCGCACCTTTAACCCGACCGTGACTCCAAAAGGGGTTCCGTTGGGTTTTGGCTTCCTTCTTTTAGGTCTCTTTGCTTTAGATCAGGTTTATATGCTTCGCGGGGGGTTGAATGCGGAGGAGTGGCGGCGAACGGCTGAGAATATTGGCCACATGGCAATTCTGGGGCTTTTGATGGTGATAGTTTCGCTGGCTCGGACGGGAGGGGTAATTTGATGAGGAAGTTTTACCCAATCGCCCATTACTTGGCCCTGTCCATCATCTTCGGCACTTCGATCTTAGCCTTCCTCCAATTTAAAGAAGCTCCTTTGATGCAGCTCTACGTGGTCGTGGCGGCGGTAGTATCCTACAACTTCTGGGGGCTGATTTACCATTACTTTCGCCGCCGGCTTACGCTGGATTTGATTTTGGAATATTTGCTCGTGGGAGCGCTGGTAATTCTTCTCTTTTTCTGGACCCTCTTTTCGTAAATCTCGAATCTGAATCTCTGAATCCGAAACAGTTTGGGACTCCGGTTTTTGGATTTGCTTAAGATTTCGTGCTTAGTGCTAGAATTCACTCCTGTGACATCCTTTTGTCCGTAACGTTTTTATAAACGATGGCTAAGAAGGTTGTGGTTTTGGGGGGTGGGACGGGCACTTACGTGGTGCTCTCCGGCCTAAAGAAATATCCCTTGGAAATTACCGCTGTAGTAACGATGGCTGATTCCGGCGGCTCCGCGCGGAAAGAGCGCGATGAGTTTGGGATGCTCCCGGTTTCGGATGTCCGGAAGGCCCTCCTGGCTTTGGCGGAAGAGAACGGTGAGGGAACCTTGCGGGAGCTCTTTAATTATCGGTTTTCCGAAGGGGTGGGGGTGGAAGGAACTACCTTTGGCAACCTGTTCTTAGTAGCGCTCTCCCACACCTTGGGGTCTCAGGAGAAAGCAATTGAGGCCGCCGAAAAGATCCTTCGAACAAAAGGTCGAGTTCTCCCGGTAACTTTAGAAGAAACTAATCTAGTTGCCGAGTACGACGAAGGGGTAACTGTGGTGGGGGAGCACTCAATTGATGAGCCGAAGCACGATGGGCGATTGGCGATTCGGCGGGTTTACCTTCTTCCTCAGCCTAAAGCTAACCCCAAAGCAGTAACGGCCATCCGGGAGGCGGATCTAATTGTGGTCGGTCCCGGAGATATTTACACCAGTCTGCTTCCAACTTTGATGGTCGCCGGGATTTCGGAAGCGGTCCAAAGATCCAAGGCTCACCGGGTTTACATTCTCAATTTAATGAGCAAATTCGGTCAGACCAACGGCTTTCCCGCTTCTCGCCATGCGGCGGTACTGGAAGAGCACTTGGGGACCAATTTCAGCCACATCTTAGTGAATACTGCTCCGCTTCCTGAGGATGTTTTGCAGTATTATGCTTCCTCGGAAAGTTCCTTCCCGATTGAGAACGACTTACGGGAGGAAAAGTACGCGCTAGTCAAGGGGGATTTCCTTTCTGAGCGCCTCTTCACGCCCCAGTCCGGCGATACCCTCAAGCGCAGCCTTTTGCGGCACGATCCCGATAAGTTAGCCAAGGCCTTAGTGGGTATCTTGGAGGAATCTTAAGATTTGCGGCTTAATCGGCTTCGTTTCCAGAACTGAAAAAAGAAACCCGGCCCAGTTTTTGGTAGAGGGGTTAAAGCGGTTGGAGTATCGGGGCTACGACTCTTGGGGGATCGCTTTCGGTAAGGAGCTTTCAGTTTTCAAAAAGGCGGGCAGAATTTCGGGAGTCAACTTCACTGATAAGGGAGTTGCTCCCGCTTTCTCCGGGTTAGGTCATACTCGTTGGGCGACGCATGGGGGAGTAACTGATGCCAATGCTCACCCCCACCTGGATTGCGCGGGGAGGTTGGCAGTTGTGCATAACGGGATTATTGAGAACTGGGAGGGACTGAAGAGGGGGTTGCTTGTTCGCGGACACAACTTTAAGTCTGAAACTGACACCGAGGTAATTCCGCATTTGGTAGAGGAGGAGATAAAAGATGGGGCGGAGCCGGTGGAAGCGGTCCGACGGGTTTTCAATCGGTTGGAGGGCCTGAACGCAATTGCCGTTTATTTCCCTCAGGTGCGGTTGGATGTAGGATTTGTAAGGTTGCTGGGGGAAACCGGCGAGACGTCAGACCTAACCTGGAGTGGAACCTCCGGTCCAATCATTGTGGGGTTTCGCAAGGGGTCTCCGATGGTAGTGGGAATCGGGGAGGGGGAATTTTTTCTCGCTTCAGATGTTCCCGCTTTCCTGCCTCACACTAGGAGAGTTGCCTTTCTGGATGATGCGGAGGGTGCCATCTTAACTCCCACCGGGGTGGGGGTGATTCGGGCCCGGGACGGCTATCGGCGCGCGCCGCGGGTTGAAACGGTTCTTTGGAGTGCCGAAGAGGCCGAGTTGGGCGGGTATCCTCATTACCTGATCAAAGAGATTACCGAACAGCCTCAAATTCTGGCGCGTTTAGCGGAGTACGCCGGTTCCGATTTGAGGGAGGTTACTAGTTTAATCAGGAGGTCTTTCGGAACTTATTTCACTGCCTGCGGGACGGCGGCGCACTCGGGTCTGGCGGCGACTTATTTCTTCGCAGACTTGGCGAAGCGGCACGTGAATTTTGCGGTCGGAAGCGAGTTCTATTTTTTGGAAAGCTTCCTAACTCCCAAGTCTTTGTTGATTGTGGCTTCTCAGTCGGGAGAAACAATGGATACACTGGAAGCCGTTCGGGCGGCGAAGCGCCACCGGGCTAAAGTAGTGGCGCTGACGAACGTTCCGGGTTCTTCGCTCACCCGAATGGCGGACAAAAATCTTTTGCTGAACTGTGGTCCTGAAAAGGCGGTTTTAGCGACTAAATCCTACACCGCCAAACTAGCTCTCTTTCTCCTGCTGGCAGCCGGGGTAGGGGGGAAGTTGGAGGAAGGCCGGGAGATCGTGGCTCGGGCAGGAAGGGGAGTTCGAGAGATTTTGGCGGAGGATAACGCCGCGGAGATTCGAAAGTTGGCCCGGAAGCTAAGGGACACCGAGCACCTTTATGCGATTGGCCGGGGGGCTAATTACCCAACGGCATTGGAGGCGGCCCTTAAGATTAAGGAAGTTAGTTATATTCACGCGGAAGGTTTTGCCGGCGGGGAGCTGAAGCATGGGGTGATTGCTTTGATTGAGGAAGGAACTCCTTGCTTGGTTTTTGGAGCTAAGGATCAGACCGCGGCTTCGGTTCTTTCCAACGCTAAGGAGCTAAAGAGCCGCGGAGGGTTTATCATCGGAGTCGCGCCGGGAGACAGTGAGGTTTTTGACGTGTGGTTGAAAGTCCCCGATGTTGGACCGGCCTCTCCGATTGTGAACATCGTTCCTGCTCAGCTCTTGGCTTATTTCCTGGCAGTTGAAAGAGGACTGGATCCAGACAAGCCGCGCAATCTCGCGAAATCGGTAACTGTAAAGTAATCCTGGCCGGAAATCTAGTGGTCCAACGGATCTCGCTTCTTCTCTCCTCCCCTTCTTCCACTTTAATTATTTAAATAATCAAATTGTTCTTTAAGTTGCTTTGATTTCTTGTTTTTTCTCTTCCTTCGTTCTTTTAGTGTTAGTACTTGATGGAGGAGTCGACGAAAGAAGGCCTCGGCGCTTTTGAGAGCGACGAGGCCCGTTGACTAAATTCCGATGGTCTTCAGGAAGTTAGGGAGAACTTCTTCCCGACCGTACTCCTTTCCCTCGGTTCCTTCGCCGAAGAAAGTAGTCTCGGTCATCAAGATTCTTCCTTCGTGAGACAAGATGCGAATGGTAGCCACCCCCACGTCCAAGGTCTTAAGGCGCGAGTGCTCAAATTCGGTTTGCCACACCAAGGCTCCCACTTGGGTGGCGAGACGTTGGCCGTGGTGGGGTTCCCATCTTTCCACAATCACTCCAACATGGAAGTTGGCCCCGATTACCAGTGGCGTCCCCGCCATGTCCAGCATGTGCTGGGCCCGGAGTGAGGAGGTCAGCGTCCGGGGCATGTGCGGGTGGAGAATTGTCAGTCCCAGACCAGAAGGGAGCTGATGAACTTCGCCGAAGCGCACGTGGGAGTTAGCGATTCCGCTTAGGTTTGGGAGTGTCAGCCCCCGCTTCTCCAAGGCGATCCAGAGACTTTGGGCGAGGTAGGAAACTAGATCACGACTGAAGGTTGCTAGTGGAGCGTGTCCTCGTCGGAGGACCCACGCATCATGGTTACCTTCCCTCCAAAGGAAGGTCGGGAGGGCGGCCTCGACAATCTTCGCCAATTTAGTGGCCGAAGGCCGGCGGTTCGGAATTGCTTGTAGGGCTCGGTCCAACCGCTTCTCGAGGACGCGGGTCATCGTTTCACAGACAAGGCGCGCTGCCAGAGTTTCCTGGTCGGTGTAGCTGTTAAAACCAGGCATCACCTCGCCCCGCCGATCCAGGTCGTGCTCCAGCCCTTGGATCAGGTCGCCGGCTCCGACGAGGATGGTTGAGCCCCGGCGCAACATCAGCTCGGGGACCTCATTGACAAAAAACTTGTACTCGCTGTAGGTGGACCCAGCATGGAGACAAGCAAACGCCAGGAGGTTATCCTCGCGGGCGCTCTCGATTGGGAGGGATGGGTAAGTCAATTGGTTCTGGATCCACTTCGGATCGAAGTCGTAAAGCTGGGAGTCGGTATTGAATTCGATTTGCGGCCGGTAGTGGCTTTTGTTGAGGGCGGCGATTTCGGCCGCGATTTGGCCCCGGTTGATTCGCAGGGCGTCTTCGAGCATCCCGATCGTGTGGGGACCCTTGGCCTTGAGAATTGCAACTACTTTCTGTTGAATCCCATTCGCTTGTTTGGGAACCGGAATGAACTCCCGCTCCCGAGCAGTGTAATCCTTGTAGTTGTAGGTCCGGACCAGGAGATCACGGCTGTCAGGAGTAAACTCCACTACTCGGACCCCAATCTGATTTTCCGCGATGTGAACTTCTCCTAGCCGGTGTAGTGCCGGAACCGAGATGTAGGGCCGCTTCTTCTCGCCTTGCGGACGCTGCAAGCTGGAGGCGGTGCACCCCACTACCCAAAGGTCGGGGAGTGCTTGAGAGGTTCGGTTCTCCTCATCTTCAATTAATCGGTCTACGGCGGTCGAAAAATACTTCGATCGCCAAACAGCTTTGCGGGGAGTCAAGACCAGCAGAACCTTGTTTTGGTGCTTGAGTGGGATTCGGGCGGAGACATCACCCCAAAACCGAATGTCCGGTCGGTACCGGACCAGGAGGTGGGCGAGCTCGCTTCCCAACGGGCCGTCGTAGTTTGTTGCGGAGGAAGTGACCAAGTAGATGCGGAGTAGCCGTCCGCTTCCATTCTTGTAGCGGGGAATCGCTTGGGCGAGCTCTTTGGCCCAGCTTTCCACTAGGTAGTCCCGGGCGCTTTCCACCCGGGCGGAACGAGGCGGCTTTTTCTCCTCTTCGTAGCTGGCGCCCCAAAGATCGTGCCAGAGCTCGTCCAGCGCTCGGGCGGTGAGCTTCTTCCGCAGGTGGGGGAAGGAGACCAATCCGCCGGCCAAGATTACAAACCGGACATTCTCAGCGCGGAACTGCTCGAAGGCTCGCTTCAGCAGGCCGGCGCGAAATCCCGGCGAACCCCAGTCTATCCGGGACATCAACCCAATTGTTTCACTCTGAACGTGGTAGAGTCTAAAGTGGCGTTCGTAGCCCTGGCGGGTTGCGTATCCTTGCTGGGTTGCCTTTACGTCTTGGCAATCTGCAATCGGGCAAAGCAAGCGCGGACGGTTTCCGATCTTTTTCTTGATCGGCTCGGCAACCTTAGAGTGGTTCACAGGATCCTCTCCTTTTCTTAAAAGTTTTTAGGTAGTGCTGGTCCCAGTTTATCACCAATTTTTTAAAAATAAATTCCTCCTTTTTTAGGTTAAACTGGGATTATGCGAATTGGCGTGGATGCTCAAGTTCTGCTGGAGCGAAGCGCGGGGATTACTTACTACACAAAGGGAATTCTAGAGGGCCTTTTGAGGCAGGATCAGGAGAATTTTTATGATCTTATGCTTTGGCGACTCTTTCCTAAGCCCCGAGTCTGTCCGTACAGAAGGGGGGAGAATTTCTGGTGCCACTATCAGCGGTTTTTTCCCTACAAAGTCTTCTACAAACTTTGCAAGTGGGGAATTAATCTTCCGCTGGAGACTTTTTTCGGTCGGCACGATCTTTACTTCTTTCCTAACTTTGTAGCTTACCCTCACCGGGGCGGGAGGAGCGTGGTGGTGGTCCACGATCTGGCTTTTGAGCGGGTTCCGCAATACGTGGATCGAAGGAACGGGGAGTTTCTCAAAAAATTTGTCCGATCCTCGGCGGTTCAAGCCGACGCTGTGGTGGTGAACTCAGAGTTCACTAAGCGCGACTTAATTAGTTTTTACCGGATTCCGCCGGATAAAATTGTAGTGGTTCACCCAGGAATTGACTCCCAGGTTTTTTACCCGCGGAATGAGAAAGAACAGGCGGCCATTAGACGAAAATACCGGATCCAGAAACCATTTTTCCTGTACTTGGGGACTTTAGAACCCCGCAAGAACGTTCCCGCGATTGTGCGTGCCTACTCCGCCTTGCCAAATCGAAGGGATTTTAACCTGGTTTTGGCGGGGAAAGTTGGTTGGATGGCCGGGGAGATTTTCCAGACCGTAGCGGATTTGGGGTTGGAAGAGGATGTGATCTTTACTGGCTACGTTTCGGATGAGGATCGACCCCGGCTGCTCTCGGCAGCGGAGGTTTTGGTCTACCCTTCGTTTTTTGAGGGCTTTGGGATGCCGGTAGTTGAGGCTCAAGCCTGCGGGACGCCGGTGATTGCTTCCAATACTACCTCGATTCCCGAGGCGGCGGGGGGAGCGGCTTGGCTGGTTGATCCAGAGAAAATGGAGGAGATTTCCGCCGCGCTGGCCAAAATGGTTTCCTCTCCGCGAGTCCGAAGAAGATTCTCTCAGGCCGGATTGAAAAATGCTTGCCGGTTTCGCTGGGAGGATTCGGCGCGGAAGGTGATTGAGATTTTCCAAGCGCTGGGGTAGCGTTTGTGGTATATTTCTTGCCAGTCATGGTTTTCAAAATTTTAGCTTTCTCTCTGGGTTTTTTGTCATTGGCGCGCCAAAGTTACGCTTACCTTGATCCCGGTACGGGGAGCTACTTCCTTCAGATTCTGCTGGCGGGAATTGCCGGCGGCGGCTATCTCGTTGTCTCGTCTTGGGGAAAAATTCGGCAGTTCCTTTCCACCGCTTTTAAGAAGAGTAAGAAAGGGAAGCCGGGAGATGAAAAGGACCGCTAAAGTTTCGGGCTCCTTCCGCGACCCGAGCGGATTTCTTTTTGTCCGCGAGGGGATCCTCTACCGTCAAGTAAACAAATCTTACCGGCCGGATTTTGACCGGCTGATCGAATCGGGTCTTCACCGGCGGTTGGTGAAGGAGGGGCTGCTGATTCCCTTTGAAGAGGTTTCAGCCGCTTTGGCCCGAACGGCGGACTGCTATAAGGTGCTTCTCCCCGAGCCGGTTCCTTTCGTTTCTTATCCCTACGAGTGGTGCTTTAGCCAATTAAAAGATGCGGCGCTCGCAACTTTAAGAATCCAAAAAATGGCCTTGGAGTATGGGATGAGCTTGAAGGACGCCAGCGCTTACAACATTCAATTCATCGATGGGAAGCCGGTGTTGATTGATACCCTTTCGTTCGAGGTCTATCAAGAAAAACCTTGGATTGCTTACCGCCAATTCTGCCAGCACTTCTTAGCGCCGTTGGTACTGGCTACCTATACTGATATTCGATTGACCCAGCTCTTACGGATCTATATCGACGGAGTTCCGCTGGATCTGACAAGTCGGCTGCTGCCGGTTAAAGCCAAACTAACTCCCTTGATTTTGGCTCACATCTATTTGCACGCTAAGACTCAGCAGGTTTTTGCCGATCGGGGGGTAAGCGCTCCCGCCCGCTGGGAGCCAAAGTTGAGGAAAGACCAACTTTTGGCGATCGTAAACGGACTGGAAGCGGCGGTTAGAAAGCTCGCTTGGAGTCCAAAAGGAACTGAATGGGTGGACTATTATAAGCGCACCAATTACAGCCGAGAGGCGTTTCGGCAAAAAGGGAAGATTGTCGAGAAATTTGTGAGGCAAGCCCGGCCCAAAGTCGTTTGGGACTTGGGTGCCAATACTGGAGAATTCAGCCGGATTGCCGCTCAAAAGGTGGGGTTAGTGGTCGCGGCCGATATTGATCCGGCGGCAGTCGAACTTAATTACCGAGAGATTCGGGCGAAAAATGAGAGTCGGATCCTTCCTTTGGTTTTGGACTTGACCAATCCTAGTGGGGGATTGGGTTGGGCAAACCGGGAGAGGATGAGTTTTGCCGAGCGCGGTCCGGCCGACGCGGTAATGGCGCTGGCACTGATCCACCATCTGGCCATCTCCAACAATCTTCCGTTTGCCAAAATTGCCGAATTTATGGCGGAAATTTGCCGGGAGCATCTCATCATCGAGTTCGTTCCCAAGGAAGATTCCCAGGTCCAGCGACTACTGGCGACTCGGGAAGATATTTTTGATCATTACACGCCCGCCGATTTTGAGAAAGAATTCTCCCGTTACTTTACCGTGACGGGAAAAGCTCCCGTTAAGGGATCCCAAAGGGTGATGTACTTGATGAAACGGAGATGAGGGCTAAGTTTCTCGGCTTCGCCCGGCGAGTTTTCAGTCTCCCGCTCCACCCGTTCTTCTTGGCTGCATTTCCGGTCTTTTCGCTCTACTACCACAACGCTTCCGAAATTCTTCCCTGGGTCTTTGTTAAACCGCTGATCGCTTCTCTCATTATGGCTGCGCTGATTCTTGGTGCAGCAAAGCTATTGCTTAAGGACTGGTACAAGGCCGGTCTGCTGGCGGCGTTTGCCGTCTTGGTGATCTTCTCCCATGGGCATCTCCACGATATTCTGGCCTACCAGTTCGAGGAATATTTTGCCCGGGGGCAGTACCAGTTCTTCGGGTGGCTGCCTCCTTTGGGAATCGATGACATCCTCGTTTCGGTCTGGGGCATCTTTGGGTTGGCACTTCTTTTTACTCTATGGAGAACCAGGCGAAATCTCGTTTCCGTCACGAAATTTTTGAACTTCTTCGCCATTTTCCTCTTCTTAGTTCCAACTATCACCGCCGCGGTTTATCGGTTAGGCAACATTAAGCCCCAAGTTTTAAAGGAGTTGGATTCCCGGTTGGGGGAGGCGCTTCCCTTGAAAGTTAAGGAAGGAACGGCTAAGCCCGATATCTATTACATTGTTCTGGACCGCTACGCCGGGGAGTCCACTTTGAAGGAGATCTATGGGTTCGACAACCGGGAATTTCTCGATTTCTTAACCGAAAAGGGCTTCTACATCGCGGAACAAAGCATGATGAACTATCCCCGGACCCTCCTTTCGCTGGCTTCCTCGCTGAATATGGAGTACATCAACTTCTTGGCGGAGGTCGCCGGAGAGGAGACTAGCGACCAGACCTTCGCTTATCCCTTGCTCAATAACCACAAAGTAGGAGAGCTGTTAAAGTCCCAAGGGTATCGGTACCTGCATTTGGGTTCCTGGTGGGAGCCATCCAAGGTCAATCCGCTAGCGGACCAAAACTTCCTGACAAGGGGAACGCTGGGGCTGGACGGCTTCTCGACTGAACTGTTGCAGACAACACTTTTTGCTCCAGTAATTCGGCGGCTGACCTCGCGGACTGCTTCGTTCGATTTCAATGTCCAACACGGCAATATAATTTTGGATCAATTTGATAATTTGGCAAGAATACCAGCGATTCCAGGTCCCAAGTTTGTCTTTGCCCACATTTTGATTCCCCATCCGCCGTTCGTCTTTGACGCCCGTTGCCAAACCTTGCCAGACGGGACGCCCCGCGGGAAAGACTCCAGCAAATCGGCGTATTTGGATCAGCTGAAATGCGGGAACCGGTTGGTGAGGGAGCTGGTGGAGAAGATCTTGGCGGACTCCGAGTCCCCACCGGTGATTATCCTCCAGGCCGACGAGGGCCCCTACAACCGGGAGTACCCAATGCCAAAGGGACGGTTCAACTTTAAGGATGCGTCGGACGAAACGCTGAAAGAGCGTTTTCCAATCCTTAACGCTCTTTACCTGCCGGGGGTAGATCCGAGTAATCTCTATCCGACAATGACGCCGGTGAACACCTTTCGGGTGGTTTTCAATAAATATTTTGGGGCAAATCTGGAGCTCCTGCCGGATAAAAATTATGTCTATGAGGATGAAGACCATTTCTTCAAATTCATCGATGTTACCGATCGGATTCAGCGTTAAGAAGTGTGTCGAGGAGCTTAACTCCCTAAAAAGATTGAATTAGTAAAATAGAGCTGCTTGCGTTTGAGAGAAATTAAGTTGTGAAGCTTAAAGAAGCCGCCGAAAAAATTTTCTGTTTTCCCTTCCACCCGCTTTTGGTGGCCGTTTTTCCGGTCCTTTCTCTGTATGCCCACAATATTTATGAGCTTTTACCGGCCTCGCTGGTGCGGCCGTTGACGGTTTCAGTTCTTATGACTTTAGTGGTAGCGGGGGTCTTGCTTTTAGCATTCAGGAATTTTCGCAAAGCCGCAATTCTAACTTCGGTTCTCTTAATCTGGTTCTTTTCCTACGGACATCTCCACGGCTGGTTGGCGGGGAGGATTGTAGAAAGCCAGAAATTCAGCATCGGCGACGGTCTTTTCCTAACCTTATTCTTTTCGGTTGCGGTTACAACTCTGGCTCTTCGTAGGACCAAAAATAAGTTGGACCGAGTAACTAGGTTCTTGAATGTTGCTTCACTCGCCTTGGTTTTGGTTGCCTTGGGCAATATTCTTCGGTTCGAACTTTTTACCGAAGAGGCCGCCCGGCGGGAGCCGTCAGCGATCACTACCTCTCTGCCGGAGGGGGCGATTAAGCCCGATATCTACTACTTGATCTTTGACCGCTACGCCGGGCAGAAAGTCTTGAGCGATTTCTACAATTTCGACAATAAATCTTTTCTGGACTTCCTCCAGGAAACCGGCTTTTACGTGGCCTCCGAAAGTACCGCCAACTACCCGATGACTCTCCTTTCACTTACTTCCTCGCTGAACCTGGACTACCTGCCGGCGTTGTTCGAACAGTTTCCCTCGCGTTCGGTGGAAACTCCGGCCTACCCGCTCCTTGAAAACTCGGCCGTTTTAACCTTATTGA
>Ga0129301_1001274_pt1 | contig 12509 bp, 11 predicted proteins | sample ConPoolayeHmetaG_FD_94489 | JGI IMG/M metagenome (GOLD analysis project Ga0129301, IMG submission 94489) | Hot spring microbial mat communities from California, USA to study Microbial Dark Matter (Phase II) - Cone Pool mat layer H metaG ...
AATATATAAGATTTTCAAACTTCGCATCAATAGCTGAAATGCACAATTTTGCACTTAAAACCAAGACCTAAAATACGAGCACAATAAAAACTTCAATTCCAATTTTAAAAACAAAAAATATGGAGCGTGTCGAACGCCCAAAGATGGGCGTTCGCTCATTTCTTTTGTTTCAATCCGTGGCTTTGCTATGCTTTCGGCGGTTTCCATTCTTCGATTATGATTTTGTTTTCGCCTGGTCTAAAGGTAGTCTTGACACGAATTGAGGATGGTTCGCCTCCTCTTGGGTTTGGTTGCCAGTTTTTGAAGGGGAACATGCTGTCTTCTGCTAGGTCTTTTGGTAGGTAGATAAGGTATTTGCCGTCTTTTCTTCGGAATAACCGCCCTCTTCCTTCATTCACCATTTTTTCGCTACACCTCGATTACATTTTTGATTTAATATGCGTGCTAGTATACGTGTTTAGTATTTAACCTTTTTTCTCATTTGATATAGAAAACCATGAACTAATTCATTTTAGCTATTCAAAATTCGAATCAGATAAAACACAATTTTGCTCACCTTACGAATAATATAACATGGGTCTTGAAATACATTCGATTCTAACCTAAAAATCGAAAAAACCAGCAAACACCCCCTTTAATACAATATAGCGGTGGACAGTGTTGCGCTTACGCCTAATAAGACGCTAGTTGGCGAAGGCTGTCCTTTAAGATTGAATGTTTTTGTTAGAAACACAGGCTATCACACTGAAACTTTTACGGTAAAAGTTTATGCTAACGCAACTTTCGCTGCGTCGAATGTCTTCATGGTTTTAAGCGAGAGTTCTGCAATATGCACGCTAATCTGGAATGCTAGCGGTTTTGCTAAAGGTAATTATCAGATAAGCGTTGTGGCGGATGCAGTGGCTTATGAGACCGATATGACCGATAACAATTGTTCAGACGGTGTGGTCTTTGTTACTATTGCAGGTGATGTTAATGGCGATAGAAAAGTTGATGGGAAGGATGTTGCAGTATTGGCTAAAGGCTATAATTCTCTAGAGGGGCAACCGAAATACGTGGCTAATGCGGATATAACTGATGATGGGAAAATTGATGGAAAAGACATTGCAATATTGTCTAAAAACTACGGGAAAACAGAACCTTAAAGTCGTTCTAAAACTCGTATTAATCGCAGTTTGGAGCAATAAGTGATTCAATAAAAGCTTAAACAAGTTAAGTGTATAACCCAATAATCATCTTAACTATGTGAAACTCGAGCGTGAAACACACATGAAAGTTAGCATACTTTCTTTAACCTGTTGTGCTGGATGCGTCTCATCGCTTTTGAACACTGGCGACGCATTGCTAGAAATTCTATCAAGCGACTTCGAAATAGTTTACTCTCCAACATTTATTGATTTGAAAGAAGTCCCAAATGTTGACCTGACGATAGTGGAGGGAGGAATCCGAACCAAAGAAGACGAAGAATTAGTCAAAGAGGCACGCGCTAAATCCAAAATTCTTGTAGCTCTAGGAATCTGTGCTACACACGGTGGGATAACAAGCTTAGGCGATATGTTTTCCGTTAAGAAGCTTTTGGAAAAACAGTACTCTTTTATGGATTCAAGTAAACTTCCAGAAATAGCGGAGCGAATGTATCCCATCTGCAATTTTGTTGATGTTGACTACTATATTCCTGGTTGTCCACCAATGCCTTTTCTAATTGTGCATACTTTGAAAAGTATAGTAAGTGGAAAATTGCCCATTCGTCATCAAAGTGTTGTTTGCACTGAGTGCCACAGAAAAATTGTTCCAGCAAAACTTGACCGCTTGTATGGAATATATGAGAAAGAAGCAGATCCAGAATTGTGTCTAGTCAGTCAAGGTTTCATTTGCTTAGGTTCACTTACTCGAGAAGGATGTGGAGCTCCGTGTCCTAGAGCCAACTTCACGTGTTTTGGTTGTAGAGGTCCTGCTGATTCGTTGATGTATAGATCTAGAGACATTTACTCTTTCCTTGTCAAAGTAATTTCTGTGAGAACGGGTGTTGTTGAGGAGAAAATAAGAAAAGAGCTGTACCGCAATCCTTTCATCTTTCACACTTTCGTTTTTTCAAAAATTGAACGTTTCAAAGCAAGGGAGAGAGTCATTTGAGTCAAAGAAAAGAGATTAGCATTTCGCCGACAACGAGAATTGAGGGGCATGGGAAAGTCACAATAGTTTTAGACGAGTCTGGAAATGTTGCTGATGCTTATTTTTACGCTACAGAAATTCGAGGTTTCGATTATTTTTTGAGAGGAATGGAAGCTGAAAGGTTGCCGTTCATTATTTCAAGAATCTGCGGAGTATGCTCAACTGCTCATGTGCTGGCGTCTGTCAAAGCAATAGAAAACATATACGCCACCGAGATAACGGAAACGGCGAGAAAACTGCGTGAACTACTTCTAATGGGTCAAATAATAACAAATCATTCTCTCGTTTTCTTTTTTCTTACACTTCCAGACTTTTATTTTTCTTCAGAAGAAAACCCTTCAAAAAGGAACATCTTCCAGATAATGAAAGAAAAACCCGAAATTGGAAGAAAAGCTGTAGAATTAAGAAAATTTGGAGCGCAGCTTCTAGATGTTATTGGAAAAAGAGAAGTTCACATCGTTTCAGTTATTCCAGGCGGCTTAATTAACCCCCTAAAAGAAAGAGAACGAGAAGAACTTCTCAAGGCTGCGGAAACAGCTTTTGCGATTACTAGGGAAGCATTGGCTCTTGGGAAAGAGCTTTTCGAGAAGAATTGGGAAGGTTTCAGAAAGGCTGGAGACTATAAGACTCATTACATGGCTTTGACAAGTGATGGCAGCTTGAAGTTTTATGAAGGCGACGTTCATGTTATAAATTCTCAAGGCGAGATTTTTTCTAAATTTCATTCATCAGATTATATGGAGAACGTTGAAGAAAAAACTCTTAAATGGACTTATGCGAAATTTGCCTATTTAAAAGCCTTAGGATGGCCTGATGGAATTGTTCAAACTGGTCCAACAGCGAGAATGAATGTTAATGAAGAAATAGAAACGGAGATTGCAAACAAAGAGCTGAAAGAGTTTAAAACTAAATTTGGAAACCCAGCGCACGCAACCTTGTTGTTTGATTATGCTCGGCTTATAGACCTTATATACGCTTGCGAGAGAGCAAAAGAACTCTTAGAAGACCAAAGCCTCACGCGAACAGATACTAGAGTCAAGACTAGGCCAAGAGCTGGTAAAGGCGTTGGAATTATAGAGGCTCCGCGTGGAACCTTGGCTCACGAATACACATTAACCAAAAGTGGACGTTTAAAAAGCATGAAGCTTATAATACCAACCCAAGTGAATAATGCGGCAATAAATTTCAACCTAAAAGACGCAGCTTCAGAGTTTATCCATGCAGGCGAGGTTGAAGAGGGTCTTTTGAACCGAATTGAAATGGTGATAAGGGCTTATGATCCTTGCATAAAATGTGCTACTCGATTAGCTGATAGCAGGCTAAAGGTTGAAATAATTAAGAACGGAAAAACTGAAAAGATTCTTTAGGTTTCAGGTGAGAACCTCTATAGCTTGTTTAGGGCAGTTAAATTGGCACGTTCTGCATAAGATGCAGTTCTCTTCATTTACAACTACCAGTTTTCCATGCTTCTCTTCTCGAAAAACAGAAACCGGGCATATCTCAACACACAATTTTTCTCTGTTTCCAGTGCACTTAGAATAATCGATTAATATTTTGACCATATTTCCATCTCTGCTAAATAACGAATTTTTACTGCTATTAAACTTTTTTTTAATTTTGTATAGCTTGTTTAAGATTAAAGTCACGATTAGAAAAAGCGAATAAAGGTTATGTTATGCCATTTTCTTTATGCTTTCTCAATATGTCCTCAGCAAGTCTGTCCAGCGCTTTGAAATCAGCTTCTCTTGGATAGCCCTTTATGACAACTGGTTCAAGCAGTTCGACTTTTAGGTTTTGTAACATCGCTTTTAGCTGCTCTATTATGGTTCCGCCCCATCCGTAAGAGCCGATTATAGATGCAAACTTGAGTTTTGGTCGCAGGGCATTTGCAAGATAAGCAGCGTAAACAGCGTTCGGATGTGGTCCAGTCAGCACGGTTGGCGAGCCTATCACAACGGTTGCTGCATCAACCAACGCTATCGCCAGCTTTCCAATATCGCTCCTAGCCAAATCGAACCTTTTAACTGCTATTCCTCTTTCAGCTAGTGCGCTAACAAAATAGTCTATCATGGCTTTTGTGCTGCCGTGCATTGACACATATGGCAAGACAACAATGTTTTTTGGTGGCGAGTAAACCCAATCCTTGTAAGCATCAATTATGAACGGAGGCTTGTCATAGATTGGTCCATGACTTGTTGCGATAACATCGACTTGTAAATCTTTTATTTTCTCCAGATTTTTCTGAATCAAAAACCTAAACGGCATCATAATTTCTGCATAATAGCGTTTTGCAGCCTCGTAAACTGTCGCTTCATCTCTAACGTATAGGTCTGACGTAGCGAAGTGTGAACCGAAAAAGTCGCATGTAAACAGTATTCTTTCTTCTCTTAGATAGGTAAGCATTGTTTCAGGCCAGTGAACCCAAGGAGCATGTATAAACTCCAGAGTTTTGTCGCCTAATGAGATAGTTTGTCTGTCTTCAACAGTGATGATTCTGTCTTCTGGAATAAGGAGCAGGCTCATTATCAAATCCTTACATTTTGGCGTTGCAACAGCTTTAGCTTCTGGATAAAGTTTCAGTATTTGGGGCAGTGCGCCTGAATGATCTTGTTCTGCATGATGCGTAACCACATAGTCAATGTGCTCAGTGCCTAACTGTTTTAGGTTGTCTACAAGTACATGTGTCATCGTAGGGTCTACAGTATCAATCAACACGGTCTTTTCAGAGCCTTTAATCAGATATGCGTTATAGCTTGTTCCATCTGGAAGCGGAATGAGCTCGTCGAAAAGTCGTCTATCCCAATCAACTGCGCCTACAGAGTAAATGTTTGGTCTTAATTCTCTTGGCTTCATACTTGAATCACTCCACCTTTTCAAACTGGTCTTTGGGGGCCCCGCAAATGGGGCAAACCCAACTTTCCGGAAGCTTTTCAAACGATGTTCCTGCAGGTACGCCAGAATCTGGGTCACCGTTGGCAGGGTCGTATATGTATCCGCAGATGGTGCATCTCCATTTTTCCAAGTTCTTTATTCCTCTCACATTTGTTTTCTATAATCTCTATTTTTAAAAAGCATAAATAATAATTTTTGTTGTTTTTATGCTTTTATATGTTTTTGTGGGTTTGCGTCAAATTTTGCTTTGCACGCTGCTGCGCAGAAGTAGTAGGTTTTGCCCTTGTAATCGCTTTTGTATTTTGCTTTCTTTTCATCTACTTCCATTCCGCAAATTGGGTCTTTCGCCATAAACTTCATCTCCCCAGCTAATTTGCTGCATAGGATGGCTTTATGTTTGCTCTTCTTAGCAAGTTAGCGTTTGCTACAACTGACACTGAGCTTGTAGCCATACATAATTCAGCTATTACAGGGTGGAGTAAGCCAAGAATTGCTAGAGGAATGGCGACTGTATTGTAAAACATTGCCCAAAAGAGGTTTTGTCTGATTTTTCTAAACGTAGCTTTAGAAAGCTTTATCGCCGTGACTAGGCTTGACAGATTCCCTCTTACAAGAATCACGTCTCCCGCTTCAATTGCAATGTCTGTGCCTGTTCCAATAGCGATTCCAACATTCGACTGCGCCAATGCAGGAGCATCGTTTATGCCGTCGCCAACCATTGCAACTATTCCATGCTTTTGCTGGGCGTCTTTCACAACTTGAACCTTCTCGTTTGGCATTACTTCAGCGTAAACATTGCTTATGCCAAGCTGCTTCGCTATAGCTTCTGCAGTTCTATGATTGTCACCAGTCAGCATCACTGTTTTCAGCTTCATCTTTTCGAGTTCTTGCAATGCTTTCACTGTGTCTTCTTTCAAGGTGTCTGCAACGGCAATCAGCCCAAGAACTTTTCCATTTACAGCGACCACCATTACAGTTTTAGCTTGTTCTTCAAGCTCCTTAAATTTTCTATCTATATTTGAGCCATTTTTCTTTGCTTTAGCATCAAGTAATGACAGCTTGCCCACAAGAACTTCGTCATTGCTTATGCCTCCTTTGACACCCATCCCCTTTACAGCTTTGAATCCTTCAGGACTAGCCAACTTGATTCCTCTTTCAACAGCCTTGTTTACTATTGCCTGTCCAATCGGATGCTCTGAGCCTTGCTCTACGCTCGCCGCATAATACAGAATTTTATCTTCGCTGCTTGGATTTGTGAAGGAAATAATGTCTGTCACTTCTGGCTTACCTTTCGTTAATGTTCCAGTCTTGTCAAAAATTATCGCCTTCACTTCCTTCATAGTCTGCATTGCTTCACCTTTTCGAATGAGAATACCTCTTTCAGCACCAATTCCAGTTCCAACCATAAGCGCTGTAGGAGTAGCCAACCCCAAAGCGCATGGACATGCAATGACAAGCGTGGAAACAGTTGCAGATAATGCGAGCATTAGTGTAGGCTGATTTAGGTCAACCCAAGGGAGTAGAGGCTTAGCCCATTCAGCTAAAACCATCATTGCATCTGGAACAGCCAGCCATAAAATGAAAGTTGAGAAAGCGATTAACAAAACCGTTGGAACAAAGTAGTTTGTAACTCTGTCAGCAAACTCTTGAATAGGCACTTTCGTGCCTTGGCATTCTTCAACTAACTTTATGACTTGTGAGAGAAACGTGTCTTTTCCGATTCTTGTAGCCTTTACTTTCAGCAAGCCTTCCTGATTTACCGTACTCCCAATAACTTCATCACCAGCCTTCTTCTGTACAGGCATAGATTCACCAGTTGCCATAGACTCGTCAACAGCGCTTTCTCCCTCAACAATCACACCATCAGTCGGAATCTTTTCTCCTGGTCGAACAAGCATTATGTCGCCGACTTTAACCTCTTGAATCGGAACCTCTTTCTCTTCTCCGTTGACCAAGATTTTGGCAGATTTAGCCTCGAGCTTCAACAATCGTCTAATAGCTTGTGAAGCTTTTCCTTTTGCTTTCGCTTCTACAAACCTTCCTGTAAGATGAAAGGACATAATCATTGCAGAAACACCAGCATAATTTAGAAGCGATGTCAATAGCGATGCTGGTCCTGTGAGGAATGCAATAAAAGTTCCCATCATTATTAGAACATCCATGTTTGCAGTCTTGTGCGCTATGGACTTTACAGCAGAGCGGTAAGTTTGGAAACCAGCCCAAAAAAGAGCAGGAACTGCAAGCAGGATAAGACCTAGATTGAAGATTGACATTTCTGGCCATACGATGCCAAAAGCCATTTCTGGAATCATCCAAGCGATTATTGGAATGGTAAATGCCCAAGCGATGAACATCCGCCTGCGAGCTTTCTCCATCTCCTTCAGTGAAGTGTCAACTTCCTCTTCAGACTCAACACCATAGCCTAAATTTTCAACAATTTTCCTCAAATCAACTATTGAAACAAGCTCTGGGCTATAGGCAACTGTCGCCTTCTCGGTTGCAAAATTCACGTTGGCAGATTTCACGCCTTCAAGATTTTTGAGACCTTTTTCTATGTTAACTGCACAGGAAGCACAGCTCATGCCGCTTATTTTCAAGCTGATTTCTCGAGATTTCTCGCCTTCTTCAGCAACTCCAATAGGCTCATAGCCGGCTTCTCGAATTACTTCAGCTATTCTTTCAATGCTGGTTTTGCTTGAATCATATTCCATAAAGGCTTTTTCTGTTGCCAAGTTTACGTTGGCAGAAATTATTCCATTTTCTTTTCTTAATGCCTTTTCTATTGCTTGAGCGCATGAGGCACAGTGCATTCCGCCTATTTTGATAATGGTTTTTTTCTTTGGCATGCTTGAGAAGTCTCCTAAAAGCTATTGTTTTTGGAAATATATAAATATATCTTATAAAGATATATCTTTTAAAGATACAAGTTAGAAGGGCTTCAATGACAGCAAAAACAAACGAGTTCCTACAAGACTTCTCAAGATTCTACACACTCACCATACTGTATGAATGCCCATGCCACGGCTACAGCATAATCAGCAAATTCAAAAAAAGAGTAGGAAAAGAAATAAGTCCAAGCCTCGTCTACCCTTTTCTTCAACAGCTTGAACAGAAAGGTCTTGTGAAGCATTCGCTGGAACCTGTTGGAGAGAAGCAGAGAAAGATTTTTGAATTGACGCCAGAAGGAAAGGAGCTTTGCAGAAGGCTTTTTAAACAGTTTTCTTCGCTTGTTTCTATAGCAATTCAGCCAAGTCTAAAAGTTTGCACCAGTTGCGGTTGCAAAGTTTACGAAGGCGGATATAAAGAGGTTATTGAAGGGAAAGAAATGGCTTTTTGCTGTGTGCACTGTGCCCAGTCGTACAAGCATGAGCATGGATTGATTTAGATTTTGCTTTGCGTATTCTTTATTTATTTAGAAAAACTTATCCCAATGTTCTGTAGTGTCTAAGGGTTTGAGAAAAAATGGCTAGGTTAGCTGAATTAAAACTTGCAATGGGAACGTCAATATTCTTAGTGGCTTTTGTTTTTGCCATATTTCTCTCTGCAATAATGTTTATTGTAAACCTTTCACTCATCTACGCTATAATTGGCACATTGCTCTTCATACTTATTCAGTATCTTATAGGTCCGGCAATTGTTAGTGCTTCAACACGTTTGCAGTATTTGAAGGCTGGGGAAAATCCATGGCTTGAGTCTACTGTAAAGGAATTGGCGGATAAAAGTGAGATTCCTATGCCACGATTAGCGATAGTTCCAGATAATACGCCTAACGCTTTTGTTTTCGGAAGAACCGCTAGCAGTGCTACTTTGGCGGTTCATGAGGGTCTTCTGAAAAACTTGAATAAAGATGAAGTTAAGGGTGTTATTGGGCACGAGTTGGGGCATATAAAACATAAGGACTACATTGTGATGACTGTGCTTTCCGCTCTGCCGTTGCTTGCTTACTTGATTGCACGGGGAACATGGCAAGCAGCGTGGCTTGCAGGAGGTTCTAGACGGAAGGAGGAGGGAAGCATGAGAGCCGCCTTGTTTTTTATTGGAGTGCTTTCTTATGTGGTTTACATTATTTCGCTTCTGTTCGTTATGAGATTGAGCAGATTGCGAGAGCATTATGCTGATGCCTACTCCGCTTATGTAACTGGCTCGCCTCGGAATTTGAAAAGCGCACTAGCGAAGATTACTTATGGCTTGTCGCTTTCTGAAAAGCCGCCCTCTGGAGCAAGAGCCTTCTACATTGGTGATCCTGCGATGGCAAAGCAAGAAATTTCAGAGATAATGGAGAAAAAGCAGGAATATGACTTGGACCATGATGGAGTTCTGGATGAGCGTGAGTTGGAGCTTGCTATGGAGAAGGAGGCGAAATCAACATGGACGAAGATGAACTCATGGTTTTCGACGCACCCACCGACTTTTAAACGGATACTCCTGTTGCATGAAATAGAGAACGAGATGGAGAGCGGAAAATACACAAGCGACCGTGTTTACACTCACGTTTAGCCCGAAAGAAAATGCATAAAGCAGATTTACTACCTTTATTCTAAAGAAGAGGAAATGGTGAGGTCTAGCAGTTGAAGGTTAAGCTTCTTCGCTATACTGCGGATGCTGAACGCCTCTGCGGAGCTGCAGCATTAACTTCCACGAAAAGTGGTAGTCCATCTGAGATTTTTGAGAAAATTGACTCGGAAACTGCGAAGCAACTGATAAAACGAGTGACCGGATATGGTCACGGCTCGGTTATTGAACATGCTTCTTTCACTTTTAGTATTGAGGGCGTTTCCAGAGCTATGACACATCAGCTTGTGAGGCATAGAATTGCGTCTTACACGCAGCAGAGCCAGCGATATGTAAAATACGACACGCTGGAAAGCTATGTTACACCGTCAAGCATCTCAAATAATACAGAAGCAAAGAAGGCTTTTGACGAAACATTAGCAAAGATTTCCGAAACCTACAAGAAACTTCTGGACTTGGGCATTCCAAAAGAAGATGCAAGATTTATTCTTCCAAACGCTGCAAAAACAAACATTATCGTAACAATGAATGCTCGAGAACTTCATCACTTCTTTAACTTGCGCTGTTGCGCTCGTGCACAGTGGGAGATAAGAGAAGTAGCAATAGAAATGTTCAAGCAAGTCAAAAAGGCGACGCCTGCATTGTTTGAGAATGCTGGACCCACATGCGTCGAGTTGGGCTACTGTTCTGAGGGAAAAATGAAGCCGCCAGAATGCGACATTATAGAAATAAAGAAACGTTTCCAAAACATGTAACTTAACTGCTTTTTTGCTTTTGAAAAGCATGATACAAATGACAAGATGTCAAGTTTTTGCGGTCGTCACAAAATATTGGAGACCACATCAAAATTTTCTAGAAGCAATCATTGAAAAAGTGAAGCGAAAGATTTTAGATGGAGACTTTCTGGTAATTTCAGAAAAGGCAATCTCAACCGCCTTGCATAATATTGTGGATGAAAGCAAGGTCAATCCATGTAAGAGTGCAAGATTTATTGCTGGATTTTGGATGCGTATTGTTTGGGGATATTTTTTAGGTCCGTTATGCTATCTGCGAGTGTCGCTTCTTCAAAACCTTCGTGAATATCCATTGGAGATGGGAAGTTGCCATAAACAAGTTGCTTTACAAAATGCGGGTTTACTGCAGGCGTTAATGTTTGGTTCTGAAGGAGGCATCGACGGAAGCAATCTAGCCTATTCTTACGTAAGCTTGCCTTTGAAGAATGCTGAGGAAATTGCAGAAGAGATTCGCAAGCAGATTCTGGAAAATCTTGGAAAGAAAGTTTTTGTAATAATCTCTGACACAGATAAAACCTATTCTTTCAGGAACTTCCATTTTACGCCCCGCCCCCAAAAAATCAAAGGAATACATTCTTTTGGAGGATTTTTCGCATATGTTGTCGGACGGATGTTTAAGCTTAGAAGAAGAGCTACTCCAATAGCTGTTGCTGGTTGTAAAATTTCTGCTGAACAAGCGTTGCAAATTGCTGAAATCGCAAATCGAGTGCGAGGTTTTGGCGCAGGCAGAACCATTTGGGACATGGCTCAAAAATTCAAAGTAGAGTTGTCAGCTGTCAGTTGGGAGATGCTTGAAACAGTAAAACATAAACCCATAGTGATTGTTAGAGAAGTCAAACGGTGAAATTGAATGGAGCAAGCTGTTAAGCAGTTAGATGTCTTTTTCAACCCTCGCTCAGTCGCTGTTGTGGGAGCAACAAAGAAGATAAACAAGGCTGGACACGTAATTTTCAAAAATTTTGTTGAAAACAAAAGAAGAGGGGTCTTCACAGGACAGCTTTTTGCAGTTAACCCACATGAAGATTCCATACTCGGGTTCCAATCCTACCCATCATTAACTAAAATTGCGGAAAAGCTTGAATTAGTTGTGATTGTGGTTCCAGCAGTCATAGTTCCTAAGATAATGGAAGATGCTGCGTCAAAGAAGGTAAAGGCTGTCGCGATAATTAGCTCTGGTTTTGGTGAAATTGGAAATCACGAACTAGAAAACAAAATTGTAGCCATAGCCCAAAAGGCTGGAATTCGTGTTCTTGGACCAAACTGTCTGGGAGTTTATGATTCCAGAACAGGCGTGGACATGCTTTTTCTGCCTGAAACAAAAGTCTTGACAACTGGAGACGAAGTTGTTGCTACTCCACGTCCGATACATGGAAACATTGCAATAGTAACCCAAAGCGGAGCCTTCGGCGTTTCTGCTTTGGACTATTTAACTGGTCGCCAGATTGGAGTCAGCAAGTTCGTAAGCTTCGGCAACAAATGCGACGTGAACGAAACAGAAATGCTACGTTATCTGCTGTATGACGAAGAAACTAAAATGATACTGCTCTACGTTGAAGACATAAAAGCTGGAAGAGACTTCCTCAAAGTAGCAAAAGAAGTTTCAAAGAAAAAGCCCATCGCCGCTCTCAAGTCTGGAAGAAGCGAAGCCGGAGCCAGAGCAGCAGCCTCCCACACAGGTGCAATAGCAGGCTCAGACAGAATCTACGATGCAGCTTTCCTACAAACAGGAGTCTTAAGAGCTAAGGACATGGAAGAATTCTTCGACGCTGGAAAAGCCTTGGTTATGCAACCACCAGCAGCAGGCAAAAACATAGGCGTACTCACAGACGCAGGCGGACCAGGTATCATGGCGGTTGACGAATGCGAACTGAGAGGGCTAGATGTTAAGCGTTTGTCCGACAAAACAATTCAAAAATTTGAAAGACTAAAGAGCGAGGGAAAACTGCCGAAATTTGCCACAAACCTTAATCCTGTTGACATCACTGGCTCAGGCACATCAGAAATGTTCGAGATTGCCACAGAAATACTCTTCCAAGACTCAGAGATTAACGGCATAATACTTCTAGGCTTACATCACACGCCAGCCTTGCAGGAAGATTACATTGACCGCGTGGCGAAAGTTGCAAGCAAGTATGACAA
>Ga0129301_1001276_pt1 | contig 12491 bp, 10 predicted proteins | sample ConPoolayeHmetaG_FD_94489 | JGI IMG/M metagenome (GOLD analysis project Ga0129301, IMG submission 94489) | Hot spring microbial mat communities from California, USA to study Microbial Dark Matter (Phase II) - Cone Pool mat layer H metaG ...
CATAACTATCAAATGATCTATCGGAATCAACAAGAGAAATGTCCGGGTAAAAAGCTCTAAACTTTCTACTACGCTCCAACATCTTTTCTGATACTGCCAAATCTCTAACGAGGTGTTTCACCCAGCCATCCAAGACAAGTGGGCCCATTGTCATTTCCTTATTAAATTTTAACAATTTGTCGCCTAGCTCCCAGTAAAGCAATACTCTACCTTGTCCATAAGTCGATTTAATTCGTTTGACCAAAACTTTCAGTCCATCTAACAGACTAAGATATTTTTTCTCGAAGTTAGTTAGTTCCCTATTTAGCCACTCAGAATCAAAATCTTGTTCAAATATTAAATTAAGTGGCGCTGTAGCTTTCAGGATTTGCTTCCCATCTGGATTTTTTAAGCTTTTGATTTGAACGCCTATCTTAATATTCCTCATTTTTCTCCCCATAATCGGAAAAACGCTGCAACAGCTCAAAAGCTTTTTGATAAGAAGATTCTGGCTCTTTTTCTAAATTAAAACCTATAAGACTTAAAGCTACGACTTTCACTACATGATATTGAACGGACTTCTCCCTCTGGGCTCTTAAATGAGCAGGGTGAGCTCCATTAATTGTAACAGTCTCGCCATCAAACCAAGCTTCTTCTTCCTTATCCGGTCTCTCGTCGTAAGCTATTCTTATCCTCCCACCGCGAATTGTTCTTGTGTGAGAGGATGCTAAGGCCCCAATCCCCTGTTCAATAGTCGGTGCTTCCCCACTTTCGTCCCCTGGATAAACTGAAACTCCTGCCCCTTCAGTCGAACCACCCCTAGTTCCTTCCACTTTTTGAGTTCCCTCACCCAACTCCCTCTGCTCACCATCCAGATCAGGAATTGACACACTACGCTGGATTTTACCTCCAAAAAAGGTGAGTTCAGGCATACCCTTTAGTATCGAATTAATTTCTTTTTCCAAGTTGGCAAAGTCATCTTTTCTTGTAACGCTTTGCTCCATCAATCCAACTTGCTCTAGCCATCCTGAAAACTCAACTTGCGCTTTTCTAAAGAATTTATCCCAAGTAGGATTCCCTCTCTGAAACCTACACTTATCTGTGGTAACGGCTTCAACTAAATAAGGAGCTTCTATCCAACCAGTGATTTTTTGCTTCTCACGCGGTTCCTTCTTAAACCATGTTCTGTCAACTACTTTGCCAAACACGCATATGGCAACTCCTTGGTAAATTTCCGGAAGTTCATCTTTCGCTATCCCCCAAAAACCAAAAGTCACTGGTTTCCCGGACAACTTTATTGAAAATCCTTTTTGACTCTCTAATAAATCATAAACGGGCTTTTCTGCTATCTGCTTGCCATTAACTAGAAATCTCAGCCCTTTTTCATAAATTGGTTTACTTTTGGGCAGTAATGCCAACTGGTGAATTGAACCCTCAAATCGTTCACCAGTGTAGAATTTTACAAGATTAACGTCTATCAGAGGATAAAAGTGTTCCTTCAAGATTTGTATAATTTGTTCTGTAGAGTAGAAATTTCTGCTCTTTTCATTAAGACACAAGGTAACTTTAGTGCCAAAATGGTTCAAGCCGAACAACGCAGCGTCTGATATCCTATAAGGCGCATCACTACCTTTCAGTTGCCACTCAGAACTACCCTTGTATGTTGCTGACCAAGTTTCCGTAACCACTTTATTGCAGAAGTTTAAAGCGAGCTTCGCCCCCTGTCCAGCAAAACCAATTCCGCTACCACGTTCTTTTGTTGAAGCAGCAAAATCATGATATTCAAAGAATTGTCCTCTATCCATACCCAGCCCATCATCAATGAATTCCAAGACGCCATTATTGACATCAAAATTGATTTCAATAAGCGTTGCTTTTGCATCGAGAGAATTCGCTACAAGCTCTATAATTGATGCTTTCTGCGGCTCAAAAGGGTACTGGTCTGCTATATTCTGAACGAGACGCTTAACATTGACACCGCTTTTGCCTTCATGATAAATCGTCACTCTTATACCTCCTTATACCTCCTTCATTTTCCTCCCCTACATCCTGAATGCCCCGGAGGAAAAGCGCGTGCGCATGATGTTCGTCGCCAGGAAGAGGAGGATGGGGTGCCGCTCTCCCCAGGAGGTGAGCATGTCATAGACGATGGTGTTATACAGCTCCGCGCTTTTCTGGTTCTTTGCCCGGGCTTCTTTTATCTGGGTCAGCACCACTTTTCTGAATTGAAACCGGCTGCGCTCTTTCTGCTGTTCTTTGGTCAGCGGTTTGTCTGAGTTAGCCAGCGCATTCAATCTATCGTTCGCTTCCTGGAGCTCTTTCTGCAACTGTTCGTCCGTCATCACTGCCTCACTTTCCGCAACAATGCTTGTACTTCTTGCCGCTTCCGCAGGGGCACGGCTCGTTCCGCCCTATCTTTTTTCCTGCCACGCGGGTGGGCGCCGGGGTCCGCTGTGGCTGGCTTGCCATCTTCGCCATCGGGGTGAGGGTGGGGGCCGGGGCTTCCTTTTTCACAATACTAACATGGTAAATCATCCGTGTCACGTCATGCTTGATGGTCTCCAGCAGAAGCTGGAACTGCTTGTAGCCTTCATTTTTATAAGCGTCAACGGCGCGCGTCTGTCTCAACGCCTGCCAGCCCGCCTCAATACGCATGTGCTCCATAGCGGTGAGGTGCTCAATCCACAGGTTGTCCATGATTCTGAGCATCACCAGCCGCTCCAGCATCCGCATGTTCTCCGCGCCAATCTCTTTTTCCCGGGCGGCATACTGCGTTTCCGCCAGCGCAAGCAGTTTCTGCTCAATCTCTTTAGTGCTCATTTTAGCAATGGCGTCGGCATTGAGGTCCGGCGGCAATGTGTAAATACCGCCCACGTCAGCGAGCAAGCCGGGGATGTCCCAGTTCTCCGGGTAACTGCCGGTGAGATGTGTGCTCACTGCCCTGCGGATTTCCTCTTTCACCATGTCAAGGATATTGGCTTTCAGGTCAGCACCACTGAGGATTTTACGCCGCTCAGCATAAATCAGCTCGCGGTGCTTATTTACCACGTCATCATACTCCACGAGGTGCTTGCGCATATCAAAATGGTAGCCCTCAACGCGCTTCTGGACATCAGTGATGATTCTGGTGGCGAGCGGGCGCTCAATGGGCGTATCCGCATCCATGCCTGCCCATTCCAGCAAGCCCTTGATACGCTCCCCGCCGAAGCGCCGTATGATATCATCTTCCAGCGATACGTAAAACCGCGAACTGCCCGGGTCGCCCTGGCGGCCTGCCCTGCCCCGCAACTGGTTGTCAATGCGCCGCGCCTCATGCCTTTCCGTGCCGATGACGTGAAGCCCGCCCAGGCTGACCACTTTATCATGGAGCTTCTGCCATTCCGCAGGGTCAGTGCCGTCCGGACTGCCACCCAGAATGATGTCCACGCCGCGCCCCGCCATGTTCGTGGCGACGGTTACCGCGCCCGGCTTGCCCGCCTGCGCAATGATGGCGGCTTCTTTCTCATGGAACTTGGCGTTGAGCACCTGGCAGGAGATGCCGCGCCGCTTGAGCATATCGCTCAGCCGCTCTGATTTCTCAATGGACACCGTGCCGATGAGCACCGGGCGGCCAGCTTTATTGAGCTCTTCAATTTCCTTCACCACAGCGCGGAACTTGGCTTCTTCATCTTTGTAAATCTTGTCCGGGAAGTCTTTTCTAATCATCGGCTTGTGGGTGGGAATAGCCGTCACATCCAGTTTGTATATCTTGTAGAACTCTTCGGCTTCGGTCATTGCTGTGCCGGTCATGCCCGCCAGCTTCTGGTACATGCGGAAATAGTTCTGGATGGTGATGGTGGCAAAGGTCATGGTCTCCTGCTGGACTTTAACGCCTTCTTTGGCTTCAATCGCCTGGTGAATGCCTTCAGAGTAGCGCCTGCCGAACATCAGCCTGCCGGTGAACTCATCAACAATGATGACCTCGCCGTCTTTCACTACATAATCGCGGTCGCGCTTATAGAGGGCATGGGCTTTCAGCGCGCTGTCCAGGAAGCGCGTGAGCGCGTAGTTAGCCGGGTCATAGAGGTTGGGGGACTTGAGCAATCCTTCACGCTGGAGGATGCGCTCCACCGTGCTTATGCCGGCATCAGTTAGATTGACGGTGCGGTCTTTCTCATCTACGGTATAGTCGCTATCCTTATGTAAACGGGACACAATACGGGAAAAGAGATTATATCTTTCTGTTGACTCCGCCGCGGGACCGCTGATGATAAGCGGCGTGCGCGCCTCGTCAATGAGCAGGTTATCCACCTCATCCACGATGGCATAGTTCAGCGGATGGCGCTGGACGCAGTTCCGCAGGTCAATGACCATGTTGTCCCGCAGATAGTCAAAGCCGAACTCACTGCTCGTGCCGTAGGTGATGTCTGCCTCATACGCTTGCTTGCGGGTGATGGGGCGGAAGTGCTTCCAGCGCGGGTCTCCGGAGTCATATGTGGGGTCAAAGAGGCGTGAGGGCAGGTGCTCTTCAGGCGTCTGGGGATAGATGCTCGCCACGCTCACGCCGAGCGCGCTGTAGATGGGACCCATCCAGTAGGGGTCGCGCCGCGCAAGGTAATCGTTCACCGTTACCAGGTGACAGCCCCTGCCACTGAGGGCGTTAAGATAGAGGGGAAGGGTCGCCACGAGCGTTTTGCCTTCGCCCGTCTTCATCTCAGCGATTTTACCCTGGTGCAGGACGATGCCGCCCATCAACTGGACGTCATAGTGGCGCTGTTTGATGGTGCGTTTGGCGGCTTCACGGACGGCGGCAAAAGCTTCAGGAAGAAGCTCATCAAGAGTAGCACCGTCCTTCAGTCGTGTTTTGAATTCGTCTGTCTTTGCCCTGAGTTCAGCATCGCTGAGCTTCTCAAACTCCGGCTCCAGCGCATTGATTTTGTCCACAACCGGCTGAAGACGTCTTAGCTCTTTCTCATTGGAATCAACCAGCTTACCCAACCATTTAAACATCAGTCTCACCAGCAATCAGTTTTCTGGCTTCTTCCGCCATTTCTTCCCACACCATGAGACGCACTTCACCCATGCCATCAATGGTGAACACGTGGACGGAAGGAGCCGCATTTGACTTCAAAAGACAGGGGATACCATGGCTTTCCAGCAACCCTCTGATGACCTGTGCTTCCGCTTCACTCCGCGCCAGATATACCTCAACCAGCTTTTTCATTGCTGTTCAAACATGGCGCCCACTGACAGCCCGGTATGGATGCGGTGAATCGCCTCTCCGAGCAGTGGTGCAATGGGCAACACGGTGATTTTTTCCAGCTTCTTTCTGCCATTGACCGGGATGGTATCCGTGACGACCACCTCTTTCACCGGACATTCAGCAATCCTCTGGATGGCGGCACCGGAAAAGACCGGATGCGTACAGCAGGAGTAAATCTCTTTGACGCCCTGCTCCAGCAGGGTGGAAACTACGTTCACCAGCGACCCGGCGGTATCAATCTCATCGTCCACGGTAACCGCCACCTTGCCTTTCACTTCGCCGATGACATTAAGCGTCTCAGTCTTGTCCACGTTGCCGATACGTCTCTTCTCCATGATTGCCAGCGGGGCATTCAGTTTGGCGGCAAGGTCGCGTGCCCGCTTGGTGATGCCGATGTCTGTCGCCACTACCACGGGGTCTTCCAGGCTCTTTGATTTGAAATAGTTTGCCAGGAGATAGAGAGCGGTCAGCTCATCAACAGGGATGTTAAAGAACCCTTGAATTTGGGCGGCATGCAGGTCAACGGTGAGCAGGCGGTTTGCCCCGGACACGGTGAGCAGGTCAGCCACTAAACGTGCGGTGATGGGAACGCGGGGCTGGTCTTTTTTGTCTGTGCGCCCGTAGCCGTAATAGGGGACGACCGCCGTAATCCTGCCGGCTGACGCTCGCTTGAAAGCGTCAATCATAATGAGAAGCTCAACGAGGTTATTATTCACCGGAGAGCAGAAGGGCTGAATAATAAAGACGTCCCTCTGGCGTACGTTCTCCAGAATGCGCACAAAGGTATTCTCATTGCTGAACTGAAAGACTTCGCACTTGCCCAGAGGTATGCCGAGGTAATCCACTACCGCCTGAGCCAATACAGGGTGAGCATTGCCGGTAAAGACTTTCAATTCATCCATGTGCTCCAGACTCCTTTCGCTGACTCATTTGCATTATAGATTATAGCACTATTAAGCAGGCGCCTCACCTGCTCTGCTGGAAGTTTAATAGTCAAATGCCCCATACTTGACAAACAATTTCTGCCACTCTATAATACAGTTGGTTATCGCAATTCCCCCCGTGAGACATCTACCTGTTCATAAAATATATACACAGAGTTCCCGAACTTGAAATCCTTAGTAACAGAAGCCAAGCGTATATCTTTAATCCATTTCCGAAGATGGCCCACCTCCCCAACCCTTGATTTCGGTCTTCAGGTATGACGACAAAATACATATTTGTAACTGGAGGCGTGGTAAGTTCCGTAGGCAAAGGCGTCACTGTCGCTTCCATCGGCAACATCCTGAAGAGCCGCAAGCTCAACATCGCCGTTCAGAAACTTGACCCTTACCTCAATGTTGACCCCGGTACCATGTCTCCCTATCAGCACGGGGAGGTCTTCGTCACGCAGGACGGTGCTGAGACAGACCTTGACCTGGGCAACTATGAGCGCTTTATTGACGTGAACCTGACAGCGGAGTCAAACACCACTTCCGGACAGATTTACAGCACGGTGATTGCCAAAGAGCGCCGGGGAGACTTCCTCGGCGGCACCATCCAGGTAATCCCGCATGTGACCACGGAGATAAAGGAGCGGTTCAAGCGGTTAGCCCAGAAGACCCAGGCAGACGTGGTGCTCGTGGAGGTGGGCGGAACGGTGGGCGATATTGAAGGTCAGCCTTTCCTTGAAGCTATCCGCCAGATGAGAAATGATGTCGGGCGGGACAACGTGCTCTACGTCCACGTGACTTTACTCCCCTACCTGAACTCCACCAAAGAGCTGAAGACCAAGCCCACACAGCACAGCGTTAATGAGCTGCGCCGGCTGGGTATCCAGCCGGATATTATCATCTGCCGCAGTGACCTGCCCATCCCGGAAAACATAAGAGATAAAATCTCCCTCTTCTGCGATGTTGAACGGCGGGCAGTCATTCCACTACCCACCGTGGAAACAATTTATGAGATACCACTTATTCTTGAGGAATGCGGACTGGGACAGCTCATCGTGGATAAGCTCTGCATGAATGTTGATGGCGCTGATTTAAACCAGTGGCGCGAGATGGTGACGCGTCTCAAATCCCCGCTGGAGCCGGTCAATATTGCGCTGGTAGGAAAATATGTGGAGCTGACGGACGCTTATTTCTCAGTCCGTGAAGCCCTCTGCCACGCCTCACTTTACCATGACCGGAACGTAAACCTGTGCTGGGTGCACTCAGAAGACCTGGAGAAAAACGGCGCTGATGACCTGCTGAAAAGCGCTCAGGGCATCGTGGTGCCGGGTGGGTTCGGCATCAGGGGCATTGAGGGCATGATTAAAGCCGCCCGGTATGCCCGGGAGAATAAGATTCCTTACCTCGGGCTATGCCTCGGCATGCAGGTGATGTGCATTGAGCTTGCCCGCCATGTCTTCAAGTCAGATGAGCCGAACTCCACCGAGTTCAATCCTCAGACTAAGTACCCGGTGATTGACATTATGCCGGACCAGAAAAAGGTGGACCGGATGGGCGGCACCATGAGGCTGGGGAGCTACCCCTGCCAGCTTCTGCCCGGAAGCAAGGCGGCGCAAGCCTACGGTCAGCCGCTAGTTCACGAGCGGCACCGGCACCGCTTTGAGTTCAATAATGAATACCGTGAGAAGCTTCATGAAGCAGGCCTGATATACAGCGGAGTTTCTCCTGACAACCGGCTGGTGGAAATCTGTGAGCTCGCTGACCATCCCTGGATGCTGGGCTGTCAGTTCCATCCGGAATTTGGTTCCCGACCCAACAATCCGCACCCCCTGTTCCGCGACTTCATCGGCGCGAGTAAGAAGGTCCTGCGCGAAGGGGCTCAGCCGCCGCTTCCACTTCAAGCCAATACAACTTAATTTTTCATCTCAGGAGTACGAACCATATGACATCTGAAGAACCGGAAAAGAAAAATAACGAGCAGGAGACCAGAGTGACCCCGGAAGAGCCAGAGAAGAAAAATAACGGGGCAGTGAGCCAACCCGTTTCTGAAGAAGCGGAGAAAAAGAGCAATGGTCCTGTTGCCCGCATCTCTGAAGAGCCAGAAAAGAAAAACAACATTCCGGCAAACCGCCTGACCTTTGATGAGTTAGAAAAGAAGAGCAAAGAGGACCTGCTTGAGCTTGCCAGGAGCATGGGGGTCAATAACCTTGCCGGACTGAGAAAACAGGAAATCATCCTGCGCCTGCTCAAGGCAGATACGGAACAGCAGGGCAATGTTTTCTGCAAAGGTATCCTGGAAATCATGGCTGACGGCTACGGCTTCCTCCGCCAGGACACCCTTCTACCCAGCCCGACTGATGTCTATATTTCCCCATCTCAAATTCGCCGTTTCGGTCTGCGGAATGGGGACATGGTGGTGGGACAGGGACGCCCGCCCAAGAGCAATGAGAAATATTACAGCCTCCTCCTGGTGCTGGCGGTCAATGATTTAAATCCAGAACTGGCTAAGAGCCGACCCCACTTCGGGTCTCTCACACCCACTTTTCCTGACAAGCTCATCAACCTGGAACATTCGCCGGAAGAACTGTCCACCCGCCTCATAAATTTGATTGCGCCCATCGGGCGCGGACAGAGGGGCTTGATTGTTTCCCCGCCCAAAGCCGGCAAAACGGTGCTTCTGAAATCCATCGCTAATGCCACGACGACCAATTACAATGATATCCATCTCATGGTCTGCCTTATCGGCGAGCGGCCGGAAGAGGTCACTGATATGGAGCGCTCAGTTAAAGGGGAGGTCATCGCCGCCACGTTTGATGAGCCGGTGGAAAATCAGACCCGTGTGGCGGAGCTTGCCCTTGAGAGAGCCAAGCGAATCGTGGAAAGCGGGAAGGACGTGCTCATCCTGCTGGATGGCATCACTCGCCTCACCCGTGCCTATAACCTCGCCATGCCGTCAAGCGGGCGCACCCTTTCCGGCGGTATAGACCCCACCGCCCTCCACCCTGCCAAGCGGTTCTTCGGCGCGGCGCGCAATACTGCAGAAGGAGGCAGTCTCACTATACTAGCCACCTGTCTCGTTGACACCGGCAGTCGTATGGATGACCTCATCTATGAAGAGTTCAAAGGCACCGGTAACATGGAGCTTCACCTTGACCGCAGGCTCTCCGAGCGGCGCATCTTCCCGGCAATGGACATTCAGCGCAGCGGCACCCGCCGTGAAGAGCTTCTCATTGATGAAAACAGTCTGAGGCAAATCTGGCTCCTGAGGCGCATGGTCGCCATGATTGCCAGCAATAATCCGGACAGCACCATTGAAGCCTCAGAACGCATTCTTGACCGCCTGCGCAAGACCAAGACCAATGCTGAGTTCCTGGCTAATCTGAGCAAAGACATGTAGTTGACCCGCATCCGCCAAACACATATCATTAAAAGAAAAGAGAGACTGATATGCAAATCAGAAAGACCTACCGGCAGGTAAACCCGGAACTGCTCTTCAATGAAGTCAAAGACTTCACTCTGAAGCAGGGCGTCACCCTGGGCGAAGCCCGGATGGATACCTACTCCACCAGCGATAGCTCATCGTTTATCTCCCGCGGGACGCTGACCTTCACCGTGCTAAGCGAGGGAAAGCAGAAGGAATGCCTGCGTGCCCACATTGTCGGAGAGGCAAAGAGTGAGACCAAGCTCATGCTGGACATTGACGAGAAGCTCTTCCCTGCTGAAAAAGCCTCAGCCCTGCAGGCAGACCTGGACTTTGTCTTCAGCACCTATGAGGTGAAGTAGCCCTGCTTCTCCGAGGCGATGCGGTACATGGCTTCATAAGCCTTGCCGAAGTCCGGATTATCTTTTCTCAGCTTCTCTTTGAGCTCATTCATCCGCCTGACAAATCCCTGCCGGTCTTTTCCCACCACCATATCCGCCCAAGCCCTGGCTTTCTCCTGCAAACGTTTCTCTGCGTCAGGCAGGTCAGGCAAATTCATCTGGATGGCGGCATAGAGCGCCGGGTCCTCAGTGAGCACACTTTCCACCAGCGTCATGAGCACTTTATAGGTAATGCCGCCAATGGCTTCATCAGCTCTGAAGCCCTCTGAGCTCAGGAGCGTATCCGCAGAAATAAGAGCGATGAAGTGCGCCAGCCCAAGTATGATGGTCATCTTCTTATCATGCTCTGCCGGCGTCATCACGCTGACGCGAGCGCCCCTCTCTTCCAGATAGGTCTTTGCCTTAGCAACGAGTGTGGCTCCCTCAGCATCTCCTGATGTCAGGACAAAGTTCTGATGAGCCAAGCTCTTTGCCCCCGGACCGAAGAGAGGGTGCGTGCCCAGGATGTGCCGCGTCTTCAGATATCTGTTCATCACGGCCACCGGCATGACTTTGACTGAGGTAACGTCAGCCACAACCTGGTCCGGCTGAATATGAGGGCTGAGCTCTTTCACCACAGATTCAAAGGTGTCAATAGGCACTGAGAGAAGGACGATATCAGCACCTTTTACCGCTTCCTCGTTTGACGCCGTGGCAACCCCCAGTTGTCTCCCCGCCTCTCTCAGTTTCTCTGGGTTCCGCCCGCTGATGACCACCTGATGCCCCTCCCGGCGCAGGAAATCGGCAAACCACTGCCCCATTTTGCCCGAGCCGCCGATGATGGCAATCCTCAAGGGCTCACCTCACTCCTTCTTTCTCGCCCTGGGATATGAGCCGAGCACCTTCAAAAAGATGAGGTTCTTCTCAAGATTCCGCAAGACTTCTTTTGCCAGTTTATCTTCCCGGTGACCCTCAAAATCAAGGTAAAAATTATACTGCCACGGCTTCTGGCGGGTGGGGCGCGATTCAAGTTTGGTCAGGTTAATACTCTTTCGGGAGAACTCGCCGAGGATTTCATACAGCGCACCGGGACGGTCTTTAGTGGAGAAGACAATAGATGTTTTGTCGTTGCCGGAAGGCGGAGAGTCCGTTTTAGACAGGACGAAAAAGCGGGTAAAATTGTTCGGGGTGTCTTCTATTCCCCGGGCGACGATGTTCATGCCATAGAGTTGCGCCGCACGGGCGCTGGCGATAGCGGCGCTGTCCGTCAACCCTTTTTCTTTGAGCATCTTGACGCTCCCGGCGGTGTCATAAGTAGGAATAAGCTCGGCATCAAGGTGTTTTAGAAAGTTGCGGCACTGCGCCAGGGCTTGCGGGTGAGAGTATACCCGCCTGATGTCATCAAGCCCCACGCCGGTCCCAGCGATAAGGCAGTGGATGACGCGGACTTCAGTCTCACCGCAGACCTTTAAGTCAGATTCCAGCAAAAGGTCATACGTGCGGCTGATGCTCCCTTCCAGCGAGTTTTCAATGGGCACCACGCCGTAATGCGCCTCTCCCTTCTCAACTGCCTTGAACACCTCTTCCAGCGTCTCACGGGGTCTGGTCTGCACTGACGAGCCGAAGTAGGCTACCACCGCCTCTTCACTATAGGCACCCAGCTCACCCTGGAAGACCACCTCCACACCCTGGACGCTCTTGCTCGCCGAGATGATATTGCGGTAAATGTTTTCCATATCCTCGGGTTTTATCGGTATCTGCTTTTCCCGGATAATCCTCCGGACATGCTCCAGCACGCGGGACTCTCTCTGCCGGTCCTCAACTGCCCGGTTCTCTCCCCGCTTGTTCTTGCCAATCTCCTCGGCAATCTTGAAGCGCTCGCCAATCAGTTGCACTATCTGTTCGTCTATTTCGTCTATCTTGTTTCTCAGCTCTTCCAGGCTCATCCTTCACCCCCGTATCAGTCCCGCCCGCAGAGAAAAATCACACAGGACGATTGCCATCATGGCTTCCACCACCGGCACCGCTCTGGGCACGATGCAGGCATCATGCCGACCTTTTACCGTCAGCGGCGCTTCTTTCCTGTCTTTGATATCTACTGTCTGCTGGGGTTGGGCAATTGACGGAGCGGGTTTTACCGCTACCCTGACCATGATTGGCATGCCACTGCTGATGCCACCGAGGATGCCGCCCGCATTGTTAGTGGTGGTGATGATTTTTCCGCCGCGGATAGCAAATGGGTCATTGTTCTGAGAACCTTTCATCTTCGCTACATTAAAGCCGGCGCCAAACTCCACTCCTTTGACGGCGGGAATGGAGAAGAGAGCCTTAGCCAGCTCCCCGTCCAGCGTTTCAAAGACCGGCTCCCCCAGCCCCACCGGCACATTGAGTGCTATGCCTTCAATAACTCCACCCACGCTGTCACCTTCACTCTTCACCTTTGCAATAAGCTCCGTCATCGCCGCGGCGGCAGCGGCGTCAGCACAGCGGAGTGGATTCTTATCCGCGCTCTCTTTTATTTTGCCAGGTTCAACTGC
>Ga0129301_1001279_pt1 | contig 12469 bp, 15 predicted proteins | sample ConPoolayeHmetaG_FD_94489 | JGI IMG/M metagenome (GOLD analysis project Ga0129301, IMG submission 94489) | Hot spring microbial mat communities from California, USA to study Microbial Dark Matter (Phase II) - Cone Pool mat layer H metaG ...
ATGATGGGCCAATATCATCCTATAAGGTGACGCTTGTCAAGCATCCATATAAGAGGGTTCCCGAGTCCATAGTATTATATGTGAGTCAAGCTGGCTCCGTGGACCTGCTGACGGGAAGAAGTATTCCATCCTTCCAGCAGCTTTACAGCCAGCATGTAGACCACCTTAGAAGACTGTTTCAGAACAGCCTCCTAGACCTTGGGCACAGGTCAGCGTTCGACATCCTACTCAAGGAAGCGTGGAACGTGGAGGAGAAGGCGTTAAGCAACCTAAAGGAGTTTACACTCTTGGATGGGTTGAACCTTACAGCGTCAGTTGACACACGTGCACTTATCGAGTCCGTCGAGAACCGCCTTCACACCATAAATGATAAGGTCAAAGGGCTCTCTGAAGATGTCGAATCGATAAGGAATAAGGCTAAAGAGATGCCAGAGGGTGAAGGAAATGGGTAGGATAACGCCATCCCCACGCACACTTTATGAGGAAACGGTTGAAGAGCTCAAATCACAGTATCGAAGCAGTTTAGTCGATCAAGGGCACAGGCAGGCATTTGACCTCCTACTGAAGCAGGCGTGGGAGACCGAGCAGGCGGCGATGGCCAACTCAAACATCCCTGTCGTAATCGACAGGCTCAACCTTACATCGAACCTACACAACAGAAAGCTCGTCGAAGCCCTCACAAAGAAGGTTGAAGAGATGGAGGAGGCTATAGTAGCGCTTGAAAGGGAACTTCTTGAACTGAAAGCTCAACTGCACACCTCCACAAAAGAAGATGACGAAGATGGCGTCTGAGGTCGGCTGGATCCTCGACGTCTACACAGAAGGCAACCAAGCCTTTATCTGGATTCGAACAGAAGACGGTAAGGTCATCAAGCTCCGAGACCATTACCATCCGAGCCTATACATTCTTCCTAAGACATGTGAAGATGGCGAGCGGCTTCTATTCACCCTACAGAATCAGAGCGGTGTGATGGAGGCAGCCTGGGTAGAAAAATACATTAACCTTAGAGTAGAGAAGAAGAGAAGGCTCATCCATGCCGTCGTCGAAGACACCTCAGCCTACAGGCAGATAGTGGAGGCACTTAAGAGACAGGAGCAGGTGATGGAGCTATTCAACATAGACCTATTACATCTGCAACAGTATCTGTTTACAGGGCTTCAGATCGAACCAACAAGCAACGTCACATTCCTGCATGACTCAAATGGACTGTTGTCAGAAATCAGAAAGGTCGATGAATATTCTCCCATCTCTCTCTGGTGACGAAAGGGACTCGATCGCGGTCTTCGCCTCCTCTAGCTTAAACTTCTGCCACGTCTTTACTTGAATCCACTTGTATTAGTTGAGCAGATCTGCGAGCTCACGTCTTGTTCCAAAAACTTAAAAAATGACCCATGCATACAACCTTCTATGTATCAATTCGAAGACGTCCTAATAGAATTTGTAAACCATGACTGCTTCAGAATAACTTGGAAGGGTAAGGTCATATATACGGACCCGTTCGAGGTAGGAGAACGGCCCACGAAAGGGGACATCATTACCGTCTCACATGATCACTTTGATCACCTAAGCCTTGAAGACATACGAAAAGTGTCGACAGAAAATACAGTCATACTTGCATCAAAGAACTGTGAGGGAAAGCTGAAAGGCGTCAAAGTTGCAAAGATAGAATATCTTAAGCCAGGAGAAGCCTCAACAGTCCAGGGTATAGAGTTCTCGGCTGTGCCATCATACAATCTCACAAAGTTTCGGGCGCCAGGTCAGCCTTTTCATCCGAAGGAATATGGTGGAGTGGGCTGGATAATTACATTGCAAGAGCACAAGATATACCATGCTGGGGACACAGACAACATACCAGACATCGTTGGATTTGGCGACATAGATGTGGCCCTCTTGCCAGTAAGTGGCAAGTATGTGATGACGGTGGATGAAGCCGTGGAGATGGTTAAGATGCTCAAACCGAAGGTTGCGATTCCGATGCACATAGGTTCAATAGTGGGATCGTTTGCAGATGCCAACTCTTTCAAGGATAAGGCATCGAAATACTGTGAAGTAATAATATTGCGGCCAGAAAGTTAGAACACCTATATCCGATATGATTGGCTTACGCCTTTAGAGCTCTGAACATTCCTTCTTTAACAAAGATATTAGCGATGAAACCGATGAGAAGTGATCGGCAGCTGCCTCACACACCTTCTTCCAAGATCCTCTCTTGCTATCGGACCTCAGAAACAGGTATGCAAAAGCCAAGTGCAACCTATCCTTTTTCCTCGAAAAATGGTTGACGGCACTCATGCCACCTACGTTCAACTTTCTCCCGCATACAGGACACCGTTCCAAGACATGCTTTGCATTGAAATGTATCTTTAGGCTGGCGAGAGTCCTGAATCTTCTCTTGCACATGGGACATAGAAAGAGTTGCTCTTGAATGGTGGTGGGGGAACTGCTCATCGCCATTCTACCTCTTAACATAACAGGTCAGATCTAGCCCTGATTTCGTGCTTCTACAGGAAGCATATAGTACATGCTGGACAACCGAAACCGTACACGTTGTAGCAAGACCTTGGATCGCCATCTTCTAACCTTGTTTCGTTCGCAGCCTATATAATCCACTACCTTCTAGAATACTTCTAGAATTACGCACCTTGGAGAGCCCCTAGACAGCTTCACTCGATCTCTGACGAGAAAGACTCTCGTGAATATTTAACGCAGCCCTGACCCCACTTCTAACTGCCGGTGCAACATATGAGGGACCATACAATGCATCACCTGCCAAGAAGACTTTCTTCAATTCAGACCCATGGGCATCCATAACCTTCACATTTCTGCTTTTGTCAATCTCTATCCTAAAGCCATCGCCACCGAATGGGAGGACAGGAGAAAGACCAGTTGCAAGAAGCACACTGTCAACTTTGATCAGATGCTCGGAGCCCTGAATCGGGACAGGTTTTGGCCTAGTACCAGTTCCAGCTGCGAGCAGTTCTGTCTTGACCGCCTTCAGCGCTACAACGCCATCTCTATCGTTGCCAATGAACTCTATCGGTTGAGTCAACTCCATGAACTTAACACCAGACGCTATCAGCTTCTTTATCATATGTTGACCGGCAGGCGCATGCGCCCTCGTTCTCCTGTAGACGAGACTGACATCGGTTGCACCCCGCTCCAATGCAACGGCGCAAGCGTCCACAGCCGTCAATCCTCCTCCTACGACCACCACATGCCCACCGAGAGCTGGAATCTCGCTAAATCCGAGGTAACCGAGCTTTGCAAGATTATACTGGATTATGTAGTCTAAAGCATAGTGGACACCCTTCAAATGCTCTCCAGCTATCCCCATCTCATTGCTCTTCCAAGCCCCAGTAGCCACCAGAACCGCATCATAGTCTCTGACCAGTTCTCCGAACCTGATATCTTCGCCAACCTTAATCCTACAATGAAAATCCACACCGCATGACTTGAGCTGTCTCACGCATTCTCTTACACTCTGTTTGCTGATCCTCTCCTCTGGTATTCCAAAGAGAAGAAGCCCACCCGGCTCAGGCATCTGATCGTACACATCAACTTTATGTCCGAAACTCGTCAATTCATTGGCAGCCGCCAAGCCTGCAGGCCCAGCGCCCACTACAGCCATCCTTTTTCCTGAGAGGCTATACGGTACTCTTTGGGCGTGCTTTAGGGTGAACTCCATTATTGTCCTTCATGACAAAATTGTTAGGTAAATAAGCTTTTTCGTCCAATAACCGAATATTGAAAAGATTATTCAACTCTTGTTCGACAAAATTATTGATTTTAAAGAAAACTTGAAGACATAATAGGGCGAGTTATCTCCGGAACCTACCGCATGCAAAAATTATATTAATTGGAAAGAGAGTGAGTTTTCAGATGAAGATAGCTGCAGTCGGCGACATTCACGCACCCCTTTTCCTTCAACCTTTCAGAGACAGCCTAGGAGATGTCCTCTCGTCAGAAACTGACCTCACAGCCTTTCTCTTGGCCGGAGACATAGTTGACGGTGGCAGATTCGACCAACTCGACGAAATAGCAGACATCATGAAGGAGATCGATGTCCCGATCTACGGATGTTATGGAAACAACGAATACAAAGAATATGAGCAACTTGTTTCAAAGAAACTTCCAAATGTGAAGTTTTTGGACGATAGTATGGTTGAAGCTGCCGCAGGCGACAAGGTCTATGCGGTAATTGGATCACGAGGTGTCCTAGAAGAGCCAACCTTCTGGCAGAGAAAACGGTGGCCAAACATAGCAGAAGTCTACAAAGCCAGAGCCGCAAAGCTTGCAGAGATGGCGGCAGACTGTACGGCAGACCTTAAGATACTTCTAATCCATTATCCTCCGACTTTGAAGGTGGTTGAGGGAGAAAACCCAAGGTTTCTAAAGCAGATGGGTACAAGCAAGCTTGAGCCATTGATAGGGATGTTTGACATCGTCATAACGGCACATGTTCACAAGGGGAAGGAAATGGTAAGCGTTAAGGGCGTCCCTGTAGTCAACGTTTCCATGCCTCTGAGGGGCCGTATTACAATCATAGACCTCGAGGAGAAGAGGGGCTTAGAAAGATTCTTTTAGACACAACATCAAAGACTAGATTTTGATCTGGTGCAACTCCACTTCAGCCAGACAGCTATCCAAGTAAGCTCTAAAGTCGCTGGGAATCTCTGGATAGGCGGTCTCTGCCTCCGATGCTGACGACGTATGCAGACATTATACGTCGATAGTTCACTTTGGGCTTCTCGGCAGTCATGGTAGCCTTGACTTGCCCTGAGGATTTGAACTACTAGAGCTACTATGGCTAGCCAGTCATTTTTTGGACTGCTATGTCTATGTACGCTTCGGCGTCATATAAGACACCCTCTAATCCTCGATGCCTTCCCCCTTTCATAACAAGTCTCGGTCCAGAAAGCTTCCGAGCGACATAGACAATGCGTTTGCCGACTATGCCATCGCCTTCCTTGGTCAGCACCGTCATGCTTTCGCCTTCCTTATGCGGTGCTCTTCCAAGAGTTTGTGGATAGCCTTAAATGTGATACTGTATTCTAAACCAAGTGCGTCGGCTATTTCGCTGGCGAAGCTTGGGCCAGGATGTTTAACCAAATAGTCTTCAATCAACCTTTCAGCCTCTTGAGAATCCACATCATGAACGCCGACAGCTTCCATGCTACCGAGCTTATCACGCACCGCCTCCCTCAGGAAGTCGGCCGCACTCCTATAAAGTCCGAGCTCAACAAGCTGCCGAATCCTAGCATAGTCTACCTTAGAGAGTCTAACAGCCACCTGAAGTCCACCACGCTCCAGAATATTCTGATTTTGAGCCATCCCATCTTGGTACCAATGGATACCAAAGCTATAAGCTTTTCCTCCTTCTCCGTCGATGATGTTAAGATAAATTTTGTCCGCTATTTTTATGCCTTGTCCCGCTGTTCGATCTTTGTGCAATATATGGTTCTTCGAATGGTCTCAGATTAGATAATCTTTGGGAGAACGCATGTCTTGAGTGTTCCAGCCGCATGCAACCAGAAAAATAAGAGGAAACCATAAGTGCAAGAGGGGATAGACTGCTTCCACAAATACAGACCACTTAGGGCCGAAAAGCGGCTTAGCTCGTCGGCAGCTCTCCGACGACCTTTAGTGGACACTCCAAGGATCTCTTAACAAAGTAATTTTCGATTACGCAAGTGACAAGATTTAAATCAAATAGAAACCCATCATATAGAGGTGTAGGTCTTGGATGTTCTTGAAGCCATAAGGAGAAGGACCTCAGTTAGACGATACCTTGACAGAGAGGTGCCAGCTGAGGTTATTGATAGGATCTTGGAGGCCGCTCGCCTCGCGCCTTCCGCAAGCAACAGGCAGCCTTGGTATTTCATCGTGGTCACCGACAAAGAGAAAAAGAAGAAGATCGCCGAAAGTGGAAGATGGGCCGGCTTTGTCGTCGATGCGCCAGCGGTAATAGTCGGCTGTGGCGACCGCAGTGCTTCACCGAAATGGTATCCAGTTGACGTCTCTATTGCGATGGAGCATATGGCCTTGGAGGCTACAGAACTTGGGCTAGGGACATGCTGGATAGGCAGCTTCGACGAAGATGTCGTCAGAGGGCTGCTGAATATACCGAATAGGTATGGTGTAGTCGCCCTTCTTTCGGTCGGATATCCTTCAGAGGCGTCGGCAGCGTCGGTCCACTATAGGAAGAAGATCGAAGAGATTTCAGGCTTCAACGATTATGGTGATAGAAAGGCTTAAGATAGGATCCGGACGGTATGCGAAGGAGTTCTTCACCGCTTTTCTTAAGCGGACAGATGCAACAGCCTTCAGATGGTCACAAGAACTATGCCTGTGGTTGCTAGCGCTGTCCCAGACAACACCCTGAAGCTGAAATGTCTTTCGAGGACGAACTCGGCTACCGCCGTGAAGAGTGGAGAAACAGAGGATAGAGTAGTCGCCCTCGATATGCCGATCAGTCCAATACTGTAAATATAGAGCATCCATCCAATGTTCTGGGCAACTATCCCACCTGCAGCAAGATATAGGGCACCTCTCGTGTCGATCGCGAATTTGCCATCCTTTTTCAAGAGGAGCGTGAACGGTACTAGGCTGAAGAGGAAATACCCCAATAGCCTCCAAGAGTTGACCACAAGAGGGGGTGGCGAATATGATGTCGGATTCAAGAGAATAATGCTCACACTCCATAGAAGAGCTGCCATAGTTGATGAAATCAGACCCCTTATTTCAACACTTGATCTTTGGCCATCGAATGATATGATCGTGATACCGGATACGACGAATAGGGTGCCGATTCCGACCATCCAGCCGACTTCTTCTCCGAGAACCAAATGGGAAAGAAGTAGTGTGATAAGAGGGTAGCTGCTTGTTATCGTTATCGCTCGAGCAGCACCCAGCTGCCTTATTGCGAAGAGGTACATTAGGTCGCCTACGCCCAACCCTACTGCGCCACTTAATAGACATCGGATCGTCAACTCCTCTGACAAAGAGAATGTACCCTCAAAACCGAGCACGAGAAAGGATGCGAAGAAAGTTATCAGGGTAGATGGTATCGCCCTGACCACATTTCCATATATTGGGCCAAGTCTTCTCAGCCCCTTCCGATAGAAGATGGGCGTTATAGCCCACGAGACTGCAGGGAGAAGCCCAACTATTTCACCCATCATGGCGTAGCCTGAAAATGTCGGTCTAATAAGCGTTGAAGACGCGCATCTTGAATGCTGCAGATCACCGATTTGAGTGCACCTGCTGGATAGGCCTCTTGCCAGCGTCTACGAGAGCCTTCATCGACGTCACAAGGCTGCCGACATCTTGGAAGGTCGGTATGCAATTGGCGTTCAAAAATCTACATTTCTGTCTTGTATATTCGCCGCCTGCGGCGAACACCAGCATCGGCTTCCTGGTCTTGTTCTTTACAAGGTCTTCGACAAAGCTGTCCTCGAGTGGGGTGTCTTGGAAGACGATGAATAGAGCTAATATGTCCACTTCTTCTGCGCCATCACCTAACCGGATAGCCTCCAGGAAGTCTGATGATGTCGCACTGCCTGTGAGATCGATTGGGTTGCCTATCGTCGCATATCTTGGAAGCCTGTTCCTCAAGTTCTCGATTGATGCATCCTGTAGCGCCGCCAATTTTAGACCCACCTCATCCATGAGGTCTGCGGCTACGACACAAGGTCCAGCACCATTCGTAATCATTAGAACCCTGTCCCCTGAAGCTCTCTTCAGGAGGGCTACTGACTTGGAGCTGTCAAATAGATGTCGCAGCGAGTTAGATAGAATCGCGCCCGCGCCTTCGAGGGCGCCGCAGGCTATCCTGTAGTCAGATGCCAGTCGTCCTGTATGTGACTTGGCGATCTCACCTCCTTGACGTGTCCTACCAGTTAAGTAGGCGATGACAGTCTTTCTGCTTCTCTTTACAGCTTCCACGAGTTTTCTGCCGTCAGTATAGCTCTCAATATACATGGCGATTACATCGGTGTCTTCATCGTAATCTAGGTAGTTTATGAGATCTGCTTCGTCTATGTCCGCCCTGTTTCCCAAGCTCACGATCTTACTGATTCCAACACATTCATCAGAAGCCCAGTCCAAGAAGCTTATTGCAAATGTCCCACTTTGCGAGATCATACTGATCTTGCCCTGCTTCGGCCTAGGAAGTCTCGTCGACGACTGGAACAGACTATCTACGCCAGAATAACTATCATATATGCCGACACAGTTTGGGCCAACAATTCTGAAACCAGCCTCTCTTGCAATTTCAGCAACCTTCTCTTCAATCAGCTTACCATCCTCTGACACCTCCCTAAAGCCTCCTGAAACTATTATGGCGGCCTTGACATTCTTCTCTTTGAACTCTTGGAAGACTCTGATAGCCTCCTTAGCTGGCAGCGCGTAGACTACTAGGTCGACGTCGCCTGGGATCTCTTTGATGTCAGAATAGGCTTTCAAACCCAGAATCTCCTTAGCGTTCGGGTTGACAGAATAGATCCTTCCCCTGTATCCACTTGAAAGCATGCTTCTGAGACATTCATGCCCAATCTTGCCAGGCTTCGAGGAGGCTCCAACGATTGCCACCGAACTCGGGTTAAATATGAACCTGATATCCTGCGACAACATTCCCGCTTCGAAGGTAGTCTTGTGGAAGTCTATAATTCTTTCCAGCCTTAGTCTTGAAGGAGTATGAAGCCTATGTCTACATCAGGGACCTAGCGTGATCGACAGTATCAGCTCTAAACCAAAGTAGAATATCATGACCGAAATCGCCAAAAGAACCACCTTGTATGCTTTCAAGTTGATCCTCGAAGCAGAACCGAGTATGGAGATGAAAATGAGCCAAGTATAGTCCAGCCACACGTGAAAAAGATAGAAGAGCCCCACAGTGGCGACCGTGACGGTCTCAAGGGCCTCGACGAGAAGTGTGGAGCCGATGCCAATCCACCATGCGAGAAAGTAGGGATTAAGGAGAGTCAACATCACACCTACCATGAAGGCTGACTTATGATGTGCTCCTTCTCTACCGACACTAAGGCTTTTGACTGTGAAGGCATCTTTCATTGTTAGCCAGCCAAAGAATAGTAGGAATAGGCCTCCAGCCAACCCCACAGTGGTCCTAAGCCATGATGTCTGAAAGAATGCTCCAAGGCCGAAGGCTATTACGAGCACGAGAGGAAATTCTACAACAGTATGCCCGATGGCGATTCGGAGACCAGCCTTCCAACCTCCTCTTGCGCCTGCTGCAATAGAGGAGGCGGTGAGTGGGCCTGGGGCGAGTGCACCAGACGCGCTGACGCCTATGATCTTGAGAATTATAGATATGTCAAACATTCTTTTCTCATCATTTCCAAAGATCGGCTCATCTGTTGCCATCGACCGATACTAAATGAATTTAAAAAGATATCCTTCAATAGCTATCTCTTTAATGCAGCCAAGCGTCTGCGACATACTCTGATAGTCTTCATCTCTAAAGACAGTCTCTATTCCAGTTTGAAGACGATATCTCCTTCTTTCGCTTTATCCACCACCTTGAGGCCTATCGACTGCCCCTTCTCGGCTCTCTGTATGTTGACCTTTTCTATCTGCATAGATTCGACTATCTGCTCAAAGTGGGTAGTCTTCCCTTCGACGAATATCTTGTCTCCTACCTGCAAAGGCGCCTCCAATGTGACCACAACGACGCCTATCTTCGGGTAGAAGTGTTCAACCTTGCCTATGACTGTCTTCTTTATTTCTGACATAGGATTCATTCTGAAAGAACCTATTGATAAGTTTTACTCGATCGTACATCCGCGATGATGTCAATACCATAAGGAAACGTCGGATTCTTCAATAGAACCGTCTAATTATCTGGCACCGTAGAGGGCTTTTCTCAACTCCTCTCCTCTTTCCTTCCAGAAGGCGTAAAGTATTCTGATGTCGGTGCCTAAACTGAAGTCCTTGACTCCAAGTTTGAGGTAGGGCTCGATCTGTTTAACATCGCCAATTTCCACCCTAGGTCGCAATCCTAACTTGAGAGCAGTTCTTATGGTCTTGAGCTCGGCTTCCTTCACCTTTGGGTCGGCAAGCGCCCAAGACGTCCCCGGGGCGCCGGAGAGGCCCATGCTCAGGCTATAGTCCCATGGCCCAAACTGGACCATATCAACTCCTTTGACGGAAAGAATCTCCTCAAGATGTTCTCCCGCACTCTTCTTCTCTATCATGAAAGCTATTACGGCGTCATCACATGCCTTTCTATAGTCTGCTACAGTACAGTTGGCGAAAAGATAGCCTCCTACTCGAAAGTTGCCGACACCCATAATCCCCTTAGGCTCAAGCCTGACAGAGTTCACCGCCTCCTCCGCGTCCTTAACTGTCCTAATGTCTGCGAAGAGGAAATTCTGTATTCCAGATTGAAGCGCCTTCGCGGCGATGTAGCTTCGAGGGATCGCGTCAAGCTTTATCATAGATGAAATATCGTAGAGCTCACTCGCCCTTGCAATGTTTTCGAGATCATATAGGGTCCAGGGCGCATACTCCGCGATGAATTCGAAGTAGTCTATCATTCCAGTTTGGCCTATGATTTCCACGGTACCCGGCCAAGAACTGAGAATCCGAGTTCCTATCGTCGGCTTACCTTCTCTTATTAACTCTCTAAGCTTATTCTTTCTCAAGTCAATCGTCAGCGGCTACAACCGCTATTTATATAAAGTTTAGAGCCGATTTCACTGCGCTCCACGAGTTACATTCGTAGAAGGAACATGAAGATCTTTATGACATGACAGGTGGTAGGTCGACACCCAACTCGTGAGAGACCTTCTTCAAGCTTTCCCAGGTGTCAGGGTAGACCGGGATCCCCTGACTCAACCTCTTCTCGTATTCCCTTCGTTCAGGTTCGCCTGGCAAGAGGACTTCATTGAAACCTTCAGCTGGAGGATTTGACTTTATAGCCTGTATCAGTTCAAACATATCTTTCTGGTATTCCATATATGGTCTGAAGGAGCTGACGTTTATGGCTTCGACGAGAAAGCCGCCTTGGGTAGCCCACCCTCTTGCAATGCGAGAACCGAATGGTGCTCCAATCAGAAGCCCAGCGAAGACTTCTACACTGAGGGATAATCCGTAGCCCTTGTATCCACCAAACGGCAGAAGCATACCCTTGTCCAAGAAGGCCTTCGGATCGGTTGTCGGCTTGCCATCTTTGTCAAATGCCCAGCCTTCAGGTATCCTCTCCCCCTTAGAAGCATACACGGCGATCTTCCCCGCAGCAACGACACTTGTGGCCATATCAACTATTATCGACAGGTTTTCGTCAACTGGGAAGCCGATGGTAAAAGGGTTCGTGCCAAACACAGGCTTCGTGCCACCCCAAGGAACCACGATCGGAGGAGAATTCGTCGCAGCCAAACCTATCATATCCTCCTCCACAACCCTCAAAGTATATCGTGCGAGCATGCCGACGTGGCTCATGTTTCTTGCCCCGACCAGACAGATGCCTGTTCTCTTGGCCCGCCGGACAGCCAATTCGGTTGCTTTCATTGCAACGACAGGCCCAAATCCCCTGTCGCCATCGATCAGAGCAAGGTTTGACGTGTTCTTGACGAATCTTGCCTTCGATTTCGGATTGATTATACCCTTTTGAACCGCGGAAACATAGTGGGGAATTCTAACGAACGCACCATGGGAGTCAACACCTCTCAAGTTTGCTGTCACAAGATGCTCGGATACAGTTTCGGCATCTTTCCTGGGCACACCAACCTTCAAGAAGACATCGACAGAAAACTTGAAGAGGTCATCTGACCTGACTTTTCCAATGTAATCCGCCATGGATATCGCCTACTGATGCAGGTCCATAATGTTTATAAGGTTTTGAATGACCGCTTGGCCTCCTATTCCGCCACCAAAATAGAATACTGTCAGCAAAGGTCGTGACAAGACATATCGTAATAGAGAATATTACACAAGGCGCTAAGAAAGGAGTCGAGCAAGTCACAGAAGTCGTCAAGAACCTCTTCTTATTCCCACTCATAATGTTTAGGCATTTGAAAAAATGGAAAACTGATGGTTATATCTATGTTAGAATTGTTCAGGCTCCTGTCAAAAATGTGGGCACAATGAAAGTTGGGTTGAAGTCAATAAACCACATTCGCACTCGAAGGTATCTAGGAGGAATAAGGTGGAGTTAGAGGTCAAGGCCGTTGCAGCCTTACTCTACTTCTCAGGGCTATCCTACAGGAAGGTCTCTTCTATTGGAGGCTTCTCCTACGAGGCTATCAGGCTGTGATATAACGCCTTGAAGGATGCTCTACCGAAGCCTAAGAGGAAGCATCGTAGATGCATAGCTGTTGATGAAACTAAGACTGTTGGGTGCTGCTCAAACTCTGCAGGGTGTGGGCTCTATCAAAACGTTTATTAGGACCCTCCCCCAAATTTTTGGCGAAGGAAAATGTCAGCAGAACCTAAAAAGATGGATAGAAGGAA
>Ga0129301_1001280_pt1 | contig 12463 bp, 9 predicted proteins | sample ConPoolayeHmetaG_FD_94489 | JGI IMG/M metagenome (GOLD analysis project Ga0129301, IMG submission 94489) | Hot spring microbial mat communities from California, USA to study Microbial Dark Matter (Phase II) - Cone Pool mat layer H metaG ...
TGGAAAGATCTTTGTCTTTCGCCGGCGGCAGAGGTCTTTCGTCCGGGCAAGCGTCTTTTTGTTGTGAAACTTCCAGTAGGAACCTGTAGAAAGATAAATTATGGTGGGATCTCCACGTAACGAACAACATATTCTTTTGAAGTTTAACCCACCGTGTCCAAGAAAGAGTTCATACTTCCTGGTCGGAAGAAACCGCTGGTTGGTCCAGTCTACTAGGTCTACAGTGTACCCCAGGTGGTTCAACGCCTTGACAATGGAACGGGCAATGCCGATATTGCTAAATTGCAAATTACGAGGGTCATCAGGAGAAAGGCGGAACGGCAGGGTCAGATAAGAGACCAATGCCCTTTTTATCTTCTTTTCTGTTGTCCCGCATTCGGAAAGGTCGTTTCCAATATCAAAGATGGGTTGCTGGCTTTTGTAGTCACTCTCTCTCACTGGTTTCCAAAAGTTCATTCTTCCATTCCAGAACAGGAGCGATAACACCTCTTCTTCCCTGAGCCAATTTTGATTCCACGCTTCCAGTATCCAGCGTCTCAAAAAATATTGCTTTATCAACAATGTCAAGCATCCGGATTCCGGGAACACTGGAGGCAATGGTAATCCAGTAATGGCCTGGTCGCAGAAAGGTGGAAGGGATATAGCAGGATGTCCGGTAGCGTCCAGGTTGCCTTGTAAAATGGCTATTTTCCGGATGCTGGTCAAAGTCGGTACTACAAAGAACACAGGTACCGGTTGCATTCCAGAGTTCAAACCCAATCTGGGCAAAGGAGACGGGTTGTAAAACCTGGTACTCTATTTGAAGAATGATGCCGCGGGTAAGCTTAGCATAAGCACAGGTATCTTTGGTCTCCGGGTCAAGGAGACGGACAGAGAGGAAGTTGAGTTCACTCTTTGGTCGGCAGCGGTCTTCGGAAAAGATAACCTCTCCTTTGGATTGTAGGTTTTCTGCAAGATAAGTATCCACAACCTTTTGGGTGGAATCAAAGAATTTGATTCTGCCGTCTTCCAGGAGCATCGTCTTTTTGCACAGGTTTGATACCGCTGCCATGTTATGGCTGACAAAGAGGACCGTTCTTCCTTCGCCAGCAACACTCTCCATCTTTCCCATACATTTTTTTTGGAAAGAAGCGTCTCCCACCGCCAGAACCTCGTCCACCAAAAGGATATCTGGTTCCAGGTGGGCCGCGACCGCGAAAGCAAGCCGGACATACATTCCGCTGGAGTATCTTTTCACGGGTGTATCTATAAACTTCTCTATCTCGGAAAAAGAGACAATTTCGTCAAATTTTTTTCTCACTTCACCTCTTTTCATTCCCAGAATGGCTCCATTCAAAAAGATATTTTCCCGGCCGGTCAGTTCCGGATGGAAACCGGTTCCGACCTCCAAAAGGCTACTTACCCGGCCACGCAATCGGGCCATCCCTTCGGTTGGCTCGGTGATGCGGGTAAGAATCTTTAAAAGAGTGGTTTTGCCAGCACCATTTTTTCCGATGATGCCTATCGTTTCCCCTTTTTGAACCTCAAAAGAGATCTTTTTTAATGCCCAGATATAATCTCCTTGTGGTCTTTCTCGCCTTCGGAAGAGGTTTTGCAATGATTCCCGAAGCGTTTTATAGCCATATATCTGGCCCAGCCTATACTGTTTGGAGATGCCCGCGACCTCTATTACATTATCCGCCATTTCAGAACGGTTAAATTACATCGGCAAAAGTTTTTTCCATTCTTCGGAAATAATACAGACCACTAATAAGGATACATCCGGTTACCACCAGCGCCGTAAGAAAAGAGGGGGTGTCAAACCTTCCTTTAGACAGAAAGGCAAAACGATGGGCATTGATAAGCCCAGTCATCGGGTTGAGATAAAAGAGCCATCGATATTTCTTCACAAGGCTGGTAGGATAAATCACGGGAGAGAGAAAGAGCCAGGCTTGAACAAAGAATGGGATGATAAAAGTGATGTCTCGATATTCCACATTGAGTGCTGAAAACCAGAGTGTTGTTCCGGTAGCAAGTAACCAGGTGATAAAGAGAACCAACGGACAAAGTAGAATTTTGGGGGTTATCGGGTAATGGTAAAAGAAGACCATCCCGATTAGAATTGTGCCGGCAATGGCATAATCCAAAAGCCCGACAAAGGTGGAACTTAATGGTATCATCATTCGGGGGAAATAGATCTTTTTGACTAAATTTTCACTGGCAATGAGGCTATTGGCTCCCTTGGTGATTGACTGGCTAAAATAGGTCCAGAGAAGCAGTCCGGAATAAGAAAAGATGGGATAGGGAATATTGTTTTCGGTAGGGATGTTAGCAATCTTTCCCAGAAGGGTAAAGAGTACCATGGTAAGAAAAGGTTGAAGCACAGCCCAGGCTACTCCCAGCAAAGTCTGTTTGTAACGGACAGCGATATCACGAGCCACCAGAGCAAAGAGCAGTTCTCGGAAGTGCCATAGTTCTTTAAAATCTACTGCTACCCATCCCCGAGAAGGTTTTATTATTGTCTCTTTAAATGCATCCATCAATCTAAAGAAAAGAAGATCCTTAGCTTTACCCAGCCTACAAAGGCGTGGTTCTACAGGAAGAGGGGGTAGAGCGCATATTTTGATACCAGGCGATAGTCTTTTTGAGACCTTCCTCAAGAGGAGTTCGGGCTACAAACCCAAACTCCTCTTTCGCCCTACTGACATCAAGGCAGCGTCTTGGTTGGCCATCTGGTTTAGTAGTATCCCAGACGAATTTCCCTTGATAACCGGTGAGGCTGGCTATCAATTTCGCCAGTTCCCTAATCGTTATTTCCCGGCCCGTCCCGATATTCACTGGTTCAGGTTTATTATATTTTTCTCCAGCCAGAATAATTGCCTCCGCGCAGTCTTCTACGTATAGAAACTCCCGGGAAGGATTACCAGTTCCCCAGAGAATAACTTCCTTTTTACCGGAATCCTTTGCCTCCAGACATTTACGAATCAGTGCTGGAATGACATGGGAACTTTCCAGGTCAAAGTTGTCACCCGGACCATAAAGGTTGACTGGCAGAAGATAGATGGCGTTGAAACCGTACTGTTTGCGATATGCCTGCGCTTGCACCAGAAGCATTTTTTTGGCAAGGCCGTAAGGAGCGTTTGTCTCTTCCGGATAACCGTTCCAGAGGTCTTCTTCCCGGAAAGGGATGGAGGTATATTTCGGGTAAGCACAGATAGTTCCAATGGCGATAAATTTTTCAATGTTGTGGCGTCGTCCCACCTCCATCGTCTGGATGCCCATCATTATATTCTGATAAAAGAATAGGCCTGGGTTATTAAGGTTGGCTCCGATACCACCGACTCTGGCAGCAAGATGAATCACGATTTCTGGTTTTCCGTCACGATATGCCCTTTCTACCCCTTCCATCTCTACCAGGTTATAGTCGGTACTTCGCGGCACAAAGATTTCTTTACACTCCAGTTCCTTTAATCTCTTGACCACAAAAGACCCTAAAAAACCAGTGCCGCCGGTTACCATCACCCTTTTTCTTTTCCAGAATTCACTCGCAGACATCACAAGATTTTTCTTATTCCGAAGTTGAGATATTTGTTGTCCAGGAAAATCCTTTCTTTTCCAGCGCTTTTTTCCCTTCTCCGGGACTGGGCAGACCCATCAGTTCCAGATCCCAGTCCACCATTATTCTGACCAGTTCTTGGAAGGTAATTTTAGGGTTCCACCCTAATTCTTTTCTGGCTTTGGAAGGGTCGGCTACCAGGTTATAAACCTCTCTGGGTCGCTGGTAACGGGGATCAATCTCCACATATTTATGCCAGTCAAGGTTAAGATACCCAAAGGCTTCGTTTAGAAACTCTTCCACTGAATGGTTTTCGCCCGTTCCAATTACATAGTCAGAAGGCTCTTCTTGTTGAAGTATTTTCCACATCGCTTCCACATACTCGGGAGCATAACCCCAGTCTCTCTTCGCCTTCAGGTTTCCCAGGTAGAGTTTATTTTCTTTGCCAGCCACTATTCTGGCAAGTGCCCGGGTTATCTTTCTGGTGACGAATGTTTCGCCTCGTCGGGGGCTTTCATGATTGAAGAGTATACCGTTGCAGGCAAAAAGGTTATAGCCTGCTCGGTAATTAACGGTCATCCAGAAAGCATAGAGTTTGGAGACCGCGTAGGGGCTGCAGGGGTAAAAAGGTGTGTTTTCATTTTGAGGCGCCGGCGCTGCGCCAAACATTTCGCTGCTGGAGGCTTGGTAAAATTTGGTCTTTATACCGCTGCGTCTAATGGCTTCCAGGATGCGCGTTGTTCCCAGGGCAGTTATGTCGCCGGTGTACTCTGGCAGGTCAAAACTGACACGCACGTGGCTCTGAGCACCGAGATGATAAACTTCATCCGGTTGAATATTGTAGATAATTTCGGTGATTTGACTGGAATCCGAAAGGTCTCCATAGTGGAGAAAAAGTCTTACTCCGTTGAGATGAGGGTCAACATAAAGGTGATTGATGCGACCGGTGTTAAAAGTGCTGGCGCGGCGGATTAGACCGTGAACCTTATAACCTTTGGAGAGTAAAAATTCCGCAAGATAGGAACCATCCTGTCCAGTAATTCCGGTGATTAATGCTTTTTTCATCTTTGTTTTAGGCTTTTATGACGTGGGCATAAGGTTTTTTTACAGCGTTTCTGGTGTCAACGACCAGTTTCGCATTTCTGGCGATGAAGTCATAATCATAAGTGGTGTGGTTGGTTACTATTATTACCACATCTACCTCTTTCAAAAGTTTGACAGTGAGTTTTTGTGAAGAGAAAGAAAAGTTATAATGTCGTAATTTTCTTATCTCTGGTATGTAAGGATCGTTGTAGATTACTGTTGCACCCTTTTCTCTCAGAAGTTGTATTATCTTCAGAGCCGGGGATTCCCGAATGTCATCAACATCTTTTTTATAAGCCACCCCCAGAATCAAAACTTTGGAACCATTAAGGTTCTTTTTTGTTTTATTTAAGGCATCCATAGTTTTAGAGATTACGTAGTAGGGCATAGAGGTATTAATCTCTCCCGCAAGTTCTATAAAGCGGGTGGGAAAATCATACTGCCTTGCTTTCCAGGTAAGGTAGAAGGGGTCAATGGGTATACAGTGTCCACCAAGGCCCGGACCAGGATAAAAAGGCTGAAAACCAAAAGGCTTGGTTTTGGCTGCCTCAATTACCTCCCAGATGTTGATGCCCATCCGGTCAAAGAGCATCTTCATTTCGTTAACCAGTGCGATATTTACGCTGCGGTAGATATTTTCTAAAAGTTTGGCCGCTTCCGCCACTTCTGGTGAGGAGACAGGAACCACCTGGGTTACAATCGCAGAATAGAGAGCAATTCCATGTTTCAGGCATTCGGTGGTAATGCCGCCTATTAACTTGGGGATGTTCCTTACCGAAAAGATATCGTTCCCTGGATCCTCCCTTTCCGGAGAAAAGACCAGAAAAAAGTCCCTGCCTACTCTTTTGCCTGTCTTTTCCAGTTCTGGCAGAACCAGTTCCCGGGTAGTTCCCGGGTAGGTGGTGGACTCCAGAGAGACCAATTTTTCACCCGTCAGGTTTTGGGAGATATCGTTTGCCGCTCTTTTTACATACTGCATATCCGGTTCTCTGTTTTCGGTCAGCGGTGTCGGCACGCAGATTATGACTACATCAAGGTCTTTAATCCAGGAGATATCTTGGGTTGCGCAAAACCGTTTTCTGTGGGGTAAAAAGAGCGAAGCCGGAATATGCCTGATATAAGATTTTCCGCTGTTTAAACTCTTTACTTTCTCAGGGTCAGAATCAAGGCCAACCACTTCAAACCCGGCATTGAGAAAATTGACGGCAAGCGGTAACCCCACGTAACCCATTCCGATTATTCCCACTCGGGCTGATTTTGATTTTATCTTTTTAAGTAGTTTCATAAATTCCTTACCTTGAGATTCCTTTTCAAAGGAGGAGAAAGGAAAATTCCAACGAAATTATAAATTGAAAGAGAAGCAAAGTCAAGGAAAAAAGCGTTTTAACGACCGGAGGCAGTGAGGACAACCCGCACGGTTCTCAGAAGAATTATCAGATCAAGCCAGAGGGAGATATTTTTGTAATAATAAAGGTCATACTGCAGTTTCTTCTTGCTGTCTTCCAGAGAGGAGGCGTAGGGATAATTAACCTGTGCCCAGCCGGTTATTCCGGGTTGTAGAAGAAGCCGCTCTTCGTAAAAAGGTATCTGGCGAGCAAGTTCGCTGACAAACTGTCGTCTCTCCGGACGTGGCCCGATTAAACTCATTTCTCCGCGTAAAACATTGACTAACTGAAGAAATTCGTCTACCCTCAGTCTTCTTAAGACCTTTCCCACGCGAGTAATTCTGGGGTCGTCTTCTTCCGCCCACACCGGCCTATTCTCTTTTTCCGCCTCATTTATCATGGTGCGTAACTTATAGATGGAAAACAGTTTTCCATTGCGACCCACCCGTTCCTGTTTGAAAAGGACTGGTCCTGGAGAATCAAGTTTAATCACCAGGGCTATCAGCGGAAAGAAAGGGAGAAAGAAGAAAAGTCCCACCAGAGAAGCAACTATGTCAAGGAGGCGTTTTACTTTATAAAGATGGAAATTGGAATGGGAAAGAGCGGCAGAAAAAAGCCATTCTTCGGTGAGGTAATCCACTGGAATCTGACCGGTCAGTTCGCCGTAAAGGAAGAGTGGGTCGTAAATCTCTATGCCGCTGAAACGGGACATCCTCAGTGTTCGGGAAATCTCCGGGGAGATGGAAGTGGTTGGTAGGACAAAGCCGTCTATCGCCTCTTGGCAGAGAGCCCCCAGGCTGGAGGGCAGAAGAATTCGGTGCACAATATATCCGCACTCCGGGTTAGAGGTAATTAATCCTATCAGTTCCTGGTGTAGAGGGTCGTTAGAAATAAAAGCGAGCCTTCGGGAATAGAGAATCTTCGGAAGGATTTTTCCATAAGTAATCGTGATGAGAGAAAGAAAGAGGATGGTAAAAATTGCCGTGAGCAAAAAAGCGCCCCGCCCCAGAGGAATCATCAGTCGGCTGTAAAAGATAAGAATAACCAGGATGGAGACGCTAAATGTGGAGCAGAAAGAGAGTTTCAAAACAGCTGTCGGATTCTGGATATTTTTGGGCTCAAAGAGACCCCAGACGTAAAGGGCAGGAAGAGAGAGAATAATATAGGTCAAAAAGGCGTTAAGGTTTTTTATCAGGTAAGCACAAGCTTCTTCCCTGGGGAAACGAAGGTAAAGCGCACACAATATGGCCAGGATAGTACCGATTAGATAAAGAATAAGGAGTAAAACCTTCCGTTCATAAGATAAAGTTTTATTCCCTGTTTTTGGAATCATTGTTATATTTCCTCATTTTATCCAAGGACAAATTATTTGCGCTCGCCTCCGTAAGGCGTTCGCCTTTACTGAATTTTCCTTTTGGTATAATTCACTGAAGTTAAGAAAAATGAGATATTCGGTAGGATTGAGAACCATAGTCAGTTCTGCGCTACTATCTCGTGCATTCTTCCACTCTGGATATCCCAGGCGTACCAGCCCTTCCGCTACCCAGGTCTGGTAATAGGGAATACGCCAGTCAGCCGGGCTGCGCCTGCTTGCTTCTTTTAATGTTTGGTATGAAGAGACAAGGACTTCTGCTGGTTTTCTTTTTTCTAAAAAGGCAACCTTCCAACCGTTTTTATATAGAATTATACCCAGTTGATAAAATAATTCCGGATTGCGTGGTTCAAGCCTTATCGCCTGCTGTAAACAGGAAAGGCTTCCTTTTAGGTTCTGATTCAGAAGATGTTGGGCGCGGAAAAGATGGTATTCTGCGGATAACTGTCTGGCGTTGAAAATTAGCAGGAAGATCCCAGTGAAAAAGAGCAACATTTTTGACCATTTTATATTGTACCAGAAACAGAATTTAGAAAAGTTTGTTTTTGGCTTTGAAACCAGTCCCAGACTGAGAGCAAAGGGTAAAATTACCGCTGGCATATTAAGGTGAAAATCAAAGAATGACTGGGCAAGCGAAGCAAAGATTGCCGCGAGGGCACCGGCTCTCAAGTCCCATTCTTCCGAAGAAGGAGGAGTCTTAATAGGAGTTAGAATGACAAGAAAGAAGAGAAGAAGCAAGAGGAAGCCAAGAATTCCAGTTTCCAATAGCAGTTCAATGTATTCATTCTCTACGTTGGCAAAATAGCGGTGAATAAAAGAGGTCTTATAAACAGGGAGAAGACAAGAAGCAGTTCCTAGTCCAGTTCCGAAGAATGGATACTTTCTGAAGATATTCAAGCCATCTCTCCAGACAGCAAGACGCATCTGGACAGTGATTGACGAAAGAGGGTCCTGTAAGGTAGAAACTCTTTCCAAGACTTTCTGGAAGCCAAGGAATTTAACCGCAAGAAATCCCACCAAAAAGGCTGGCACCAACCAGTAAAACGACTTTCTTGTTTGCGGATGGAAGAGGGAGAGGATTAGCAGAGTAAAAAGACCGAGGGCAAATCCTACAAAACCACTCCTGGAGAGGCTTAAGAATATTCCGGTCAACAGGAGCGGAAGGATAATTAAGGCAAAAATGGCCCCGGACCACTTTCGCTCTTTTTGAAAGGTAGCAAGGAGGCCGGCTGTTAAAAAAAAAGAGAGATTGAGAAAACCAGCAAAATGGTTGCGATTTATAAAAGGGCCTAAAGGATGTCCTACCTTTACCGGTCGGAGCCAGTAAACCTTTTTAGAGGGATAAAATATCCCCAAAATACCAATAAAAGCCACCACTGCTCCCAGAATGGCGATGAGGAGTAGAACCCTTTTTTTAGATTGGAGAGAAAGTTCTTTAAAAGAGATAAAAAGACCAGTGGAGACAATCAAGATAGAAAGTCGCTTTAGCGTTGCATAGCGGTTGAGAGAAAAGGTCATCAAGGATACTCTTTCTCCGGAGAGGTTCCAGAGATGATGAGTCTCCGGGGAGAGCATCTTTATTGCTGAGGAAGGCAGTGGAACAGTGGACAAGAACAGAAAGACCAGAAAGAGAAAGAAAAGAGATTCTGGCGGAGAGCATGGTCTTAATTCTGGATTTGACCGGTTGTAATCTTTTTGAGTGGCAAGAAGGGAAAGAAAGATGAAGACCCCTAAAAGTCCAATGACCGACTGCGCCCATCCTTCATATCCACCAAAAGCAAACAAGGCAAAAGTGATGGTGGCAGAAAGGAGAAAAAGAGTCGGATTAAGATTCAACCTTTTCCGATTGGGGTTGCTGGTAGTGGTAGCCATAGTAATAATGGTAGTAACGGTAAGAGTAGTAGTCAAAATCCTTCTCTGACAGTCGGTTTATTACCCCACCAATGATCCGGCTCCCACTGTTTTCCAGTATCTCTAATGCCCGGTTGACCAGTGCCTCCGGTATTTCTCCTCCGCAAACAACAAGGATTACTCCATCAACCAGGCTCCCCAGGATGGTGCTTTCGGTTACCGTAAGGGCTGGAGGCGCATCAATAATTATTCGGTCAAATTCCTTTTTGGCATGTTCCAGGAAAGCCTTCATCCCCGGAGAGGAGATAAGTTCCGGAGGATTGTCTGGATGATAGCCAATGGTAACCAGGAAAAGATTTTCCAGGTTTGTGGATTTAATGGTTTCTTCAGCGTTTATCTTTTCCATAAGATAATCAGCCAGTCCTTTTCCGCGGTTAAGATTGAAAAAACGGTGGAGGGCACCTTTTCGTAAATCAGCATCAATTAATAATGTCTTTTGTCCCATCTGTGCCAAAGAGGTAGCAAGATTGGCACTGATAAGACTCTTTCCTTCTTCCGGCACCGAAGAGGTGATCAGTACGGAATGAAGTTTGTTGTTTGGCGAAGAAAGCGTCACACTGGTGCGCAGGGTTCGGAAGGCCTCCAGAATAGGGTTGTGACGTTCACCGATGCGGATCAGCCGTTCGGAAGCAGGTTTATTTTCCCAGAGACGGAAGTTAGGAATTACTGCCAGAGTTGGAATGCCTGTATACCTTTGCAAATCTTCTGCACTTCTGATGGTGTCGTCCAGGTACTCAATGGTTAAGGAAGTTCCCAGCCCCAGAGCCAGTCCCACAATCGCGGAGATTAAGAGAGAACGAGTTTTACGGGGAGCAACCGGGTTGGGAAGCAGATGGATTTTTTCTACCAATTGGACCGTTTCCATTCCTATATTGGAAGAGACACCAATTTCGTTAAGACGTTGTACCAGCATATCATATAGTTTTCTTTTACTTAAAAGTTCGGTCTGGAGTTTTTCGTATTCGGTCCCACGGGCACTGATGCTGGCTGCTTTATTTTCCCAGGTGTTGAGAGCCTTTTCCACCGCCGCCTGTTCCATTTTTAAAGTCTGATAACGGGCATTAAGGCGCTGAACGAGATTATCAACCTCTGCATTTAACTGGTTTTCCAGGCTCTTTAACCGTTCCTTTATCTCTATAATTTGAGGGTGGTTTTCTTTGTAGATTGTCAGTTGCTCTTCCAGGCTTTCCTGGAGTTGCTGGATCTGATACTTCAGTTGTTGGTAATTTTTTGTTTCACTTTCTGCCAGTAGATAGACTGAGGGAAGGCCGCGCTGCATAGCTATCTCTGTTTTGGGAGCACTCGCCCTAGGATCGGCAACCGGAGATTTATTGACCGTAGAAAATGTAGGTGTGCTGTAATTTCTGGCTGCCAGCAGAGTGCTTTCTATTACATAAGGGTCCTTGTTGCTCTTTAAAACATTGATTTGGTGTTCCATTATGGAACGCTGGGTGACCAGGTCGCTCAGTCGGAGTTTTAGTTCTGCAGCGTAGCGTGCCGGGATATTTCCGGCTTCGTCATAGAGAACGATGTCATGGCTGGTTTTGTAGCCAAGTAGTTTCTGCTCGTCTGCAGCGATCTCTTTTTTGAGTTCTTCCACCTGTTTGGTTAGTTCTTGGCTGGCGATGTCGGCGCTTTCACTCTTTTGCTCTCGGGTAAAATGGATATACTCATTTATCAGACTATTGGCATAAGCCATTGCATAGTCTGGATTAGGGCTATCAACCTTTATTTCCACTACAGAGGTTCCTCCAATAAAACCCAGGTTCACTTTAGGAATCCTATCTTCCGGTGAGAGGCAGTTATTCCATCCTTCCTCGGCCAGTTTCTGAAGGACCATTTTGCGAAGCGTATCGCTCTTCAAAATTTCCATCTGACTGGTTTTGCGATAGATTTCCGATAAGGGAACATTCATTCCCGCTGCGACATCCACTTTACCTACTGCACGCCAGATAGGGTTTTGATAGGAAAGGTGAAGAAAACTTATCGTTACTACGGTGGCAAAGACCGCGGCTACCAGACCTTTATGTCGATGGAAAAGATGAAGAGTTTCCTTTATCTGTCGGACGCTTTGCACTTCCGTGTGGTCAGGCTTTTTTCTGGTTTTATTCTCCATAATGTTGACTTATTCTCCAACCAAGGTAGAAAGGGAAGGTTAAAAGTTGAAAAAACTCTGGGGCACGTAAATCTCGTCCCCATCCTGAAGTTCTATGTCTTGGTCAAGCAACCCCTTCTTTTTGATGGCCGCCACATTAACTGGAATCTCTTGCCATTTACCTTTTTTATCCTTCCGCCGAACGATAACCCTTCTCTGGTTAGCAAACTCCTTAAAGCCACCACAGAGAATAATTGCCTTGGTTACGGTCAACTTTTTGTTGTTGTAGATGGGCACCGGACCTTCCCTCATTACCTCTCCAGTTACCCACACTTCACCGATAATTTCTGCCTCACCCGTGACGTAAAAACCAGTATCACCTTCGCTTCTTTCATAATAAGGTAGGCGTTTGGGCGCTTTTTCCAGAATGCTGACCAAAACCGTGGCTTTACGATAAAACTTCTCTTCCAGGCGCTCTTTTATCTTTTGGGCTAAACCTTCCCGAGAAGACCCAGCGGCTCGAACCTCATTGATTAAGGGGAGGATAACCTGGCCGTTTGCAGAGACCGTAAAGATGCCGCCATATGATGGATCTTCCTCAATGCGAACCGAAATTTTATCCCCAGGAGATACAAGCTCTTCTTGGGTAAAGAGGGAACCAGAACTTAAAAGAGAGAAAAGGATAACCGTTCCCGTTAACTTTAGTATTGTCAAACATGTCAAACAGGCTCTGCGCATCTCTTACGTGTTGCCCTGGTTATGTACGGTTTCTCTAAAAGTGATAAGTAAGGGTTAAAGTTAAGCTGTTCTGGTCGTATTCCTTGCCAGCAAGGTTTGAGTCTTTGGTGACAAAAGAGTAGGCAAGGTCCAGGGCTGTTCTGGGATTAATGAGATAACTGGTGCCTAATCCAAACCACTTACGGTTTGCTTCCTCCGGTCTGATGGAAGGCGATTTAGCCACACCGGATTCCTCCAGATTGTCATAGGCAAAGGAGATGTTGCCGGTCAATCTGGGCGTGAATTTGTGGTTGAGCCGATAAGAGACGTTATACCACTTATAATAATTACCCAGAGCATAACCA
>Ga0129301_1001281_pt1 | contig 12451 bp, 11 predicted proteins | sample ConPoolayeHmetaG_FD_94489 | JGI IMG/M metagenome (GOLD analysis project Ga0129301, IMG submission 94489) | Hot spring microbial mat communities from California, USA to study Microbial Dark Matter (Phase II) - Cone Pool mat layer H metaG ...
CTACTAAACATAGGCTTTTCTGTTAACAGCTTTATTATATAGAGCCATAAGTTGTTCAAGGTCAATGAGGAAGTGAGTCGATCGAGAGGTTTCCCCATGGCTTTAATTAAGGCACGTTAATATTTAAGCTTGGAAATATTTATATCCGTAAATATTTATGGTTATAAACATGTCAAAGATCAAGGTTGCTCTAGCAGGTGTTGGAAACACCGCTTCAGCACTTGTTCAGTCACCATATTATTACAAAGGGAAAGAAGAGGCTCCGCTTGGAGGATATAAAATATCCGATGTCGAATACGTCGCTGCCTTCGATGTCAACAAAAACAAGGTAGGGAAGGACCTATCAGAAGCGATATTCGCAGAGCCGAACATTACACCGAAGTTCGCTGAGGTCAAAAAAACAGGGGTTAAAGTGAGCTGTGGTCCAGTGTTAGATGGCGTAGCAAAACACATGGAGCACATAGTAAAGCCTGTAAGAAAGGGTTGCTCATTAGAGGAGGCGGTGGAGATCGTTAAAGGCGCAGACATCCTTCTAAGCTTATTACCTGTTGGTAGCGAGAAGGCAACAAGGTTCTACGCTGAGGTCGCTTTAAGAGCAGGTGTTGCGTTCATAAACACCATACCAGCGTTCATAGCAAGTGATGAATCTTGGGGTAAAAAGTTCAAGGAGGCAAATCTCCCCATACTTGGCGACGATGTTAAGGGTCAAATTGGCGCGACAATATTGCACAGGACATTAGTTAGACTATTCAAACTGAGAAACGTTGAAGTGGTTGAAACATATCAGCTTAATGTCGGAGGAAACACCGACTTCCAGAACATGATGGACGAAAACCGATTGGTCAGTAAAAGGGAGAGCAAGACTAAAGCAGTTACATCAGTTCTGCCTTATGACATCGGGGTCAGAATCGGGCCCAGCGATTACGTTCCTTTCTTAGGAAATACAAAGGTTGCGTTCATATATGTTAAAGGGCAGAGTTACGCAGGATTCCCTGTAACATTAGATGTCAAGCTGTCTGTAGACGACAAGTCTATGTTTGCTTATAGTGCGATGGATGCGACTAGGCTTGCAAAGGTAGCTTTGGATAGGGAAGAAAGTGGGCCGATAAATGAGGTGTGCGCATACTACTTTAAACACCCACCTATTCAAGCAGCAAGCGATGAAGAGGCAGCAGAGTGGGTAAAGGCTTGGCTCGCTAAGAAGCCTAATCTGATAATAAAAGCGTAAGATTCAAAGGCTTATAAAACAGAGTAATGTCACCACTTCTCGCATGCAGATCCTGAAGACCGTGGTAGGAAGCTTCCCTAAACTAGAGGGACCTGTAGAGGAGTCGATTAAGAGAGTGGTAGATATACAACTTAAACACGATGTGGACATAGTTTCTGACGGCGAACAAAGGTCGGATATGATAGGGTACTTCGATGCCATTCCCGGCTTGGGTAGGAATAACAGAGGTGTGTTCATACAGTCTAAGGTAAAGCCAATAGGGACGCCCAAAGACCACATTAAGTTACGTGATTTTAGGTTTGTTAGAAACTACCTGGATTCGCTTGGCAAAGGAGGTATTCCTATAAAGGTGACTATAACAGGCCCTATAACATTAGGTTTCTCATGCGCCTTAAACGGATTAGGCTATTATAGAAACGTCGGTGATTTGGATATATACTATGACTTTGCACAAGCACTGAGCCCTTTGATAGGCGAGGTCGCTAGAAATGATTGCTACCTGCAAATCGATGAACCTAGCCTCTCATCGAGGGTGATCGATTCCAAGAAGGCAGTCAAATTTGTGAACGAGTCGATCAAAGACGTTACTAGCGACTTTCGAGACAGAAATAGGCTTTCTGTCCATATTTGTGGACCACTTAATGAGCAGCTGTTAAGTGATTTTATGACATTGGATGCGCCTGTGTTGAGCCTCGCATTCAGCGCTCATAACGTTAGAAATAACTTGGAAGTGGTTTCAAAACAGATGTTAGAAATGCATGATAAAAAGATAGGGGCTGGATGCATATCTGTCCAAGCGACTACGATTGAAGAAGTCGAGCGAGAGGAAGTGATCAAAGACAGGCTCTTGAAATTATTCAACAGGATAGGGCTAGAGAGAATACTCTACATCCACCCTGATTGTGGTTTCAGAAGCACAAGCTTAGAGGCTTCAGAACTAATACTTGAGAGGATGAATTCGATCTCTAAGATCGTATAAGTTGAGAAACGGTTATTTAACGGAGCGCTGATGTTATTAGTATGCACGAGTGGGCGCTTGCCGAAGCGGTCATCTCCACAGTTGAGGAGGTAGTTGAGAGAGAAAGGTATGAGGAGGTCTTCGAGGTAAACTTAATAATGGGAGAACTACAACAAATAGATGTAAATATTATAAAGTTCGCGTTAAAACAACTTAAGAAAGGAAAGCTTGGGAAAGCTAAATTCAACATAAAGACGCAGAAAGCCAGTTTTAAATGCAATGTCTGCGGTAACATCTGGGTCTTTAACAAAAATAAGTTCAACGAGGAAGTCTCTGAGGCTATCCACTTCATCCCCGAAGTTTCTCACACATATATTAAGTGCCCAAAGTGCAAAAGCCCGGACTTCAGCATCGTTGGAGGAAGGGGACTTTATATTGGGAAGATAAGAGGTAGGAAGTAGTTTGGTTGACCCTCGAATCAGCATAATAGATGGGAGACTTAGGGGGGTAAAAGACGTTGTAGTGGTTTCAAGCGGTAAAGGGGGGGTTGGAAAAAGCCTCACCGCGTCGATACTCGCTTTAACCCTAAGTAGAAGAGGGTACAAAGCGGGCTTACTAGACCTTGATTTCACAAGCCCTTCTACTCACCTTATCTTAGGGGTAAGAGGAACCAACCTGAGAGAGGAAAAGGGCATTATACCAGCAGAGGTGTTCGGACTGAGATATATGTCCATAGTTTACTATACAAGGGACCGATCGACTTCTTTAAGAGGAGAAGATCTATCGAATATACTCATAGAGCTGTTGGCTGTGACAGTATGGGGTGAACTAGACTTCCTAATACTAGATATGCCCCCTGGGATTGGGGATACGACGTTAGACATCATCAAATACATCAATAGATCTAGGTTTCTATTAGTAGCAACCCCATCCATTCTCGCATTCAGTACTGTGCACAAGCTAGTAGACCTTCTTAAGTCGCAAAACATCTCTATAATCGGCATCTTAGAAAATATGGGAAGAGGTGATGCGGCTTTAGCCAAGCATGTTGAGGACATTGGTGTTAAGTATCTTGGAACTATACCTTTCGACGACCAAGTTGAGGGGTCTATGGGGAATGTGGATAGGCTATGTGACACGGAGTTTGCTAGTTCGATAGAGAAATTAGCTTTACCTAGCATCCTATCGACAATGTCTAAAGAACTTTAGGTTTAAACCAAAAAATAATGGATTAATTGGTACTTACCAACTCCCTTTAGGGTTAAGCCTTTAGGTTTCTGAGTTTTACATCAATTCTTTGGACCAGCTAGGTTTGAATATTACCAATTGGACAGGACGCCGTCTACCGTCAGTTGGAATACGATGTCATGTAATCTGCGCCATCTCCAAAATAGGTCTTGATAGACTTGATGCACCGACTTGTCAGGCTCTTGAACGGTTTCCCAGTGTATCAAAGAAGACGCAGCTTCTGAGATGTTCTTATATATTCCTGCCCCAACACCAGCGCACATCGCTACACCAAGCGCAGTAGCTTCTTTCACTTGCGGCACGTATACGGGTCTACCGATGATATCAGCTTGAATTTTAGTCCATACCTTACTCTTAGCAGCACCCCCGCAGATCCTCACATCCTTTATCTTCATGTCTGAACATTCCTCAAGCTGTAAACAATTGGCAAGGACAGCGTAGCATGTGTTTTCGATCATAGCCCTAGCCATCTCCTTTCTCCCAGTCAACTCAGGCCTAGTCCCATTGAGTCCGAAGAAAGAACCTCTAGACCTAACCTTGAGGGTCTGAGCACCATCGAACACACTTGAGAAAACGGCGAACACCCCGTTTGAACCAGGTGGCACGCTTTCAATTTCTTTATTAATTATCTCGTATGGATCTACCTGCAGTATCTGTGCCATACTCTTCTCTAAACTGCTCACAGCGTCGCGGTACCAACGGAAAGCCAACCCTGTAAGGATAGCGTTGCTCTCAAGCACCCATCTCCCCTTTGTCGCGTGAGCTCCTGTCCAAAGTTTTTTCTTCTTACTGACCAAGGGTGAGTTTACGACCATCTGGACAGGGGTTGTGGTGCCAGCGACTATCGTGGTTTGCCCCTCCTCTATAGAAGCCGTCCCCAGCAGACCACACTGAGTGTCAGCGCCCCCTGCAATGACAGGAGTCCCAACTTTAAGCCCTGTTTCATAGGCAACTTCCTTTGTCAGCTCCCCAACCTGCTCCCCCCCTTCGTATACTCTTGGGAAGATGTCCTTCGGTAACTTGAGCCATTCAATAATTTCCTCAGACCATTTCCTCCTACTAATATCTAGCAGCCCCGAAGACGAGGCGATCGATGGCTCGCTTGAGACAACATTCGCCAGTTTGTATAGAACCCAGTCGCTAAGCATCAACATCGCGTCTACTTTATTGTACTTCTCCACTTGGTGCTTTTTTAACCAAAGCATCCTATAAGGGGCTAGGAGTGGAGCAGGCCAACGCCCAGAAACCTCATATATCATTTCGCCAAGCGTCTTTTCAGCTTCCTCAGCTTCTTTGAAACCTCTCCAATCCATGTTAGGGGCTGCATAGATCTCCTTACCTTCCTTATCTAAAAGGACAATACCTTCTCTCATACTGGTAGAGCTGATCCCCATTATCTTTGACGGGTTAATCTTCGACTTTGATAGAGCATCTACGATGCAAAATTTAATAGTGCTCCACATTTCCTTTGGGTCGAATTCAACAGCATACGGAATGTTTGGGTAGAGATATGTCCATTCTCTATATGCACTTGCCACCTCTTTACCATTTAAGTCGAAGATGAAACACCTGCCACCTCCAGTTCCAATATCGATTCCCATTAGGTATTTTTCAACAGCCATAATATCACACACCTTCGCTAAAGAATGAAATATCATATTAACTTTTTGACCAAAAGAGATCGAGGTAGATGCGTGGTTCTACGACCCTCAGCCAGCTATGAATAAAAAGGAGCCCATTTGTGGAAGTTTTGTAAGTAATCAAATGCCAATTTCTAATATTTTGGCAGTATATCTCCATCTGTCAGATCGAATAGAGTGTCATGAAGCTTACGCCATTTTTCGAACAATGGCAAGTATCTTTCGTGTGATGAAGGATTTGGTTCTTTGATTGTTTCCCAGCGTACTAGGGATGAGGTGGCTTCGGGCACGCTTTTATACAGACCTGAACCCACGCCTGCACATATCGCTACACCCAAAGCTGTTGCCTCTTTGACCTTAGGAACATAAACAGGTAAGCCTAAAATGTCCGCTTGGATTTGAGTCCATATTTTGCTTTTAGATGCCCCACCACACATCCGAACCTCCTTTAACTTGGTTTTAGAAACAGCCTCTAACTGCAAGCAATTTCCTAGAACGGCGTAACATGCGTTTTCAATTATTGCCCTCGCGATCTCTTTCTTCCCTGTCAGATCAGACCTCGTGTGAGCGATACCGAAGATAGCGCCTCTAGGCCTTGTTTTCAACGTCCTCTTCGCATCCATTATGTTCGAAAACACAGCAGTCACACCATTAGAACCCTCTGGTACAGACTCTATTTCCTTATCAATCAGTTCATATGTATCCACGTTTAGAATGGACGCTAAAATCTTTTCAAGACTTCCTAATGCGTCTCTAAACCATCTAAACACCAACCCAGTCCAGATTGCGTTACTTTCCAGGACCCACCTATCCCTCATAGCGTGGGAACTTGTCCAAGTCTTCATCTCCTCACTGAATATCGGTCTGTCAAGTGCCATTTGAACAGGGGTGCTTGTGCCAGCGACTATCGTGGTTTGCCCCTCCTCTATAGAAGCCGTCCCCAGCAGACCACACTGAGTGTCAGCGCCCCCTGCAATGACAGGAGTCCCCTCCTTTAATCCAGTCTCAGATGCAGCATCCTTTGTGACACTCCCCACGCATTCCCCGCTATCGTGGATTTCTGGGAGAATGTTTTCAGATATCCCAACCCAACTAGCTACCTCTTTAGACCACTCCTTTTTCTTGACATCGAAGAGCATAGACGAGGAGGCGATCGAAGGCTCGCTAATAGTTATGTTACCTAACTTATATATGACCCAATCGCTTAGCATAAGTAATTTTTGTATGGCTTTGAACTTCTCAGGCTGGTGTTTTCTAATCCATAGTAGTCTGCATGGCCCAAAAAATGGGAGGGGCCATCTACCAGTTATTTGATAGTTTTCTTCCCCATGAAGCCGCTCCAACTCTTCTGCTTCCGCGAATCCCCTACTATCCATGTTTGGTGCAGCATATAGTTCATTCCCATCTTTATCCAATAGGACAAGCCCTTGTCTCTGGCTCGTTGAACTTACCCCAGCAATTTGGCTGGGGGAAATCTTTGATTTCGCTAGGGTCTCATTAACACAGAATCTTATTGTCTTCCACATATCATCTGGATCAAACTCTACAGCATACGGTACGTTTGTTGGAAAGATGTACGTCCACTCTTTATAGGTGCTCGCGATTTCTTTGCCATCTAAGTCGAAGATGAAGCATCTTCCACCGCCTGTCCCAACGTCGATCCCCATGAGAAACTTATCAGTCGACATCATCCTTCTACCCCTACTAATTTGATGAGAAAGTTTATAAGATGATTTCTCCTTTCGAATTAAAGATTCTTAGTCGTTCCTCAGGGAATCTAATATAGAGTTTTTCGCCTACCTCGACTTCGAACTCTGGGTTTTTTGCCCTAATCCTAGTACCATTGAGTTGGAGGTTAAGGATTTTCGTGATGCCAATGTCTTCGAAGAGGATACATGTACCTAACATCCCTTCCTCAACCTTTCGTTTGCTTAATTCTATATGCTCAGGCCTTATTCCTAAAACGACTTTACCAGATGTTTCTTTCTCAACTTCCTTAGCTAATTCGTACGGTAGGCTTACTTTGATGCCATCAGATTCGAAGACAATCTTCGAACCAACCTTCTTAAACGCGCATTCAATCAAGTTCATACCAGGGTTTCCAATGAAGTATGCCACGAATGAGCTCGCAGGCTTCTCATATACATTACGCGAGGTATCGTATTGGAGGAGTATGCCATTGTTCATCACTGCTATCTTGTCCCCTAGAGTTAACGCTTCACTTTGGTCATGGGTAACGTAGACTATCGTCTGCTTCTTCTCCGCCCTATATCTTAGTATCTTCTCTCTAAGAACCAGTCTTGAGTGAGGGTCTATATTCGTCAATGGTTCATCTAGGAGTACACATCTTGCATCCCTTATGATAGCTCTGCCAAGTGAGGTCATCTGTTTTATTGCAGCATTTTGCTTTCCAGCTTTCATTTCCAGGTAAGGTGTGAGCTCTAGGAACTCAGCCATCTCCTTTACCTTTCTCCTAATCTCTTCTTCACCAAACTTCCTAGCCCTTAGGGGGAAGGCTAGATTTTCGTAGACAGTCATTGTGGCATAGACAACTGGGAATTGGAACACCATCGCGACGTTCCTCTTTTCAGGCTCAACGTCTGTAAATCGGTCTTCATCAAAGTATACATCACCTGAGGTTGGATATATTAGACCAGCAATTATCCTCATTAAAGTAGTTTTACCGCAACCAGAGGGGCCCAGCAGAGCAATCAGTTTGCCGTCGTCAACCTCCATCGAGAGGTTGTCAACCGCCTTTACCCTCTTATCGTAGACATGAGTTATGTTTTTTAGAGTAATTTTGCTCATTTAGGTCACCCTTAACCCCGTATCTTTATCAAACACCAGCAAGTGCTCTGGATTAAAGTAGATGTAGACTCGCTCTAAGCCTTCCATTCTATAGATATATGGAACATGGATTGTGATTTCTTCGCCATTGGAACGGGCATAGCAGATAGTCTCAGCGCCGACAACATGAGTCAGATGTAGTTCTGCGAGGAAAGAGATCATCTCCACTTCTACTTTCCTCTTTGAAATAGCTAAATGATGTGGCCTGATCCCCACCTTATATTCTTTATTCGGAGAAAGCTTTTCTTTATGTTTAGTAACATCAGCCTTGAAGAGGGGTGTCTCCAAATAGAGATGGCCATCCATCTCCTTCGCATAAGCATTAAGTACGTTAATAGGTGGTGTGCCAAAAATAGTTGCAACCGTGATATCATTCGGCGTATAGTAAACATCCTTAGTTGGACCATATTGTAGCAACTTCCCATCGCTCATTACTGCCACACGATCTGCCATAGCCAATGCGTCGAGTGGGTCTGGGGAAGCGTATACAAGTGTAGCGGAAAAGTCCTTGCACATCTTCTTCAACTCTTCTCTCATCCCTTCTCTGATCTTATAATCAAGATTAGTAAGTGGTTCATCCAAAAGGTACACATCTGCGTCACGAACAAGTGATCGAGCTATAGCAACCCTCTGCGCTTGACCCCCACTAAGTTCTCTCGGATATCTGGAAAGGAGCTCATGTATTCCTAAAGACTTTGAGATCTGATTCACCTTCTCATCAATTTGGCTCTTCGTCATCTTCCTCGCACGAAGTGGGTTTGCGATATTATCGTAGACGGTCATATGCGGATAAAGAGCGAAACTCTGATACACCATCGCAATATTACGATCCTTAGGTAGAAAAGTTGTTATATCCTTCCCATTCAAATAGATCTTCCCTTTATCTGGCTTCTCCACCCCAGCAATTATCCTAAGCAGGGTGGTCTTGCCTGCTCCCGCATTACCGAAGATCGTCGTAAATAACTTGTCATGTATCGTTAAAGACAAGTTATCCAGCACAGTCTTACCCATGAACTTTTTCGAAACGTTTTCGATTACAAGTTCCGCCATCTTAAGTTCACCTAACCGCCCCGAATGTGAGACCCCTAACTAGGTTCTTTCTAACCAAGAAGAATATGATGATGAGAGGAATTAACCCATAAGTAGTCAAAACAGCCATCTGGTTCCACATATAACCCCATTCACCACCCATATACTCGGCAATACTCACTGGTAACGTTTTTGCAACAGGAGATGTCGTTAAGATAGAAGCAAACAGAAATTCACCAAAACTAAATGCCATAACCAACATACTTATCGCAACCATTCCCGGTCTAGCCAATGGAAAAGTCACTCTTCTAAACGCTTCAAAGCGCGTGTAGCCATCTATTTGATAACTCTCCTCTAGCTCAACAGGAATCTCTCTAAAGTACGACAACATAACCCATGTTATAATAGGGATGTTCATACCACCATACAAGATGGACAAAAACAGAGTTGTATCGATCAAATGAAACGTTCTGCCGATCAGATAAAGTGGCATGACAACAGTCGCAGGAGGTAGAAATCTGAAAGTAAGTATTGTAAATAAGACGTCTTGCCTTCCTTTAAAGGTATATCTCGCACAACCGTACGCAGCCGGTATACCTAATGCCAAAGCAATGATCGTGCTCCCTATCATCGCCAATATGGAGTTTGTGTAGTAATTAATGTTAGGTCTATCGTACCACACCTCAATAAACCAGTTGAGTGTAGGCTTTTCAGGGATGAAGGTAGGCGGCCATGCGACTACTTCTATTCTACTCTTGAACGCAGCTGTTACCGTCCAATATATTGGAAGAAGAGTCCACACAAGCACAATTAACACTAAAATCACATAAATCAGGTTTGAACTAGCTTTTGACTTGTTCATTGTATCACACTCTTAAATCTTCGAACAAGTATATTCGCTAAAACAAACATCAATATCCAATATAGGACTGCCACTGCTCCTCCATAACCTATGTCAAGAGGCTTAAAGGCAACTCTCCAGATGTAAGCACTTAAGGTTTCTGTCCCAGATCCACCTTTTGTGACAACGAAGATAGGGTCTGCGAGCTTCAACAGGTCAAGAACCCTTAATATTGAGACAATGACCATTACTGGTTGAATAGATGGAAGAGTTATCTTAGTGAAGACCATAAACGGGGAAGCACCATCAACCTTCGCTGCTTCATAAGGCTCTCTAGGAAGACTAACAAGCGCAGCTAATAAAACAATAGCAAAGAACGGTGTCCATTGCCAGGCATCTATCAGTAGAATAAGCAATGAGGCCAACCAAAAGTTTCCATAAAAGTCAATAACCCCAAAACCTAAGACTTCAGAAAAGTATTGTAGAAGACCTAGTTTGGGCATAGTAAGAAGCTTCCACATTATAGACGTCCCTATTGGAATCATTAGAATAGGAATCGCAACTATCACCCTTGCTATCCCAACACCCTTAAATTCTCTAGAGAGAAGTACAGCAATCCCTAAACCGAGCGGTAATTCTACTGCAAAACATATAATAGTATAAAAGAAAGATGCGAACGCCGCGTTCCTAAAATCTATACTAGTTAAAACTTCTATAAAGTTCTCCGCTCCAATAAACTGAATGTCAGGTCTATAAAGAGTCCAATAGTGCATGCTGGCATATATGTTATAGAGGAATGGGAAGAAGAACCAAAAGAATAAAAATAGAAGGGTTGGGATTGACATAAGCAATCCCGGGTTCAGTTTCCTCATGGTTATTCACCATTTAATACAATTTACGGCTTCGGATTGACTTCGTTGTGTTCTTTACACCAATCTTCTACGGTCCATGGGGGAGGCTTTATCCCTGTTTTCAAGTACCCTGCTTTATCTAATATTTTCCTAACTGCTTCTTCCGCATTTTGAAGTGCCTTCTTAGCGCTTGGTTCAGAGCCATCTAGATATCTATAGATCTCTGCGCCTGCAGCCTCTTCAATAGCGTATGCCTCAGGAAGGTACACAAACGTTTCAGTCGCAGCTGTCCAAGCAGTCTCCCATATGTTCTTGTAAGCCGGTTGACCCTTCCATACCTTCGGATTGCTAATCACCGAAACAAACCCTGACTCTACACCAGTACCATGGCACCCCATCAAAGCTGAAGACTCTTGGCTGTTCATGTAAACTGACCAGAGGAATGCAAGCTCTTGGTTCTTACTTGTCTTTGGAATTCCTAGGTACGTTGTTGTGATATTCTCTGGTGCGTGTCGCGTAGTTCCTCTTGGATAGGGGCGAATTTCGATAATGTTATCTGTATTCAGAGGCGAAATCTTTGAAAGTTCAGGGTCATACGATTGTCTTGGCCAACACTGATGTGATGTAGCCATCGCACCCAAGCCTGCTAACCATTGTTCTCTACCTAATTCGTAGGTGTTGTTGATACTACCAGGTGGACTATACGATAATAATTTTTTGTGTATTTCAAGCGCTCTAACTCCCCCTTCTTCATCTCCAACGAAGTTTGGTTCCCAACTATCCAGACGTGTGTATGTGACATCTTTGAACTGGACAGCGATGGTCCCCCAATACCAAAATGTGAGGAAGCCTTTCGCACTATAGTACGTGATCCATGGGTACCATCCTTCCTTCTCTCCGATAGGCTTTAACACTTCACAAGCTTCTAGCACTTCATCCCATGTATCAGGAATCTTTAATCCAGCCTTGTCTAAGAGGTTCTTTCTTAATATGAATGAATGAAGGTCCGCGTCCTCAACTACACCTAGTAGTTCCCCATTTGGCCCCGTGTTCATCATTCTAAACGCAGGGTGAATGTCCTTTAGATCTACACCATACGTCTGTGCAAAAGGCCTGATATCTATCATGTAGGGGAAATAGGCTTGAGCCCATGCTCCAAAGAGCTCTGCCGTATCATACCTTCCTGTGCCGGCTGTGAATTCTGCCATTAACTTTTCGTGTAATGTCTCAGGAGGAATGCCGAACAGTTGTAGTGTAGCACCTGATATCCCCTGGAAACCGGGTTGGAAGGTCTGAGGTGCAGAAATATCGACACCTTCACAAGCCATAGTCACGGTCTGCCCACTATACTTTGATTTCACTTTACCCCAATCAATCGATCTGACCCAATCGGTTGTTGTTATATATTCTGTTGGATCCCAACCTGTCCATTTCAGCTCCCAATCTTTCATTATTCTGTCTGCTCTTGGGAAGTACTGTTCCCATGGAACAGCTGTTGGAGACACAGTCGCAGTACCTGTCACAGTTTTTGTTGTGGTCTCTGTGACCGTTGTCCAAACCTTCTCTCCTGGATTTAGAAGATATCCAGCAACTCCACCAACAATGAGACCGCCTGCTGTAGCACCAGCCACTTTTAAGAAGCTTCTTCTACCAACATTTTTTTCAGACAAATCCCTTCGGATTTTAAGGGATGTTTCCATTATATAAATATTTTTAATAAATAATAGAATAAATCAAAGTATTAAATAAACTTATTTTTTTAAACATTTTTTAATCTTAAAAAAAAGTACTTTTTTGATAGCATAGCAA
>Ga0129301_1001285_pt1 | contig 12428 bp, 12 predicted proteins | sample ConPoolayeHmetaG_FD_94489 | JGI IMG/M metagenome (GOLD analysis project Ga0129301, IMG submission 94489) | Hot spring microbial mat communities from California, USA to study Microbial Dark Matter (Phase II) - Cone Pool mat layer H metaG ...
CCTGATTGATTTAGGGGAATTAAAAAGCGGCGCTTTTGCTCATCAGAACCACCCACCAAAATGGGGGCGCAAGCCAAAGAATTAATGCCGATCATGCCGGTTATGGCCACACAGGCTACGTTCATTTCTTCGGAAATGATCGCGGAATTCACTAATCCTAAGCCTTGCCCGCCATATTCTTTCGGGCAGGTTAAATTCATCAAGCCGGCCGCATGCGCTTTTTTGATTATTTCTCCAGGGAATTGCGGGTCCTTGTCATACTTTAGGGCTACTGGCGCAATCTCATTTTGGGCAAAATCGCGGGCCAATTTTTGTAAAGCTTTTTGTTCTTCGCTCAAAGTAAAGTCAATCATCTTTAAATTTCCTCCTTCACCGATTTTTAAATTTGTTCATAAAATTATCTTTCCACTTCTCTTAAATTTGCCTCTGCAAATCCTCCCCAAATTTTCTTTATAAAAAAGAAGTGTTTTATTTCCTCTCTTTTCAAAAGGGAGGTTAAGAAGGATTATAATTCACCGCCGAGAACGCCGAGAACGCAGAGAAATTCTTAATTATAAGCCACAGAGGACCAAGCGCACACAGAGATTAATTATTTTCTAAAAGGGGATAAAACCATCGAGAATATTAGCCCACTATTCCATTATTCCATCATTCCAATATTCCATATTTTTCTTTAAAAATTTTTATTTATTTCTTTCTCTGTGTGCCCTGTGAGCTCTGTGAGAGTCATCTTTTTTCTTAATAATATTTTTTAATCCTGAAAATCTGCGTTCATCTGTGTCCTATAATCTCCGCCGTTCCAGCTTTACAATAGGACTATATTATTATCCTTTTTAGCAAAAAATTTTCGAACTGTCCAGCAGAATGGTAACCGGACCAACATTAGTTAATTCTATTTCCATACGCGCCTGAAAGATACCGGCGGCCACCCGGAGGCCTTTCTGGCGAGCTCTTTCTAAAAAAAGTTCGTAGAGAGAGCGAGCCATCTCGGCCGGGGCGGCAGCCGTAAAGGAAGGCCGCCGTCCCTGCCGGCAGTCCGCATACAAGGTAAACTGGGAAACTACCATCATCTCGCCCCCACAATCCAAGAGGGAAAGATTGAATTTTCCTGCCGCATCCTCAAAAATGCGTAAATTTATGATTTTCTCCAGAAGATACTCGGCATCAGCAGCAGTATCCTCTTTTCCTACGCCTAAAAAAACTAATAAACCTAATCCAATTTCGCCCACTAAATTTCCGGAAACTTTTACCTTAGCCTGGCCAACTCTTTGGATAACTGCGCGCATCGCCCATCTTCCTTTCTCGGGAGCTGAAAGAAGTTATAAGACGATTTTTCTCCCCGGTAGCTAACCATTGTTCAAGAGATTTTTTAAATTCCTTAAAGGGCGCTATTTGCTGGGGAGGTAAAGGAGCGGCGCGGGGAGAGATTTCTTTAAGGGGATTGCGAAAAACATTATTTTTAAGCAACCGAAAATCCAGATGTGGTCCGGTAGACAGACCAGTAGACCCGACATATCCAATGACTTCTTTTTGCCGGACCTTTTTGCCTTTTTTTAAGCCCGGGGCAAAACGACTCAGATGTCCATACATAGTTTTATAACCACGGGAATGATTAATTACGACTTGGTTTCCATAACCTTTATTCCATCCACAGAAACTGACGACTCCATCAGCCACTGCCCAAACTGGAGTTCCTAAGGGAGCAGCGTAGTCCACCCCATAATGGGGACGAAACCCGCCCAGAATAGGATGGTGTCTCCGGGAGGTATAGGTGGAACTGATGCGGGTAAATTTCAAGGGAGATTTCAAAAAGGCTTTGTTTAAAGATTCCCCCTGGGGAGTATAATAACCACCTCCCTCGGAAGTAGGAAAATAAATGGCTTCTACTTTCCGACTGCGGTTTTGGTAGGCCGCATAAAGAATGCGTCCATATTTTACAAAAGTTTTTCCCGTATAATATTTTTCTACGATAATTTGAAAACGGTCATTGGGTTGCGGATCGCTGTGGAAGTCTATTTCCGCAGCAAATATATCCACAAAATCTAAAACCAACTGATCCTCTTCTTGTAAATCATTCATGGCGGAAAACAGGTTAGAAGTAATTTCTCCGGAGACTTGCGTCCAATATTCATCAATAAGTACATCCTTTTTTTCGCCTATCCATTTCCCTGATTTATCAAGAGTGACCTGAAAAATATCGACCGGGCTAGTGGTTAAAGAAAACTTGACAAATTTCCCTTCCCAATTCAATTCCAATTGGAAAGAATCTCCAGGTTTAAGGCGCCGCAGATTGGTCATTTTTTTCAATTGTTGACAAATTGCTTCGATCTCTGAGGGGGATAATTTGGGCAATTTTTTTAGGGCCGCGGATAAACTTTCGCCCCGCCGAATTTGACCGGAGAAAATTTGCGGAAGGGGAGGGGAAGGAGGAAAATCAAAAGGATAAATGGCCAAAGAATTTTCTGGCGGATAATAATGGCGGAAGAAGATGAACCATACCCCGCCTAAGAGAATTATGGCCGATAAGAATATATAAAGAAATAATTTCTTTTTAGAATTTAAATAAATTTTATTTTTTAGAAACTGCACCTAAAAAACCTGACTAGCGAAAAATTATTCTGCTCAAAGACTCTATATCTTAAAAATGAATTTATAATTTTTCAAGCCTTAAAAAACCTGACCGTCGATCACTTTTTAAATCCTGCTTAATTCAGGCGGGAGGGAGAGAGGCTCATTAAAATGAGGCCCATTTTCTTTCATAGATATGGGCCTCTCCCCCTCCCGCCTGTTTCCTGCTGGCGAGAAATATTAAAACTGTTAGATGGTAAGTTAAAAAACAGATCAGTAATCCTTCACCCTGCTTTTCTCCGCTGGCGAGAGGGAAAAGCTTGGCGCTTGCTAAATATAATTCGTAATCTGAAGGTCTAAATCCCCCTAACCCCCTATTACCTTAACTCGCCTTTGTCCCCCTCTCTTAATTTAAGAGGGGGAGTTACAAAAATTCCAGATAACCAATAAATCAGATTTGTAGGACAAGGGTTTATCCCTTGCCAAAAAGAGGCCAGCCCCAAGCGCTTGCCCACCGATGATTAATAAAAATTTATCGCGTAGTTTCGTAGGGCAAGGGCTTGTCCCTTGCCGTATGCGGCAGGCCATAAATGCTTAAATGTTTCACCGCAGAGAACGCCGAGAGCGCAGAGAGTTATTTTATTATTAGCCACTGAGAGCACGGAGCCCACAGAGAAAAATTATATGCCAAAAAGAATAAAAAAATTAAAGAGAATGTTAACCCAATTTCCCATTATTCCATTCTCCCATTTTTCCATTATTCCATCATTCCTTTTTTATCACTCAACAATATCTCCTTATACGCTTTCCACTTGTCTTTTAATTACCCCACTATCCAACTGCAGCACTCTTATTCGCCCTGCTCCCTGCTCCTTGCTCCCCGCCTCGCCATTTCCCCATTATTCCAACATTCCTTTATTCCACATTTATTACTATATTACCCGCCCTCCAGTGATGCATTAATCAGGTAATCGGTCACTTTTGAAACTAATGGCTAATTAAATCAGGAGGGAGAAAGCCTAATTGGCTCTTTAAAATGGACCTAGTTCTTTTAGGGCTCTGGTGCAGGTCGCTCTCGGCCGGAGTCGATGCTTATTCGAGGAAAGTAGGTGAAATACGATTTTTTATTGTAAAAGAAGTCTAAAAGAAGGAAGTGATAACTAAAAAAGCGGAGAGGATAACCATGACGGCCACAGTTATCCAGGAAATCAAGTTAAAAATCGGGCCATTGGTATAATTGCCCATTACTCGGCGGTCATTTATTAAGATAAGCATAGTGATCAGGATAAAGGGTAGAAGAATACCGTTGATGACTTGCGAATAATACATAATCGGGATTAATGGAATTTCGGGAAAAAGAATTACGCCTGCGCCCAAAATGATCATCAAGGAATAAAGGCCATAAAATTGAGGAGCTTCCATAAATTTGCGGTTTAAACTTGCCTCCCAGCCAAAGGCCTCACAAATGGTATAAGAAGTAGACAAGGGCAGAATGGAAGCAGCAAATAAGGAAGCATTAAGCAGGCCAAAAGCAAAGAGCCAAGTGCAATGTTTGCCGGCTAAAGGTGCCAAAGCTAAAGCAGCATCTTTAGCAGTCTCTACTTTAATGCCTGCTTGAAAGATAGTGATGGCGCAAAGCATGATGATAAAGAAAGCGACAATATTTACGGCTATAGAGCCGATGATTACGTCCATGCGGGCGTACTCATAGTTTTCTACTTTTAGTCCTTTATCCACTATAGAGGACTGGAGATAAAATTGCATCCAAGGAGCGATCGTAGTACCTACCAAGCCGATGGCCATGGTCACAAAGTTCATCTCCCAGCTGAAAGAAGGCCTTAGGACTTCTTGTCCAATTTGTCCCCAGTCTGGTTTGGCCATAAAACCAGAAATAATATAGGATACGTAGAAAAGACAAGCTACCAAGAAAGCCTTTTCCACTGATTTGTAATTTCCTTTTACCACTAACCACCAGACAAAAAAAGCACTCAGGGGAACGGATAAATATTTACTAATACCAAAAATTTCCATACTGGCCGCCACACCGGCGAAATTGGAAATGGAATTGCCTAAGTTGGTGAAAAATAGGGCAATCATTAAATAGAAAGTGGGACGGGCTCCGAACCTTTCCCGAATAAGATCGGATAACCCTTTGCCGGTAACTACACCCATGCGGGCACACATTTCTTGAATAACAATTAGGGCGGCAGTAATGGGAATTAGTGTCCAAATGAGGGCAAAGCCAAATTCAGAACCAGCCAAGGAATAAGTAGTAATACCCCCGGCATCATTGTCCACATTGGAAGTAATAAAGCCAGGGCCCAAGAGGGCCAGGAATATACCCAGTGATTTAAGGAACCCTTTCCGCCTCTGGAGGGCTTTATTGTTAACTGCAGCCATTTATCTCCTTCGTCCAGGGACATGATAACTACTTCCCCAATTTCGGGGCTACTACTTCCAGGAGGTTTTTAAAGGGAATTACCCCTTTCAGGTGTTTTTCTTCATCCACTACGGGAATGGCCTTAAAACCATATTTAGCAAAGAGATCCGCTATTTCGTCTTTTTCTTCTTCTAAGCCTACGGTGATGACGCGAGGGTTTAATAAATTGGATAAATTGGTTGTGGGTTCGGCCGTTAAGAGTTCGCGGAGGCTAATTACTCCTAAAAGATGGTCTTCGGCATCGATAATATATACATAATAGATTATGTCTAAGTTTTTTGCTTCCCGGCGAAGAAACTCGAGAGCTTCTTGGATTGAGGTTTCTGCGGGAAGAGCGGCGAAAGAAGTAGTCATTAGCCCACCTGCTTTTTCATCTGGATGAACCAAAAGTTCTTTAACGTCCTCCGCAATTTCTTTTTCCATCTCCCGCAAGATTCCTTCCGCTTTCTCTTTGGGAAGATCGCCCAAGAGATCGGCAGCTTCGCTGGGAGACATTTCTTCGATAATATCCGAGGCCTGCGCCGGGTTAAGAGTCTCAATCAAACGGACCTGGATTTTGGGGTCGGTTTCTTCTAAGGTTTCCGCGGCCGTGGCTGCATCTAAGGATTGAAAAACTTGCGACCTTTTATATACATCTAAATCTTCAATTATATCAGCCAGATCTGCCGGATGCAGCTGAGCTAGTTTATTTTGCGAAATCTTTAGGCGAAGTAAATCTGGTGAAGAAATGGGCTGCACATATCTCCAAGGAATAAAGGAATCTTTGAGCTGATAGTCAAAAAACCACTGGAAAAATTTTTCGGCAATTTTTCCCCAGCCCACTCTACGCATTAGCCCTTTAAAACCTACGTCAACATGAACCAAACGCAAAGTATGGTCGACCTGCAGAAAATGCAGATCATTTACCCTCAAAACCTTGGCCCCGTGGGTGTCTACGATCTGTTTATCTAAAAGAAAATCTTTGAGAAGAAGTTCTCCTTCTTTTAGTTCCCCCGTATCAAAATCGGTTGGGGTTAGAGAATCTGCGAAGAAATTATCTTCAATTTTTATTATTTTTCCCCAAGAGAGGCGGAGAATTTCTTTTTTGTACCGGCAAAGGAGCGCAATTACAGGGGGATAGGGTTCGGATAAAGAGGCCACCAAGTCAAAGACTTTGCCCCATTCTCGCTTCTCCAAATCAATAACCTTTTTGCCGAGAAGTTCGCTCAAAAATAAAAAAACCTGAGGATTAGTAGTCATTTTCATTGACAAAACCTCCAGGTTCTTTAAATATAACATTCTTTTATGCTAATGGGAAGGATTTTTTAAAGTAATATCTCACCACGCCTTCCCTAGCTGGCGAGAAGGAAAAGCTTGTCCCTTGCTAAATATAATTCTTAACCTAAGGGTCTAACTCTCCTAAACCTCCGCTTACTTTAACTCCCTCTTTTGCCCCTCTTAATTTAAAAGGGGAAGAGGGGGAGTTACAAAATTTCAAGATGGCCAGTAGATCTGATTTGTAAAGCAAGGGCTTGACTCTGGCCGAATTTAGCCCGGGAAAAACAAAGGTCAGGGTTTGGTCATTTTCGTTTATGCCCATGAAATGGGGAATATTTTTATTTTGAAATTTCCTCGGTTATAAATTAAATTTGATTTATAAGACCAACTTTAAAAGAGAGGAGAAAATATGAATATCATTCTTTTTGGTCCAAATGGTAGCGGGAAAGGGACTCAAGGGGCTGTTTTGCGAGAAAAATTTAAGATCCCTCACATTGAGTCCGGGGTTATTTTTCGCGAAAATATGGCGCAGGGTACGGAATTGGGGAAAAAAGCAAAACAATATATCGATCGAGGAGAATTGGTCCCTGACGATTTGACTATTCCCATGATTTTAAATCGCCTGCAAGAGAACGATTGTAATCAAGGATGGCTTTTAGACGGATTCCCGCGCAATGTAAATCAGGCCCAAAAACTTTTGGAGGCCTTAAGACAAAGAAGGATGAAGATTGACTATGTAGTAGAAATCGTTTTGGACCGGGAAACTGCGAAGAAAAGAATAATGGGCCGCAGATTATGTGCCCGGGACAATAATCATCCCAACAATATTTTTATCGAAGCCATTAAGCCGGTAAGGAAAAATGGGGAATATGTTTGTCGAGTATGTGGAGCTAAGTTAAGTACCAGAGCGGATGATCAGGATGAGGCGGCCATCGATAAGCGACATGCCATTTATTACGATGAGCAGAATGGTACTTTAGCAGCTATTGCTTATTTTCGCCAAGAGGCAACTAAGCCTGGAGGTGGTTTTAAATTTATTGCCGTTGACGGCCGCCCGGGAGTTAAAGAAGTTACCCAGGAATTAATTAAACAACTTGAAGGTTTAAAATAAAAAGGCCTCTAAGAAGGTTCTTTCTCTACGCAGGCATAGGCGTTGTGATTGTGGATGGATTCAAGGTTCTCTGATTCCACCCTGAACCAGGTAATATTGCTATGTCTTTGGAGGCGCAGGGCGATATTGCGGACCACATCTTCCACAAATAACGGATTATCATAAGCCTTTTCCGTCAAAAATTTTTCGTCAGCCCTCTTCAAGAGAGAATAAACTGCGGCACTGGCGGAATTTTCGATCATATTGATTAAATCTTCTATCCAAAAAAATTTGCGGAACTTGACTTTTACGGTCACCAGACTCCGCTGATTATGGGCGCCCCGTTGACTAATTTCTTTAGAACATGGGCAGACAGTCGTGACCGGAACCGTAACACCTACGATAAGCGAATGATGGCCATTTACTAAGGAAGCCAAGAATTGACAAGAATAGCTCATCAAACTCTTGGCTTTAGATTTAGGAGCCCGCTTTTCAATAAAGTAAGGGAATTCTACTTCCAAATATGCGGAATGAGCGTTTAATTTCTCTTTCATTTTATCCAAAATGGTGGAGATAGCATGCATATTGATCGTCCCACGGTATTGGTTCAAAATTTCGATAAAACGGCTCATATGCGTACCTTTGAAATGATGGGGAAGGTTTACATACATATTTATTCGTCCCACAGTGTGTTGAATTTTATTCTTTTTATCCAATACGGTAATCGGGTAAAGGATGTTCTTTACTCCTACTTTATTAATCTCTATATTCCGGTAATCGGGAAGGTTTTGAATATCAATCATGGATCGGTCCTTGGTAAGTAGCTTGCGAAGTTTCTGATTCCCATACAGAAACGGAACATAGGCGGAGAGGGCCGTCATCGATTTGCCGGGATAATTCGGCAAAAATATATGCAGCCAAGTTCTCAGCTGAGGGATTTTTATCTTGAAAAACGGGCAAATCGTTTAAATAGCGATGATCAAGGAAGGCGAGAACAGCTTGAGTCTTAGCTTTTAAAAGGCGAAAATCCATGACCATACCCTGCTCATTAAGCTCAGGGGACTCTACGGTTACCTCAACGGTAAAATTATGGCCATGAAGGTTTTCGCACTTGCCGCCTACCTCTTTTAAATTATGAGCCGCCGAGAAGTTAGTTTTTATTTTGATAGTAAAAATGATCGATCCCTGCCTTTTTAAATTTTTATGAATTGATTTAAATTAACTCAATCCTAGGCTCCTTGTCAACTCGCCCATTTTCCCTTCCTAACTTTACTTTTCAAAAATAGAAATGTTTTTGAAAGATTGTTCATAAAAATTTCATGAGGAGACCAGAAGATGAATGAGAAAACCAGTCCGAACTAAAGAGAGGAAAGGCTCCTTTTTAATTGAGGTATTAAGTGGTGATCCAATTTTTTATTGACTCTTTTATAATTTTTCAGTTACCCTTTCTTAAAAGATTTGGCCAGCAAATTTTTTATTAAAAGACCAAAGAAGCTAAAGTTTTAAAAAAGGAAATCAGGAGAAGATTTTATGAAAATTGGCATGATGAATAATCCTCGCTTCAACCTCTTAGAAGAAATTTCCTGGGCGGGGGAAAATGGCTTCGCTTTTTTGGATTTAACCTTAGAGCCCCCAGCCGCTCATCCGGCCAAATTGCCCAAGGCAGAGGTGCGTAAATCTCTGGCGGAAAGCGGTTTAGATATAATCGGGCATACGGCTTATTATTTGCCTTTGGCTTCACCCTATGAAAGGCTGCGGTTAGCGGCCATCGAGGAATTACGCTTAGCTATACAATTTTTGGCTGATTTAGGCGCCGAGACAGTCACCATTCATCCGGATAAATCTATATCTTCAGCGCATTATGCCCAAGGGATTTATCAGAAGAATCTAAGCACGCTGGAAGAAGTAATTAATATAAGTCAGTCATTAGGAATTAAAATTCTGCTCGAAAACATGGACCGCATTTTTAATACGGTTGAGCAAATTCAAGAAGCCCTGACCCGTTTCCCGCAGTTAGGCTTTCATTTAGATGTAGGACATGCCAATCTTTTTGTGGAAAAAAACAGAACGGAAGAATTTCTGCAGGCTTTTTATGGACGCTTAGCGCACGTGCATTTTTCGGATAATTTTGGCAAGAGTGATGATCTGCATTTGCCGTTGGGCGCGGGAAACATTGAATGGCCAGAGATAGTCTCTTTATTAAAAAGCTCTGGTTATGATGGTACTATTACCCTGGAAGTTTTTTCTGCTGATCGTCGCTACTTACTCCAAAGCAAAGAATACCTTTTAGAATTATGGAATAAATGTTAAAGCTAGATATAGTTGATCCCCAAATAAACAAGAGACAAGATAAATTTCCCCCCCTTTCTCTTTTGTTAGCTCATACTATGGACCGTGAAGAGGTGGAAGAGATAAAAAAGGCGGAGGGAATCCCTGTAATCATTGTTTTCCCGACCCGCGGGGATGAGGAGATGCTAACCTTAGAAAGGGAAATTCAAATACTACAGCCATTAATGGGTAAAATCATCGATGAAATTTGGATTGCCTTCGGTGGTAATGAACATGACGATATTCCTTTAATGGCTAAAAAATATGGCGTGCAGGTTTTCTATGCCCAAAAAAATGGCATGGGTGATGCCCAAGGGAAAAATTCGGGCAAAGGCTTGGCCATGCGCGGACTCCTTTATCATCTCTGCACCGAGCGCCATCTCTGCCACCCCCAAGCAATCATTGAATTTATCGATGCGGATATCAAAGAAGGGTATTTCAATCCCCGCTGGGTAATTGACCCCGTAGGGGCGATTCTCTGGTTTACCGAGGTGGAAGTGGCCAAAATTGTTTACCACCGTCCATTTGGTGGACGTTTGAACGCTTTCATTACTCCTTTTATATCTATCTTTGACCATCCCGCCATCAATCCCCTTAAAAAACTTTTATATTTTCTTTCGGGAGAGATTGCTGGCACACTCCGTTTTTGGCTCTCTGTGCCTTTTAAGCAGAATTTTGGTATCGAAATGAAAATTTTGACTTCTTTAGCCTTCAACAAAATTAATCTTCGGCCTGGGAGTCAAGATCTTGCTCATGTATTGCAAGTTTATATAGGAGAAATGGACCATAAGCATAACCCTTTACGCAGTGTCGGTAAAGTAAAAGGCCTGGATGCCATGGCTAAGGAAGTATTCCAGACTTTCCTGGAAGATCTGTCTGCCGAGGGATTGATTAATTTGGAAAAAGGATTGCAGTTTTCTGACCGATTGCCCGTATCAGCTATAGACTTATTTAACGAGGGAAGCCGAAATTTAGGAGGGGTCCATAATCAGGAGTTACTCGTCCATGAATTGACTTTTACCCCCCTTAAGAACCTACCCGAAATCCGCCGCCTTTGCTCTTGGTTAAAATAATTACTAAGCAATTTTTTGGGCAGACAGACTGGAACTCGGCCCCCGAAGGTCCAAATTCTTTTGGCCATAAAGAATGATCGACTTGGGCAAGAAATAATTTCCGATTTTTTCCAAAAAGCGCAAAGGCGGGGAAAAAAGAGCTAAGTGCAGAAATTTACGGTAAAGCAAAGGAATCCGCGCTTTTTCTTGATGGAGGCCGCATAAGCAGCGCAACATCCAATAAGGGGAATGAAAGGCATGGGCAAAACCGATGGCGTATACTTGGAGATTGTTGGCCGCCATGGATTTAGCTAAGGTTTGCGGAATAACTTTGCGCACATGCCCGCCGGGGGTGCGAAAATATTCCTTAGAAAGCTGCCCGTAAATATATTCGGTAACCAAAGTGGGTACGGAAATAGCGATCCTCCCGCCTTTTTTTAACACTCTGGTCAGTTCCGCGAAAAGCGGTTTTTCATCCCAGAAATGTTCCATAACTTCGGAACAAATGATCCGATCAAAAATTTCATCAGGAAAAGGAAAGCGAAGCACATCCCCGCGAATTAGCAAGTATCTGGCTTTAATTTCCTTTTTTTTCTTTAGGCTTTCTAAGATGTAACGGGCTTTTAATAAAGAATGCTGATTTAAATCGAGCCCTAAAATAGTGCAAGGCCAGTGGAGGCAGGCAAAGACATGTCGTCCTTCGCCGCAGCCAGCATCCAAGATAAGGTCTCCAGTTTGCAGGGATAATTTACGGAAGTCTATGGTAAGCATCGATTACTTCTCGATATATTTCTACTAATTGCTGCGCGGCCCTTTCCCAACTAAAAAACTGCAAAATTCTTTGCCGAGCTGCTTGGCCCATCTGCTGGCGCAGGTCATTATTTTTTAAAAGATAAGAGATAGCATGGGCTAATGCCTGGGCATCACGGGGCGGGATTAAAAGACCGGCTTTTTCATCATTTCCTACTACTTCCGGCAAGGCTCCGGCTTGGCAGGCTATAACCGGCAAGGCACAAGCCATAGCTTCAGCGGCCGGAAATCCAAAGCCTTCATAAAGGGAAGGGACGACGGCTATCTCTGCTTGACAATATAATCTCACTAATTCTTGAGGTTCAATCTTGGCGATGAAGTGGACTCGATGGCTAATTCTAAATTTCTCGGCTAATAAGGGGGCGAAAGATCTTTGCGGAGCGCCACCATCCACCACGGTGAGCGTAACCTCTTCCGGCAGGTACGTGAGAGCCTGCAATAGATATAACAATCCCTTTTTCCTATCTTCTGAATTACCTACAAAAATAAGGCTTTTGGGCTTCTTGTGTATGGCCGGTAGCGGAGCAAAAACTTTAGTGTCTAATCCGTTATAAACCACTCTGATTTTTTCCGTTTGGACTCCAAAGGCTTTGACTATTTCTTTGGCGGAATCCTGAGAAACAGTTATGATACAGTCTAACCGCCTGCTCACGATGCCTTGCATAATTAAAGGGTAATAAAGAACTCGCCGAACTTTTTGGCGCAAGTTGGAGGGCTGTTCAAACCATGTTGCCCGGTCAATAGATAAAGGGTGGTGAATAGTCGCTACTACCGGGATGTTTAATCTTTTCCAGAGCAACATTCCGTACCCTAAACATTGATTGTCATGGATGATATCAAAACGATATTTAGGGGCTAGTTCTTTTAATTTATAAAAGGCGCG
>Ga0129301_1001291_pt1 | contig 12374 bp, 10 predicted proteins | sample ConPoolayeHmetaG_FD_94489 | JGI IMG/M metagenome (GOLD analysis project Ga0129301, IMG submission 94489) | Hot spring microbial mat communities from California, USA to study Microbial Dark Matter (Phase II) - Cone Pool mat layer H metaG ...
CTATAAAAGATCAAGTTATAAACTTTACCAAGATCCCAGAATTACAAAAGTGGGCAAAATTATTAGAAGATATTCAATTGACGAAATTCCCCAGTTTATTAACGTTTTAAAAGGCGAAATGAGCATTGTCGGACCGAGGGCGTATTATCCTGATGAACTGGTTGAACAACAAAAAAGATATCCGCATACCGAAAAATTAGTCAAAGAGGTTCTTTCGGTAAAGCCGGGAATTACGGGTTTTTGGCAAGTTTCCGGGAGAAGCGAAATTAACTTCGATAAAAGAATAGAAATGGACGCTTATTATGCTAGGAAAAAGTCTCTACTCTTCGACATTTTAATAATTCTCAAGACTCCCTGGGCTATGATTTCTGGTAAAGGGGCGGTATAAAAAACTTGCTATTCAGGATTGGCCTAGGATACGCTATTATTAAGTCATGATTGATGTTGAGGAAATTCCCCAAATCAGACCAAACGGGGTAAATTTAGAAGCGAAAGTTGTCTCCGATAAAATGACGAATCCTCAAATTGGGTGCAAATATCGGAGGGCGAAAAAGATTTTACTCGTAATTGGAACGATATTTACAATTTTCATTATTTTTCTAGCGACGGGCTCTCTTTTTATTTATAGAAAGGCAAAAAATTTTCAAACATCAATGGGTCATTTGGCTGAGGCTTCCAAAGGAAAAAATCTTGATATCATAGAAAAAGAACTGGGTCAAACAAAAAAATCTTTGAATGAACTCCAACAAAGTTACCGACTTCTTTCTTGGTTGAAGTTCATGCCCTTTTTAGGATTGTACTTGGCTGACGGTGGCCATGCGATCCAGGCGGGCGTCTACGGATTTGAGGCGGCTGAAATTACTCTCGAAACGATTGGTCCGTATGCGGATATTTTAGGTTTTTCAGGAGGCAAGGTCCAGGGAGCCGAATCCGACGGAAGCAAAACGGCGCAGGAAAGAATTGATTTTTTAACAAAAGCCATTCCCGACCTTGTCCCTAAAGCCGGAATAATCGCCGATAAAATAGTACTTGCTCGTAAGGAGTTAGCATTTATCAACCCCGATCGTTATCCGGTCAAATTTGGGGGCAAAGAGATTAGGGGAAAACTGCAGAAAGGTTTGAATATGTTCAATCAGGTTTCGGAGGTCGTAATTTCTACCAAACCAATGCTTGAGGTTGCCCCTTATTTGTTGGGCCTGAACGGGGAGAGGAAATACTTGGTTCTTTTTCAAAACGATAAAGAGCTAAGACCAACCGGCGGATTTATGACCGCCTATTCAATTATGAGTGTAAGAAATGCCAAGTTCGATTCTGTTTTTTCAAACGACATTTACAATTTGGACGTCAAATACAAACCTACAACCCCGGCTCCTGCCCCACTTGTAAAGTACCTCAAGGGTCCCTATCTTATATCTAAAAACTTCCGATTAAGAGATATGAATTGGTTTCCCGATTTTTCTGAAAGTATGGCGCTTTTTTTAGTCGAAGCAGAAAAAGTTGGGATAAAAGGAGTGGATGGTGTTATTGCTGTTGATACTCAGGTTTTGGTAAACACCCTCGATGTAATAGGAGAAATCGGAGTTCCGGGTTTTGGCAATTTTAGCACCAAAGAGGTCCACGAATGCAATTGTCCCCAAGTTATCTATGAACTTGAAAGCTTCGCCGATACAGAAGGGCCAATTGTATGGAGCGAAAATGAACCGGGAAAAATTGTCTATGCTCCTCCTAATTACGACAATCGAAAAAAAATAATAGGACCATTGATGAATTCAATTTTAGCCAATGCTATGGGCCAGCCCAAAGAAAAATTACCGAAGCTATTTGAGGCGGCTTTCAAATCTTTATCTGAAAAGCACGTCTTGTTTTATCTTATAGACGATCAGGCCCAGAAAGCAGTCGAGGCTTTCGGGGCAGCCGGAAGAATTAAGAGTTATCCGGCCGATTATCTTCATATAAACGATGCTAATTTGGGAGGAAGAAAATCTAACCTTTATGTTACCCAAGAAGTCGAGCAGGACATCTCCATTTCCCAAGACGGAGTAGTGATAAAGACATTGACGATTACTTATAAAAACCCCGAGAAACACGACGGTTGGCTTAATAGTGTTCTTCCTAATTGGGTAAGGGTTTATGTGCCGAAAGACAGCGAGCTATTAGTTGCCGAAGGATTTGAAGAAAAAGAAGAGCCTTATTATGAGTTTGGTAAGACTGTATTTGCCGGTTTTTTCCGGTTAAGACCGGAAGGGGTTTCGAAAATAACTTTAAAATACAAGCTCCCTTTTAAAATGGGAAGGGACTATAAGATATTGATTCAGAAACAGCCCGGTGTTAACTCGCCCCTTTATATTTTGAGACTTGGTAAAAAAGAAGAGGAATTTTTTCTGAAAACAGACAAAGAAATGAGTCTCCATATATAATTGGTAAATGACCCCAAGAAGTTTTGTTGATGAGGCGATTATATTAGCTAGAAAAAATTATTCCGAGGCCGACAGGATCTTGGTTGTTTATTCCAAAAACCACGGCAAATTGTCACTTTTGGCCAAAGGGGTAAGAAGACCTGCAAGCAGAAAAAGGGGTCATCTGGAAGTATTCTCACACATTCGATTTCAGGCTCAACGCCATCAAGGGTTGGATATTCTAACCGAGGCGGAAACAATCGAGAATTATCGCGAAATAAGAGTCGATTTAAAGAAAACTTCGGTCGCCTATTATTTTATCGAGGCGGTGGTGAAAACTACTAACGAAAGCGAAAAAAACAGAGATTTTTTTGATTTTTTAGACAGAAGTCTTAGGGAACTAAAGATGGAGAAGGATTTAAAAACGTATCGGTTAAATTTTACAAAAGAGTTATTAGTTCGTTTGGGATTTTGGCCGAAGGAGAGAATGTTATTTAACCCGGAAGAAAAACTGAAAGAAGTTGCCGAAAGAAGCATAAATTCTATCCGTGTAGGCAAAAAGATTCTTGCCTAGTATAATCAAAGTATGGACTTAATGGAGAAAATCTATGCCCTGGCCAAAAGAAGGGGTTTTATTTATCCTGGAAGCGAAATTTATGGCGGTTTTGGCGGATTTTGGGATTACGGGCCGCTAGGGGTGGAGCTTAAAAACAATATCAAAAAGGAATGGTGGAAAAGTATGGTCTACGACCGTAACGACGTGGTCGGAATCGACGCCGCTATTATTATGAATCCTAAAGTTTGGGAAGCTTCGGGACACGTCGAAGCCTTCACAGATCCACTGGTGGAGTGCAAGGAATGTCACTACCGGTTTAGGGCAGACAAGGTTGCAGAAAAATGTCCTAATTGCGGAGGCTTACTAACAACTCCCAAAAGATTCAATCTTTTAACGGAGGTTTATGTTGGAACTACTGAGGAAGGCAAGAAAAAAGCCTATTTGAGGGGGGAAATAACTCAGGGTGTTTTTGTAAATTTTAAAAATGTAGTTGATTCAATGCGTGTCGAAATCCCTTTTGGTATTGCCCAGATTGGAAAAGCCTTTAGAAACGAAATTACGGCTGGTAACTTTACATTCCGTTCCCGAGAATTCGAGCAAATGGAACTTGAATATTTTATTGAACCCGACGAAGATGTGGCAGAAAAAACCTTTTGTTATTGGAAAGAAGCCCGGATTAATTGGTATGCCTCTTTAGGCCTAAGGAAAGAAAGTCTTCGATTTCGTGAACACGAGGAGAAAGAAAGAGCCCACTACGCAAAAAAAGCCCTTGATATTGAGTACAAAGCCCCATTCGGTTGGAGCGAATTTGAAGGTATTCATCACCGAGGTGATTATGACCTAAAGGCGCACAAGATCACATATAAGGATAAGAACGGCAAGGAGTATATCCCTTGGGTAATCGAAACTTCTGGAGGCGTTGACCGATCTGCCCTCTTTTTCTTGATTGATGCTTATACTGAAAAAAATGACAGAATTGTTCTTAGGCTTCACCATCGTTTAGCACCTTATAAAATGGCCGTATTTCCGCTTTTGGCAAATAGAGAAGAACTAGTCAGGCAGGCGAGAAAAGTCTACGACATCTTAAGAAGGAAATTCTTTGTTGCTTGGGATGAGCGCGGTAATATCGGAAAACGTTACTACGCCCAAGATGAAATCGGCACACCTTGGTGCGTTACCGTGGATTTTCAAACGTTGAAAGATGAAACAATAACCGTAAGAGAAAGAGACAGTACCGATCAGGAAAGGGTAAGCATTGACAAACTACTTGATTATTTTCAGGATGGATTAGAAAAATGAAGCGTTTTCTTCCGTTAATCATTTTTTTGATCGGACTGGTCGTTTTGATGGGGGCTTACCTCTTTCTCAAAAAAGGAGAAAAAGAAGAGACAATTGGCGAGGAAAGTTCTCTCATCGATGTTCCTTTGGCCGAAAGGCCGATTGTTTCCTTGACTCCTTCTCCCGACGGGCACTCGTTAAAACTGGGAATTAAAAATATCAAAATCAAAGCCTCGACATTGGATTACGAACTTTTATATTTACTACCAGACGGAAGGGTACAGGGTGTTCCCGGGACAATTAATCTTGAAGGTAACACAAGCTTCGAGCGAGACCTGCTTCTGGGATCCGAATCCTCAGGGAAATTTAGATATGATGAGGGTGTTGAAACGGGAACAATATCAATTAGGTTTAGGAATGACAAAGGGAAATTAGTTGCCAAGTTTTCTACAAAATTTCATCTTCAGAGCGGGACCAAAAATCTCACTTTGATTGACGGGAGGTTTTCGCTTGACCTGGATAAAATCCCAACCAAAATATTTTTTGTAACCATGCAAACATTTGGGCTCCCTTCGATGCCTCCAATTAGTGTTAAAAGCGGACCATACGGAATTTTTGCTTCCGACCAAGGACCTTACGGAGGAAAAGTTTTTATAGATGGCGGTAAAGTTTTTGTTTATCAAGGCGAGGGCTGGAAAGAAATTTATGGAAGTCAAGCCTCCGATGTCGGCATCTTCGTTGCTGGTGATTGATTAACACTCTCAACGCGCTCAATTTTCTGTTTTTGGTGGCGATTATTCTTCTTGACAATGCTATGAAAACAGATCAAAATGGTGTATAGTGGTATTTAGTGGTGAATCCTGCCCAAATATAGTCTATGTTAATAGGTTCTTATTTGGGCTTACTCGGAGAAAAAAGGAGGGTGGCTGTACCAAAAAGGTTCTTGGAGGAGTTAGGGGAGAAATTGATTATTGCCAAATGGTATGAAGGTTGCCTTGTTCTAGTAAATGTTAATTTTTGGGAAGCACTTTTAGATAGGTTAACAGGCGGTTCTCGGGTGGCAAGTCTGGGGGTTAGAGATATTGAAAGATATATATTAGGTTCGGCTTTCGAAGTTTTTCCTGACGGCCAAGGAAGAATAATAATTCCCGAGATTTTAGCCAGTTTCGCCGGCTTGAATAAAGAACTTGTCTTTGTGGGTTTGGGTAACAGGGTTGAGATTTGGTCTAAAGAGGCCTGGGAAGTTAAGACCAAAGAAATTGGCAGCAGCACCCGCGAGTTTATTGAAAATTTAGCGGAGAATGAAAAAAAGTAATTTCCATGAGCCAGTAATGGTTGACGAAGTTCTGGCTTGGGCACCTTTAAAAAAACAAGCACGAATTATCGATGCAACGCTCGGAACGGGAGGTCATAGTTTGGAATTTATTAAAAGGGGAGCCAAAGTTTTAGGAATTGACATAGACGAAAAAATGATTGAGGTTTCGGAAAGCCGTTTGAAAAAAGCCTGCCCTACCCCTAATTCGCCCGCGGCGACTGGTTGGGGGTCTTTTAAGCTTGTTCAAGCAAACTTCAAAGATATAGATAAAATCGCTCGACGAGAAGGATTCGACGAGGTAGAGGCCATTGTCTTTGATTTAGGAACCTCCAATCTACAGTTAACCTTGCCCGAAAGGGGATTTTCCTTTGGCTATCCCGAAGCAGACCTTGACATGAGAATGAATCCTAGATTGCAAGGATTGACAGGGGCAGATTTACTAAATGTTTTGCGAAAGGACCAACTGTTTGAACTTTTTAATCGTGTTTTACCTTTCAGAGAAGCCAAAACCTTATCAGAAAGGGTCATTGAAATTCGGAAGACAAAAAAGTTTAAGAAGGTCGGCGATTTTTTAGAGATTTGCCAAGGAATGAAAAAAAGAAGAGGTTTGAATCCTGCCACCCTTCCTTTCCTAGCCTTAAGAATTGCGGTTAATTCGGAGCTTGAAAATTTATCGGAGGCTCTTCCTAAAGCCTTTGATTTATTGACCAAGAAAGGAAGGCTTTTAGTTATCGTTTTTCACTCGGCTGAAAGGAAAATAGTTCTCGATTTCTACTTTGCAATGATTAGAGAAGGGGTGGCAAATTTGCTTTCGGAAAGAGGAATTGGTCCGGGAGAAAAAGAAATAGCCAGAAATCCCCGGGCCAGAAGTGCTGTTTTGTACGTACTTGAGAAAAAATGAAAAAAAATAAAATAATTAAATTTTTCCTCCTCATCGGAGGGGGGTTGTTACTGGGATTAGTTGCTTTTATGGTAGCAGAAGCAGCTTCTTCTGGGGCTGTTTTGGCAAAGCTCGAAAAAGAGGAAAGAATGCTGGCCGCAGAGAATCAGTCTTTGTCGGTCGAATTGGTAAGAGCTTCTTCTTTGGTCAATTTCGAAATATATGCCACAAAAATGGGCTTTATTAAACCTCAGGAAATCCTTTACATAACCGAAAAAGAGGTTTTCGCCAAGCTTCCGTAAAAAATGGTTCGGACAAAACTTGTTTCTTTGCTGTTTTTATTTTTTTTCGCGGCCATTTTAGGCAAACTCTTTACTTGGCAGATTATCCGGGGAAAAGATTTAGCGGAGCAAGCCAGAAGTCAATACTGGTCGGATAAATTTGTAGCTGCTCCTCGGGGAAGTATATTAGCAAAAGATGGCAGTTGGCTGGTGGCAAGTGGCGAGGCATGGAGAGTTTTTGCAGAGATACCAAAAATTAAACAATCCCCAAAAGAGATAGCGGAAAAGCTAGCCCCCTTTTTTGTTGAAGATCCGTCAGATAAAAAAAGCCTTCTCGCAGAAATAGTTAGACTTACTGAACTTCTATCAAAAAAGGAGGTTGTTTGGGTTCCCTTAAAACAGAAGGTATCTTCACAATCAAAAAGGGATATCGAGAGGGCGGGAATAGAAGGGATAGGATTCGAAGTGCAAGAGGATAGAGTTTATCCCGAGGGTTCAGCGGCAGCCCACCTCCTAGGCTTCCTAGGTAAAAACAGGGAAGGAGCTAATGTGGGGTATTTTGGATTGGAAGGTTATTATGATATGTCTCTTTCCGGAAAACCTGGGTTTAGGCTGCAAGAAAAAGATGTCTTTGGAACTCCAATACTTTTAGGAGAATCGACCAATATATCGCCGGTTAAGGGAGTTGATCTTTTAACCAATATAGATAAAACGATTCAGAAAATTCTCGAAGAAAAACTGGTTGAAGGTATAAATAGATACGGTGCTTCCGGTGGTACAGGGATTATAATGGACCCGAATAATGGAGCCATTCTGGCAATGAGTTCCTACCCTTCATACGATCCCCAGAAATATTATCAATATGGCGATGAGTTTTTTAAGAACCCGGCGGTTTCGGATAGTTTCGAGCCTGGGTCTGTTTTTAAAGTTCTAGTCATGGCGGCCGCCCTTGATGCGGGTGTTGTAGAGCCCGACACGCGCTGCGAAATTTGTGACGGCCCCTTAAAAGTTGACAAATTTCTTATCGAGACATGGAATCAAAAATATCATCCGGACTCAACAATGACCGAGGTAATTATCAATTCAGATAATGTAGGAATGGCTTATGTAGGTCAAAAAATGGGAGCGGATAAGCTATACGAATACCTTGACAAGTTTGGAATAGGAAAGCCGACCGGAATCGATTTACAAGGTGAGATAGCACCGCCGTTACGAGAAAAAGGAAAATGGAGTGTGGTGGACTTGGCTACAGCCTCGTTTGGGCAGGGCGTAGCTGTGACCCCAATTCAATTGATTAAAGCAGTATCGGCAATCGCGAATGGAGGTAAATTGGTTACTCCGCAAGTAGTCGATAGGCTTCTAGGAGAAAATTGGGAAGATGATATTAAACCAATAATCGGGCCGAAGATTTTATCTGATAAAACGGTTGAACAGATTAAAGCGATGATGGTTGAGGCGGCCAAAAACGGGGAGGCGAAATGGACACATTTGAGGGGTTTCAAGGTAGCCGGAAAAACAGGTACGGCCCAAATTCCGATAGCAGGTCATTACGATAAAGAAAAGACGATCGCCAGCTTTATAGGATTTGTTCCAGCCGATAAACCCAAATTTATAATGTTGGTGACACTTAGGGAACCACAAAGTTCACCTTGGGCATCGGAAACCGCGGCCCCGCTTTGGTATTCGATTGCAAAAAATTTATTCCCCTACTTTGGAATTCGTCCTGAAAACTATTAAACAGGAAGTGATGGAAAAACAAACCCAGAGGATTTACGGTTGTTATGAAACCGAACTTGTCGTATAATTAGCCCGTCATCTTATGGAAAGTTCCGGGTTTCTTCCCTTAGCTTTAGGACTAATGATTTTCTCCTTTCTTATCAATTCGGTTCTAATTGTCCCTTTTATTGATCTTCTTTACAAACTCAAACTTATCCGAAGAAAAGAGGCGCCCAAAAAAGGAAAAGTTCCTTTATTTGACAAACTCCACGATATCAAGGCGGGGACGCCGATTGGCGGCGGAATATTGATAATAGTTTCGGTCACTTTTTTATTCGCAATACTTTTCCCGATAATGAGTCGGTTAGGGGTCTATATCCATTGTTCCTATAAACTTAGCACCGAAATTCTGGTGCTTTTTTTCAGCTTTATATCCTTTGGGTTGTTAGGACTTACAGATGATTTAGTCAAAATATTCGGCAAGGGGCGACGAGGCTTGAAACCGTTGGGTTTGGCCTATGGACTAACCAAAATGCAAAAATTTGTCTGTCAGTGGGCATTGGCCCTAGTTACCGGTTTTTTTCTCTATAAGTCCTTAGGAATTCAAATTTTGCACATTCCTCTTTTGGATAAGACCATCAATTTGGGCCTGCTCTATATACCTTTTTCAGCCCTTGTCATCGTTACATTTGCCAATGCTTATAACATTACCGATGGTCTTGACGGACTGGCGGGAGGACTCCTAATGATTTGCCTTATTGCTTTCGGTGTTATCGCCGCCGGGTCTCTAGATACGCCTCTTTCCATTTTCATCGCTCTCTGGTTGGGAGCCTTGATTGCATTTCTTTATTTCAATGTCTACCCGGCCAGAATCTTTATGGGAGATGCCGGAGCCATGTCTTTTGGAGCTACCCTGGCGGTTATCGGGCTTTTGACAGGTAGCTTGGTTGGTCTTTTTGTAATCGGAGGAATATTTTTTGTCGAAATTGCTTCTTCGGCTATTCAAATTTTCGGCTGGAAAGTTTTGAAAAGATCCATCTTTCCTTTGGCCCCCCTCCATCATACTTTCTTGGCGATAGGATGGGAAGAGCCCAAAATAGTTATGCGCGCCTGGCTGGCCGGTATAATCTTGGCCATATTTGGGCTTTGGTTGGCCACGATATAAAAGGGGCTCAAAATGGTGATTTGAATCCTACTTGATTTATTAATCACCGTTAAACATACTTATTTTGGGGTCGCTCATTTGATGATTTAAAATAGGAAACACCCCTTTTTAATACTTGAGAACCCTTTAGAAAATGGAAGAACTGTTAATCAGCTTGGTTTTTCCCTGGATTGTTAGTCTTCTTTTATTTTTAACGGTGTTTATTTTTCTTTACAAGTTAACTAATATCTTGAGAACCTTTTTGACTTTTCTCGTTCTACGAAAATAATTGTCGTCGTCGCTGTCGTTATTGGAACTTTGATACGTATTTGTTGGGTCCCGAATATTGACCGAATTTATTTTGACGAGGACAGATACCTTTCCCATGCGGTTTCATTTGCGAAATTCAACAAAAACTTTGGCATTATTTTAGCCACGCCCGAAAAATTGATTATTGGCGAGTCAGATCCGGCCGCCCGTTTAACAGCCCCGGTTATAAACGGATGGGTGCTTAAACTTTTTGGCTATTCCAAAGGCAATCTTTATCTGGCCTCAAAAATTTTCAGTTCTATTGAAATACTTTTGGTTTTTGCCACCCTATATTTTCTTTTTAAAAATAGCTTGGCCGCCTCGGTGGCCTCTTTAATTTTTGCCCTCGTCCCAATATCTATTTACTGGTCAGTTTCGACTGCCCCGGATTCCTACTTTATATTTTTTTCGTTGCTAACTTTTATTGCTTCGGGATGGTACGCCCGTTCGAGAAACCTAATAAGTGCCCTGTTTATGATTTTTTCGACTACCATTCTACTTTTTACAAGACTCGAAGCTCTACTTTTCCTCGTTGTCATAGGAGCGACGATCTACTCTATCCGTAAATCAGAAAAAACTGCAATATTTACCAAAAAAGACCTGTTCTGCAGCTTGGCGGTCTTGTTTATCGTAGGAATAAGGGTTTATATTTCTCTCCCGCTCTTGGGTAAGACATGGTGTTGTGCCGAGGATACCCCAACGGAGATTTTTTCGTTGGCATATTTTAGTCGCAATTTTCTTCCAAATTTGTTTACTTTTTTTAACCGACCCGAATTTCCCTTTGCAATTTCTATTCTCGCTTTTGGGACTATTCTTCTTGTTAAGCGAAAGACGGCGAAAATATTTTCCCTTGGTCTTTGGATTTTACTCTATTTTTTTATCTACTCGCTTTATTTTGCGGGGGTTTTTTATACATACCAATTTTCAGGTTCTTACGGAAGATATTTTTTAATGCTGGTTCCGCCTCTTGTTATACTTGCCTCGTCGACAATTTGTGAAGCGATAGTAAACTTTAGGAATTTTAACTGGAAAGTAAAGTTGCTATTTTTTTTCTTGTCTCTAGGGTTGCTTTTAACCTTATTTCCCACCATAAGAAATTATAGAAAACTTATCGACAAATCTGCTTATGACGAATTGGTTGAGATAAATCCTCGTCGCATCCAGGAGTTTTTGCAGTATTACATTCTTCCGCAAGCCCCTCCGGATTCCATAATTATTCACCCTCTAGTAGATTTAGTTGTTTTATATGGAAGAGCCGGTGCTGACTACAATTCTTTTTTGAAAAATGAAAAAATAATCAAATATATTGCCGAAAAAATCAAAGAAGGAAAACCTGTTTTTATGGAGGAGTTTTTTACCTGCAGAGATTTTCCCGAAAGATGTGAAAAGATTCGGCCATACTTTGATCTTAAATACTATGGTTTGGAAGGAGACCCCCCGGGGTTTTATTTGCTTAAGCTCGAACTGAAAGAGGCGGCGCCGTAAGGATTCTTCATTCTTGTTAAAATAAAGAGATCATAGCTTATGGGTAAAGTTAATCTCAAGAAACAAACAAACACTATTGATAGAAAACTGCTTTATCTGATTTTAATTCTATTTTTTATGGGGCTTATTGCGGTGGCCGATGCCTCAGCCCCCCAAGCCCTTAGTGCTTTTGGTGATAAATTTTATTTTGTGAAACAACAGGCAATTTGGGGCTTTATCGGACTTTTTTTAATGATTATTGTGTCCCGCATTAATCCTTCTTTTTGGGCGAAAATCGCCACCCCGCTTTTTGTCGGAAGTTTGCTCCTTTTAATATTGGTTTTAATTCCGGGAATAGGCAATAAATTCTTAGGCGCCAGGCGTTGGTTAATTTTGGGGCCTATTTCAGTTCAGCCGTCGGAACTAATTAAGCTTACACTGGCCATTTATCTGGCTAAACTTTCGACTAAAGATAAACATAGTTTAGCCTACTTTATTCCGGTCGGACTGGCGGCTGCTTTAATCATGGCCCAGCCGGATTTAGGTACGGCATTGGTAGTTTTGGCAATCGGCTTTGGACAAATTTTTTTAGCTGGAGTAAACCTCTTTCATCTTTTTATAGCTCTAGTTGGAGGGGCTGCCATAGCTTTTGTTTATACGATTACCTCCGACTACCGAAGAAACAGATTGCTTACCTTTCTAGCTCAGTCGGAAGATCCACTTGGCCGTGACTATCATATAAGACAAATTCTTTTGGCCTTAGGTTCGGGGGGGCTCTTTGGGGTTGGACTAGGGCAATCAAGGCAAAAATTTTTGTTTTTACCCGAGGCGGCTACTGATTCAATTTTTGCCATTCTTGCCGAAGAGGTAGGATTTTTAGGTGCGGCGGCGCTAGTCGCTCTTCTGGCAATTTTTGTTTTTAGGGGCCTAAAAATTGCGAAAATGACTCCGGATAAATTTTCTCGAATTTTAGCCTACGGAATAATCATCTGGATAGGGGTTCAAAGTATTTTAAACATTGGTTCTATGGTAGCC